>Ga0136554_1000476_pt1 | contig 14779 bp, 5 predicted proteins | sample AntRauTorckE5431_FD_104637 | JGI IMG/M metagenome (GOLD analysis project Ga0136554, IMG submission 104637) | Saline lake microbial communities from Rauer Islands, Antarctica - Metagenome Torckler E5 #431 | ecosystem: Environmental > Aquatic > Non-marine Saline and Alkaline > Saline | place...
AACTTCCATTTGCGATTAATACAATTTTCAGGAAGATAATGGTTGAAAGAATCTTTGTAAGTGGAGCAAATGGCTTGCCATTCATCCTCCCATACACCATAATTAGGCGGCCAGGGACGATCATAGTTCGAATCTGCGAGGAGAACGTCCAAATCTTTGGATAGAAGTGTTGCAATGGATCGAGCAGCTGGGCCTGATCCGAGAACTAGGACGTCGCAGTTATCATCGGTGCTTCCTTTTGGCGTAGTGCCTAAAGCAGCAGTACTATCGAAGAGGGCAGTCACGTGTTGGCTACTTATTCTAGATGCTGGCAAGGTGAAAGCACTGGCATGCCACGAAAGAAAAGCAAATGTGGTTACCTGGTACTTCATCCTGTGGATTGTGGACTGTGAAGATTGAATAATCTGTTTACTTCTTGTGACAATTGACACTTGACACGGGCACCCCACGCTATCTATCGCCTATCGCTTGCTGCTTGCTTGACAGAGCTTGACACTTCTTCTTGTGCTTGCTTGTCGCTTGCTAAAAGATCTGTGATGAAATTGGGACTCATTTTTGCTAAAAATAAATTTGACGGTCACCACCACCTGAACATTCTTGTTGAAGCAAGCAGGTTGAAGCTTGATTTCTTGGCTTCTAAATATTTACGTGGAGACTATTACTATCCCTGATTGTTTGGGAATATCTTTCAAGTTTGGAGCGCAGTTAGAAATAGTTGACGTCATTAATTAGCAGGTGGGATTCAAGAAAATTATAATGATCAAGGACAGACAAACAGACAATAAAATAGACAACAGACAAAACAGAAAACAGACAGACAAACAATATAATAGCAAACACATACAGCAAGGCGAGTAAGCACGCTAGCATACGCAACAACAGAGCAACAGACAAAGGACCATACCTAATACCTACTGTACATACAATATCCTAGCTAGTACTCAGCAGCAATAACATATTTTAGTGCATGCATTGAATGCATAGAAACAAATCATTACAGCTCACAGTAAAGGTTCCTAGTAGAAACAACCAAAACTATGATCAAAATAAATCCAGGCAAAGATGCGATCTCAGAAGCACTGGTCTCCGACCCAGCAGAGACCATCCCTCCTCCTCAAGACAATAAATTAGAAGAGGACAGCAGTCAAAGGTCGAAACGCACTGCCGAAGAAATGGAAACGAGCGTAGCACCTGATGAAATTGAAAGCAAACGCGTCAAAACAAATCAAATTGTATCCGACGAATCATCGGGGAAGGACTTTCAACCGTATTTAGTATCGGCTCCACCGTCCTCATCTCAGCACGGAAGAGATGACCACACTGGTGTAGCGCCTACAGCCGAATCGTCCAAAGTCTCACCTCCTGAAGACCCGTGTTTCTCGCCACCCGCTGTTGTTGAAGATATAATCCATTCAAGAGGTCACATGACACTATCTCGTGGTAATCCTAATGACATACAACGTTGGCGCGCGCATCGCATCGCTGAAGATTACATCAACTTGTCTGCGCAAATTATGTTGCCCGGGACACATCTTGCACCTTTCGGTTACGATGCGCCCACTGGGCAATATCCCGTTGAATCCATATCAGCATTATCGATTTTGACCTCTCCAATGCGTCGTCCTACGGTTGTTGAAAAATGGAGCCCTTATGAAATTGCAGTATTTGAAGCAGCCCTCTCGCTTGTCGGAAAGCACTTTCACAAGGTTCAAAAATTTGTAAAGACGAAGAATACGAAAGAGGTTGTCGAATTTTACTACGTTTGGAAGAAGACTGTGCATTACAAGGTTTGGAAGAAACAATATATATCGCCAGAGGATGATGTAGATAGTGATGATGATTGATTTTCAGAAGAATGCTATGTGTGCATGGAATCAGTGGAATGAAGGCATGGATTCCATATTCAATTCGTCCCATCTCTGCCACACGTAGTTTACTAAAGTAATGTAATTACAACTTGTACACCTACCATACACCTACAATCCTAACTTTTTGCTAGCCTACTAGGAGACAGCTATTAGTATCCTGCTAAGCTCTATTACTCTAATATCTGGCTAAAGAAGAGTGGAAGTAGTACTTGTAGTATTGTAGTAATAGTATGGTAGAACTACGAGTTAAAAGAGTATCGTACCTACATAAAAGTAGAGTTTGTTTGTTTTTTCTTTCCTGCAATTTCTTTGGGGTAGATAAACGTTATAAATAACCCCTCTTTTTTAAATAACTAGCTAGCGACTACATAGCTACTAGCGCGGAGTCTAAAAACAAGAAACCAGAGACATGTGCAGAGACATGCAACATGCAGTATGTACCTCTATGTACCTGTACCATCGTTAATCGTTGGCTGTTGGCTGCCAGTAAAGAACAAAGACGACGACAACCCTACTCAAAATATTCACGCAACTGCATCATTTGGATCGTATCCTAGAAACATATCGACAAGAATGGCGCAGGTAAGAACCAAATGCCCTCGAACTCGCGTTTCGTTCGTAGTTCATTGTTCTCGGTTGACAACGAATATAGTTGAATAATAGAAAATATCTAATGCATCATATCACGGTCGTCATAGCTCGCATACTCTACAGTTCAAAACTCTATCGAGATTATGAATCCTTTGGGTGAGGGATCCTTTGGTGCAGTATTTCGAGCAAAGTACAAGGTGACAAATGCGATTGTAGCAGTCAAAATTATTCCAAATGCGAACGACTCTGAGACCGATAAAATGATGTCTGAAATTGATATCCTTTCCAGATGCGATTCGCCATTTATTGTGGATTACATGGGATGTTTTGTGACGCCACCTGGGAAGAAATTAGAGTGTAGCAATGGGTTTACTATCGATCCAGACTGCTTATGCATTATCATGGAATACTGCGATAGGGGAAGTATATTAGATTTTATAGAAAGTGCTGGAGGCATGGCTGGATACGCAGAGGGTGAAGAGGTTATTCGGGCCGTTTGTGCTTCTATCGTGTTAGGGTTGGAGTACCTTCATGGTGTAGCTAATGTCTGTCACAGAGATATAAAAGCTGGCAATGTCTTATTAACATCTCAGGGCGAGGTGAAGCTAGCTGACTTTGGAGTCTCTGCAGAGCTGACTAATACTCTGAACAAGCGAAAGACGGTTGTAGGTTCGCCCTTTTGGATGGCACCTGAGGTCATTCGTGAAAGTCATTATGATGGTAGAGCTGATGTGTGGTCTCTAGGGATCACAGTAATTGAAATGGCAGAAGGAGAGCCTCCGCATGCCAATTTACACCCTATGAGAGCTATCTTTATCATACCGACTATGCCATCTCCCACTCTTGCTGATCCTGATGCGTGGAGTCCAGAAATGCTTGATTTTATTCAATGTTGTTGCAAGAAAGATCCAAGTCAGCGCTATGACTCGGCAAGATTGTCGTCTCACACATTTATCAAGAGAGATGTGAATGAGTTAAGAAAGTTGTACGAGAAACGATCTAGTCGAAGGGGGAAGTCTCTCCAGAGTAGTAACAAGGCAGTAGATAAAATTGATGATAAAAATAGGCCACAAAGTGTGTTAGCATTACGGCGGTTCATCAAGATGATGAATGAGTCCGACAAAGTTGGCAGCAAAGGTAATAATGCTGAAGGCTTCAGAGACTTCAGTACAGCATTCGATGCACACGGAAATGAAGTGAACGGTTCGGGATTCTTTGGAGACTATGGTCAAGATAACAATGATTTTGCTGGAAGCTCAAATGAACCGCCCACTCCACCTAGAGGAGGAGCAAGTAGAATAGATAGAAATGGAAAGGGAAGCTCATCGTTGGAGAAAATATCTGAAATGCCTGAATGGAATCCAGGATTTGATGCCCGTGGGGCGTTTATAAGTGGAAATGGAAGATCCGGTGGAACGAACAGAGTTGAAAATTCCAGACCAAAAAAAATCGAGGGATTATTTACCCCTGATAATGAAAACTATTTATCACCAAAACCTATCGAAGTTGATGCGACCTTGGCCAACGACAAAACCATTATTGACGAACTTGAAAAACTGAGCAAAACGTTTGAGTCCAAACTTGCGACTCTTCGTGCGGCCCACGAACTTGCTCAACAACAGCTAATAGCAGAAGCAAAAATTCGTAACATGGTTCCTATTGATGTCAGTTATTTGATGAAAAAAGCTGCAGAAAGGAGTGATAAGGAAAAGGAGACTCGAAATGTAATCAGGCAATCTGCTCATTGCTCATTCATGCCCGGTGTAGTCCGAGGACTAAGTGAAAGCACCAGTGCCGTATCGCTTGATTCAACAGCGAAATCAAGTATAAACCATTACGAAGACGCTATTTCAAGACAACCGTCGACTGAAAGTATTCGAGGCCGACAAGTTCGTCGCCGTTCACTAGATACAAGTGCGAGCAGCGGAACTAGCTAGTTTTGTATAAATAAAGGGATGCTTTGACTTCGTTCGAATTTTCGGTTTCTTATTCTTTTGACATTATTATTGAGTTCATTTACGTAAATTGTAAGAATAAAGTAGTCCACCATGAGTTACTTATGATGTATTATTATATGCATAGAAATTAGGTGCAATTAAATGGTTTAATCATCGTCACAACGAATATTAATAGTAGGTTGTCCAGTCCAATCAGGCTTCATGCGAAGATGTGCTCTACTTCTTGAAAATAGGATGCATCCACCACAGCTTGGACCCAACTTCCATTAATAATGTGAAATTACCAAAACTTTCTGCCAAGAATCAAAATAAATGTCAACTATCTTGGCTGCTGCACTAATTTAATTTGACTACGAGCAGTCGAAATAAATGCGATCAAGGTGCTCTGTCCTAATACACAGGATTCGCAGAGTGTCCGTCTCTTCAACTTCACTATTCTTCATCATCACCAGTAACCACTGCTTCCTCGACCTCCCATTCACTGTCGGAGTCTTCATCGTCACTGGCAAATGCTGCTGCTAGAATAGATGTCTTCCGTTCCTTCTCCAAAATCATTCTTTCCTTAGTTGCATTCCGTGCCATTTCATAATTCTTGGACAATTCAAAAGCATTCACTGAAGGAGGTGGTTGATACTTGGATAATTCTAGAGGTTTAGTCCGAGCATCAAGATTAATCTTTTTCCTCTCTCTCTCTGATAGAGTTAGACCAAACCTCATAGCAAATTCTTGATCGTCGACAGTATTTATTATTGAACTGTTGTTGGTAGGTTCGAGGTCAAACATTGCTCCTGGTGGTGGAACTATTCGAGGCTTAAGTTCAAGTGGAACCCTTTCTTCAGTATGAAGTAACTCCCCAATGAAAGAGGATGAATCTTGACCAGCTGGCTGTTCTGAGAGTATCTCAGATGTCACCGATGAGGGTGCAGCAGGACCTCTCCATCTGTGGACAGCTTCAGAAAGCAATGGGCGCGGGACGCGAGTTTCAAGTAGTTTCACGCAGTGTATATATCTTTTTGGTTGTGGATCAAAGCTTTCTGTGTGCAAATTCCAAAAGTCAGAATATGCGTGTACAAACTTTCTAGTGGGTCTATCCATTGCCTTCAATGGACAGGAAGCAGCTTTGTCATCTTTCAGGAATGATAACCATTTCTTCTCCAAGCGAACCAATTCTAGCGTTCTTTCCCTAGCTTCAATAATCAGTGAATCGGGATAGATAGTGCAGTTGAGCTCATTACCAAATTTGTCGATATCTTGAAGAGAAGCGGGCCTTGCCCATCCAGAATTGAGCTTTGCACGCTCCGTCGCGGGGACTACTCCTAATGCCAACGCAAGGTTACGATTCCGTTCAAGTTGCGCTTCTGTTGGCTCTGCAGCATTGGTCAAAGTTGGAACCGGCAAAATGCCCATTCCGTGTCCTTGTGCACTGGAATCAAATGCATTGCCTGGATCTATTCTCTTAACTGCTTGTTCATAGGCCATGCTTGCAATTTCTGATTTCTTTCGGGCCAGCTCTCGAGCCTTTCGCTGTTTCTCTATTTGCTTCGGATTCGTCTTCTCCACAAAATTACTAATTTTCGACAAGCTCTTGAAAACGGATGCTGTTTTGGATGGCTTCTCATTCCCTTTCGATGATTGTTGCACATTTGTGCTTGACGCAGAAACGGAGGGCACCGCGCAAGATAAGGCTGGAAAGTTGTCAGCTCTGGTCCTAGCTTCATGACCATACCAGGATGCCAACTGCTCTGAATTAGAAGAAGAGCGAGGCACTTCCTGGTAATGAGTGCGATTATGAACATCTTGGATTGGACGATTCAATCCACTTCGCAGGCCTGGATTGTGGTCATCGTCGATCATTAAAAGTCCTCCACGATCAGCATATATACCCCCATCATTCTCCCAGCCTAGAGCAGCGTTATTATACTGAGACGCCGCTTGCAGGTTAGATTGTCGATGCTCCTCACCACTTTGATGATCAGCGTATTGTTGCGCCATTGCATTGTTCCTATTGCCGCCTCGTCCGTTTCTAACACCTCTCCTTGGTCCCGGTCCTTCGCGTTGTTGATGATTTTGCCCCTGTTGTCCACCAAAGAGAGAATTTAATAGATGTCTTGCTTCTTCTTGTCTAATCTGAAGTCTACCACTGGGCGTTTGTGAGTTTGCTCCAGCAGTACTGAAGGAGATGCCCTTTTCGTCATATGCTTCCAAAACTCTCATTTTTTTCAGGCAATGTTTGGCAAGGTAAGAGTCCAAGTTCTGTATTTCTTCTCGAGTGAGATCTCTGCGGTTCAAAGGATCTATAAATTGATTGGTAGAAACCAAGTATACAGCAAGGACACGTCCGTCAAAAAGATGAAAATGCTTGGTTTCTTCCTTTGGTTGTTCGATTTTGATTTCACTATCAGACTTAGAGTCAGACTCGCAGCTGTTCTTTGATGATTCGTAATTTTGATTTGATGCATGCAGCAAGTTTCCCCATTGCTCAGACATTAGCTGCTCCTCTCTCTTCCTAGGATCAACAGAAACATTTGCTGCTGACTTTTTGGTTCGTGCGTCATGACTCTTTGTGAACTTGGAATTGTCCTCTTTGGGAATAGGCCATACCGGAATAGGATCATATGGCGGAGTGATCATTAAGGCAAATGGGGGATAAGACAAAGTATTCAGAGGCTCTAGAGAAATGGGATCGACTGTTCCCTCTGGAATCTCTTTTCTCCAGAGAAACTTTTTCCGTTTGTTCGATTTCTTGTTTTTCTTTGTTTGTTTTGCGTTCTTGCTGCCTTTCACGCCATCTGTTCCATCCGGTTTCTTCTGGTTCGCAGTGGATGCTGCCTTCTTTGTCGCATGGTCGCCGGATTTGTTTTGTGCGTTTGCGTCTTCAAGATTTTCATTGGCATTGGCATTGACATTTTCATTGGCGTCTGCATCCTTGATTTGTTTCTTCTTCGGCTTTCTTCTCGTCCTCCCTCTGCGATTGTTTTGCGCGTTTGTTTTTACCTGAGAAGGAACCAAATTGCTGGAATTTTCACCTTGATTGCTCCCTTCTTCGCCCATTTGAATAGATAAAGATGGATGGCAATAAATATTCCTGTTTCAATCAAATTTTATTCTTCTCAATGTTACTTTAAAGATTACTCAATGTTCAATGTATTTGTAATTGGTTCTTGGTTGCAAGTTGCAAGGGGAAACACTGCTGATGAAAAGGTGAAGGGTGAAGGGTGTGGTGGTGGAGGGTGAAGGAAGGCACATGAATTCCTTTTGTTCTTCTCTCTTCTTGCGCTTGTCGCTTGCTACTTGCGACTTGAAGAGAAGGTGGTGATAGGTGATGTACCGATGGGGCTCTTAACCAATAACATAAGACCAGTGGTGTGTGGCGCGGCAGGGCGCGGCGCCTGCCTTGCTTGCGCGCGCCGCCTGCCTTGCTTGCGCGCGCCGCCCTCCTGAATACTGTAACGGAACAGTTTTTCCTTGCCCGCAAGAAAAAGCGGTTTCCTTCCCATCTCTGAAACTAAACTAGATTTCAAATTGGTGCACTCGACAGTAGTCTTTGGTTCCTTCGTGACAGATGATTTGCGGATTGGTGTGTATGGTGTGCGTATTGATGTGTCTAAAACGAGCTAAAACGAGAGGTAATTTTTCTTTTTTTCAAGTATTACATAACCTAATGGAAACTATGATAGAATCCTCAACCTGGTACGGTACTTGCAACACTTTCAATGAACAACACCAAAAACACACCAAACTACAAACTACACCCAACACCCATCATTGCCACAGCACCCATTCACCATTCACCATTCACCCTTCACATTCTAGTATTTTGCAGCCAGTCGCGATCCTTCTCAAACTAAGACTATATTGCCTATTTTCCTAATAGTGTGTGAAAAAGGATCGCGACTCGGCAACTGGAGATCTAGTTGCTCTATTTAGAGAGCACTATTGTATCTATTTACTTGTGTAAATAATATGCGAATGTTATGGATGGTTTGCTATTGATTATACTTGACCATCAAAATTGATTTTTCCAGTCGCTCTCCCCAAATTGCACTTCAAATCCTCTCGCGTAGGCCACATCACAGAATCAATGTACACCTATTTCTATGCAATATACTGTATTTTTTCACGGCGCTGTCGCACTGATCTGTTCCACAGTATAGGCGCCTGAGCCTATAATATTCCTTGCGAGAACTCTTATAAAGTACATTCGACCAGTCGTGAGATGATTAATTGTAGTGAATGTACCATAAACAATTTTGCGTCCTCCATCACTTCCACTAAAGTCATCTCTTTCATTGAACTCAACTTCATATTCCACAATTTCTTCACCTCCGTCACTGGATTGGATGCTGCCACCAAAACGAGTTGGGCATTCTAATACATTATCATTTGTGCCTGAGCAAGGAATTTCGTGGTGGGGAATCAAAGGTCGTTGCCAGTGAATATCTAGTGATCCATTACTTGATGATTGATGTACTCTTAATGACATCACCTTGCCTGGAACTTGGTTTGAAGGAGATGCATAAAGAGGATCTGATACTCCTGGTTCCCCTGATCCAGCATTATTGAAAGCAAAAATACGAACAAAGTAGACCTTCTTCGGAGAGAGCAGATTGATTGTGTAGCTCGAGACATTGTCCGCATCAACATCAACATATCCCTTGTGAGGAGGACTGTTTGAAGAAGTAAAGGTCGCTCTAGTATCCCACTCTACACGATAAGTCTTGATCTTATCACCCCCATTACTCAATGGAATTGTCCAGCCAACTGTAAGCATTGATTCACTTGTAACCCCAAGCCTAACATTTGATGGTTGTGCTGGTAGCTCGTGGGGGTTGAGAGATGACGGAGAAGAGTTTTGAGGACTTCCGTATCCTTGGCTATTCCAAGCTTTGACTCTGAAGTATTTAAATTCGCCCATGGTCAATCCGCCAATAGTTTTGAAGAAGGGAGATCCACCGTCGAGATATTCGACTGTGGACGATTCGGGGTTTTCAAACATGTTTGATGTATCCCATTCAATTAGATATTTGGTGATCGCATCACCTCCGTTGTCAACTGGCGAAGCGAACATAATTCGAAGTTCCATATCTGACACAACATTTAAACTGACACTGGTTGGTGGTCCCGGAACAACCATTGGAGCTTGAGGACTCACACTTTTCTCAATTGAAGAATAGCCAACTGTATTAATTGCTGCAACACGCGAGTGATATTGCAGTCCCTTTATCAGACCTCCATATGTGGGGACCACATGAGTTCCTACGCATGTATTATATCTCTCACCAACAATCATTAATGTTGTTACAACTGATGCAGTACCAATATTATCCACCGTTGTTAAACTTTCAGTATTGACTTTAACTTCAAAATCGCTAGGTAAAGGATTATCCATAAAAGTAATTCTCCAAATGAACTCGTTGGACACAGATGGACCGTCTCTGTCAACAAAGATCTCACCTTTCACAATGTCTGTGCGCATTTGGATTTTCTTCTCCATACTCCCACTCTGTCGCACTGTGTTAATATCGCAGAGATTTTCTTCATACTCGCAATAAACTCGTGACGAAGAAGGATCTCCTCGACCTCCATAGTGTCTAGCCATCTTTTGTGGTCCGTCGACACCGGAGTAGACTTCTGAAAGTGTCAATGTGCTCCCAAGTACAACCGAGACTCTGTACAGCTTGTATCTTTCAATTTGATCTGTAAAGCTCACACGATCACCAACAAACACCCTCCCTTCTAAGCTGAGAGGAGGTGAAGTCAAAATAGAAGGACTACCGGTGGAAACCATAAAATCAGTTGTATTGAACCAGTCAGTTGTACCTGTTTCGTTTTGGGCCAACGCGACAGCATTATATGGGATCTCGTCAGAAGCACCTGACATTCCATTAGCAGACAAAAGTAAAGAAAAACTGCCACCATCAATTATACCTCCATTAATGGACTTGGTTTCCACTTTCCAAACAGTACGCTTATTGTGCTCGGGACAAATCACATCTTGAACAATTGGATTGTCGAAGGATGAAGTTGGGTCTAATTCAATGCGATAACGCGATATAGTATCACCCCCGTCGCTGCTTGGAGCATCGTAGGTAATTAGAAGACTGTCGCTTACTCCAGGGTTCACAGCAAGGTTCATATTTTGAGGCATTTGAGGAATTTGTTTAGGGGGCACTATTGATGATGGAGTTGGAAGCATTCTTTCACTAAAACCGTGATCATTATTCATCGCGGAGATGGCAACAACATACTCCTTGCCTGTGGCCAATCCAGCAATAATGTATTTCGTTGTGGATGGATGTAACAGCACAGAGGTCTTATATCCAACCGGTTTTTCACCAATGATAGAACTTGTCATTTTCAATCCACCACTATCTAACTCATTATCTCCGTCAGTAACCACAACTGAAACATCATTGTTGGATGTTTGAAGGGTACTAGCCTCCACCGTGAGTGCATTAACATTACCAACATTTGAGACAAAAGTTATTTCATAATAATGAATCAAATCACCTGACGTCCCGACAAGTGATTGATCAATATCATCTTTCTGTGAGACATCGACATCTCGGATTAGGAGAAGTTGTTCCAGGGCTACCTCAATATCTTGCGCAGTAGCATTGCTAGTAATGTATGTAGACATGTTCTCGTTGCCAAAACTTAAACGATAACAACCGAAAAGATCACCTGTCCCATAAATCTGTAGTATCTGAATTTCTGCTTGTCCATGTGGGCGCTGTCCATCCTTAACTGTGGAGATACTCAATTTTGGTAAACCAGTATCACCATTACTAGAGACTTGACCTGACAAAGTCACCACGTCTCCGTAGTTCAACCCATGCTCATTTTGGCCGAATGTAATCGTCCAATAATGTCCGCTTGTTTGTAATGATTTGGACACTTGAATATTATCAATCATTCTATTGTCGTTGGATTCTTCCCAGCCCAAATTCATTAGCTCTCTCCTTACCAAACTTTCTGAAGCATCCCAAGGCATCATCGATGTGCCTCTTTTTAGGGTCGGAGACGTACTGAAACTTAAGGAGAAGATGGTATTCTCCAGTGTCGACGTATATTGTAACTTTACGATCTGGATTTCGGGAGATTTGTCCGTTGTCCACCATTCGACAATGTAACCATGTATATATTCATTTGGTAGGATCGATAGTGGTTGATCCCATGATACTGTTGCAGACGTGATCGGTTCAGTACTGTGTGAAGCAGTGGAAAGAAGTCCTTTTTTGGGAGGCTTTGGTGGAGATTTTAAAGTAATCGACACAGGGGCTGTCGTTTCACTACTGCCTACAATGTTGGACACTTTGAGCCTTATATTGTATACTTTCCAAGAAGAAAGTTGAGGGACCGATGGCTGAAGGTTATACACCAACAGAGCCGAGTTTTCAAGTGATCTTAAGTCGTCAACACCGATTTCCAAAGTCTGAGCAGAAGCAAAGTTTTGAGAATCGTCCCATTCCACAAAATATGAACTGATTGGTTGCCCGCCATCCCACAAAGGGGGCTGAATAAGAATTTGTATCATATGTTGTCCTAGAGGAACAGTTGAGAATATTGTTGGAGGATCTGGTGCTTGGTCTTGAGCAATGATAGAATGTGTTGCAGACCACCTGAAGTTTTCCATTTGACCGCCTGGGCTGTAAATAGACTGAACCTTCACAGAATTCTTTGATGCCATGCGAAAAAAATACTGAATCGATGACAATAGATGACAAACTTCGTATTGGATTGGTAGGGTTTCTCCGCCTGGTTGAAACTCGCAGTGTCCATTCGACGGCGAAGAACATGATTCTATTTCTCTTGGAGGTCGATTTGACCGGAAGTCTGAATATGTATCCCATTCAACCACAAAGCTTGAAATATCTTCTGCCTCTAGACCAGCAATTGTATTCAGGGGAGGAATTGACACCTGTATACATGTCCCGGATAAGACTGTGACTGTAACATCAGTTGGAGCATTCGGTAAGCTCTTCGTCATCACAGGCACGGGTTCTGTATACTCACTCCAACCAAACTCATTTTGGGTCCGAAGTCGAACAACGTAATTGCTCCATTCGTGTAGATTATGATAAACAAGACATTTGATACAATCCTGCAAATCAATATGAATCGTAGACTCAACTGGGTATAGATTGTGTGTTGGGCTTGTAAGCATTTGTAGTTCTCTCTTCCATGCGTGAAAGATAATTGTCCACTCATATCCTCCAGTCCCTACTTTTATCGGGAAGTTTTGCAAAGACTCAGAACCCTCATATACAACCAGATTGAGAGAATTCAAAACATTCGATAATTGGAACTCATTCTGTTCCCCATCATATGACGATGAAACCCGGAACCATTTCCCCCCCAGGTCAACTAAATCATTACCTGTTAAACCCAAAGTAGCAAAATTGCAAGAACATAAATCACTACACTGGACTACTGAAGAACCGATCTCAATATTCACACAAACGTCATCAAGAAATTTCGAACTGTAGTCTCTACTAGCACTCACGGTCTCAATGTCTGGAAAGGACTCAATTTGATTTCTCATTTCCATCGCATTGCAGTTATATGGCAGCTCAGAAGTTCCCATGCCATTGTAACTTAGTCGAAATGTACCACTTAATGGTCGATGAGTTGCGGATGCACTTGATGGACTCGAATGTATTTTAATAAGTTGAATAGTTCGATCTGAAAGAAGAGTCTTTGTTTGAACATTATCAATATCATCAGCAGAAGAGTGAATTTCAGCTTCAATCGCGGTGATTGCATTACCACAGCTACCATTTTGTACTTGCGATTGTGAGCAACCTGTAGGTGGTAAAAAACTGACATGTATAGAATTTGGTGTGTCCAAGCTCCCCTTTACTTTCTCTCGAATGGAAACTGAAGCTCCAACTCCAACAAGATCGTTAGTGGTGGATTGTAGGAGGTTTATATCTCCAAGATTATGATCGACAAAGGTAACATGAAAAGTCTTGCCCGCTTCGGGATTTGTATTGCTCTCATTCACTAGAACTGTATCAAAGACTTCCATTTTCTCAATTGCAAGTTTTAGGGCTTGAGCATCGACGTCATATAGAATAGGACCACTTATCGTTTCGCCGTACAAAAGTTGAAACGAGCCCTCGACTTCGTTACCTCTTCTATACTCTGTGAGGCTAACTGATACATTTTTTCCAGAGAGAGAATTTGACACACTCAACTCGTCGCAATTACCGGGTTTGCCAATATATGTGATCATCCACTCGTAAGAGCCTTGGTGACTCAGATTATTTCTTGAAACTACCACATCACTTATGCCAGGGATCGATGCAAGTGCCAGTTCCATATCTTCTGCTGAAGCGTTGTGGGAAATAGCCTCTGAAGTTCCGAGGTAAAAGTTACCTGAAATCACATTTCCATCCATGATAGTATTAACCTGACAGTGTCCGTTCCATAAAGAAAAATCCGAATTTGAATTGCAAACTAATTCATCAAGATCACCATTATCAGATCCAAATGTCATTGTGTAGGTGATAATCCCTTCTCCAGACATAATACTTTCAACTGTTGATACTATGCTTGTTAAAAAGGGCACGGCTTGCATTAGGTTTGATCCAATCAAATCAGAGCTTTCATCATATCCAGATGTAAGAGTATCTCCTCCGTCATTACTATATTTAATAAAGACGCGTGTCTTCAGGTTTGACGTGACTTTTAACACATTGTCAATAAATGTCTGAAAAGGATCGCAGCTCCCTGTCGACACAGAAACATGAACACTTGGTTTGAACGAGGACTCCCCATCATTATTTGCATGCATTCCCTGGCCATCGAAATATATCATGTATTCATAATTGGAATGCGTTGTGACCTCAAATGGCTCCGAATCTATTTCCACGATATCGTCTAGCTTAGCTCTCAGGGTATCTACAGATATGATAGTATAAAATTTATTGCCTTTTTGGCTTGAAAGTTGTAAGCGATCGCCAAGTCTTAGGATTTCATTGATTGCAATTGGCATACCACCTCCTTGCACTTCAATAGAATCAAGGGTTTCACCTACTACAAATGCAGTGCCCACTATTTTATCCTTAATAGCCCCGTCACTGTTGGAAAGTGATCCATTTCCTCTTCGATGAACCTGCACAGAATCGACATTGGTGAGGTCCTGAAGGGCGTCGGAAATCAAAGAGGGTTCCACATTCCAGGCTAAGCATTCCGTTTCCAATGTCCGCCCAAGATGTGTTACTGAGATTAAAAATTGACCTGTCTCGACGATTTCATCAGCCATGATAGCTATTTGCGCACGGGAGGTGTCTGTTCCCATTGTCTTCCCCTCATTCAAGACCACGATTTGAACCATAGCATCATTTGTGAGAGAAT
>Ga0136554_1000481_pt1 | contig 14710 bp, 9 predicted proteins | sample AntRauTorckE5431_FD_104637 | JGI IMG/M metagenome (GOLD analysis project Ga0136554, IMG submission 104637) | Saline lake microbial communities from Rauer Islands, Antarctica - Metagenome Torckler E5 #431 | ecosystem: Environmental > Aquatic > Non-marine Saline and Alkaline > Saline | place...
AAAAGCGCGCCGACGCTCAGGACGATTAAGATGCGGGCTTGCGCGATGGCGGGCGTTGCGACATCGCGGAAGGCGGCCGCCGGCAGGGCCTCCACAATGATGTCCGCGTGGTCGGGCAGCGCGTCCAGCGCCACGATCGGCACCGGCGCCTCATCGCCCCCGATGCCCAGCGCCTGCAAGCGCGCGCGGCCCTTTTCCACATCGCGCACCGACACCGCGCTGAGGCCCAGGCCGGGGATGGAGCCGGCCCAAAGCGCCTCCGCCACCCGGGCGCCGATGGCGCCCAGGCCGGCGATGGCAACACGCAGTTCAGAGGGGGGCTTTGACATCGGCGCTAAGTCCTTCGGTTAGGGGTAGGGCGCCCGGATTATTGCAGGCATGCCGCGCCGGTGCATCTTAATTGACCTGGGCATCTTTATCGATAACGGGGGCGGAGAGTGTCACGAACCCCGCCTTTCATCAGCGCGGTCTTAACGTCTTCCCTGGGATGCGCGCATGACCTATCATGGCCCTCTTGGGTTTGCTGGCTGGTCCTTTTGCTGGCCGGTCCTTTTGCTGGCTGCGCTTTGGGGGGGGGATGCCGATGCGGGCCCAATTCCGGTTTTGAACAAGTCGTCGGACGCGGTGAAGGTTAGGGCGGGATGGTCGCGGCAAAACAAGGGGTGAACCCGACCGAGTTGCTGGCGCGCATTGAGACGTTGGAGCATGAGCTGCAACGCGATGTGCAGGCCGAAGCCGCGCGTTGGGCGGGCGAGGTTCAGCAGCTTAAGCTAACCATCGCGGAGGTGCGCGAGGCCTTGGAATCGGCTGAGCGGTCGAAAGATGACGCCGTGCAGGCCGCCCGCGTCGAGACCACCGGCGAACTGGCCCAATTGAAAGAGGCCATTTCCGCCCTGCGCGATGAGCTTGAAGCGCTGGCGGTGCAAAAGGATGAAGAGGTGCAGCGCGCGCGCGCCGACGCGCAAGGCGAGATCGAGCAGTTGAAGACCACGATTGCCACGCTGCGCGACGAATTGGAGGCCTTGGCCATATCCCGCGATGCCCAGGTGCAGCGCGCGGTCGCTGATGGGGAGGGGGAGTTAGCGCAATTGCGTGATACAATATCCTCCCTGCGCGATGAGTTGGAGGCAGCGCAGGTCGAACGGGATCGCTTGATCCAAGAAAAAACTGCGGAGGCTGCGAACGACGTGGCCTATTTGCAGCAAACCGTCGTCGCACTTCGCGATGAATTAGCCGACGCTAAGCAACAGGCTGAATAGGCAGGCCCGCCGCGCATCAAGCCGGACGGGCAGATAGGATTGAGGGGATCGTCGCCGTGACATCCGCACATAGAAAACCGGAGCCGGGTGACGCCCCCGCAGATACACCGCCGTTGGCGGACGTCCCGCAATCCGGGCGCCCCTCCCAGCACCCTGATGTAGAAAAGGCTCTGTCGATTGCTAATGCGAAGCTGAAGCAGTCGGAGTTGCTGTTGGCGATTTCGCGTCGTGTCGCCGCGATGGAGACGGTCGACGAGATCCTCGAGACGTTGGTGGAAATCACCACGGTCGAACTAGGCGCTGAACGCGGATCCCTGTTCCTGAACGACCCCCTGACCAACGAGCTTTACAGCCGGGTCGCCACCGGCATGCATCGCCGCGAAATTCGCATCATGAATAATGCCGGCATCGTCGGGCATGTCTTCCAGACGGGCCAAGGGCTGATCGTCGAAGAAGCCTATGCGGATGAGCGTTTCGATAAAACGATTGATGAGAAGACCGGGTTCAAAACCCATTCCATCTTGTGTGCGCCGGTTAAAACCGTGAAGGGGGAAATCATCGGCTGCACCCAGGTTCTGAATAAAAAGGGTGGCCCCTTCACCGATGATGACCTGCAGCTTCTGGGGTTGATGACGCAACAGGCGGCAGTGGCGTTGCAAAGCACACAGTTCGTCGAGCGGATGAAAAAGGTCCGGGCAGAGGAGATGGAATTCCTCGACATGGTCGCGGACATCACCTCTGAGATTAAATTGGATTCCCTGCTAAAGCGTGTGATGAGCGAGGCGACACGCATCCTGAAAGCCGACCGCTCCACGCTATTCTTGAATGACGAGAAGACGAACGAGCTTTGGAGCCAGGTGGGGGAGGGCTTAAGCGCGATCGAAATTCGCCTGCCCAACCATTTGGGGATCGCGGGCACGGTCTTCCAAAGCGCCAAGACGATCAACATCCCCCACGCCTATGCCGACCTGCGCTTTAATCCGGCCTTTGATAAGAAGACGGGCTATTTTACGCGCTCCATCCTGTGCGTGCCGGTGGTCAATAAGTTGGGCAAGGTGATCGGCGCCACCCAGGCGTTGAATAAAAAAGGCGGCCCTTTCACCAACGAGGACGAGCAGCGCCTTAAGGCCTTCACCGCACAAATCTCTATCGCGTTGGAGAATGCCAAGCTATTCGCTGACGTTCATAAGATGAAGAACTACAACGATTCCATGCTGCAAAGCATGTCGAACGGCGTTGTCACCCTGGATGATGATCGCAATATCGTCACCTGTAACGCAGCCGGCGAGCGTATCTTGCAGGTGAAAGCCAAGACGCTGATCGATAAGCCGGCGGCGGATTTTTTCATCGGCAAGAACGCCTGGGTGATGGATCGCTTGGAGCGGGTCTTTGAAAGCGGTGCGCCTGAATCCGCCTTGGATGCGGAATTGGCGTTGGGGAAGGAAAAGGTCTCCATAAACCTGACCGTCCAGCCGCTTCGCGATGAGGACGATAAGTCACTGGGCGTGATGATCTTGCTGGAGGATATCTCAAGCGAGAAGCGCATGAAGTCGACCATGTCGCGTTACATGGATCCGGGCCTAGCCGACAAGCTGATGGGCGAAGGATCGGACATCCTGGGCGGGCAGTCGATTGAAGCAACCGTGCTGTTCTCCGATGTGCGCTCCTTCACGACGATCACGGAACAGTTGGGCGCGCAAGGGACCGTCAAGCTGCTGAACGAATATTTCACCATCATGGTCGATTGCCTGACCGACGCCGGCGGCATGTTGGATAAGTTCATCGGGGATGCGATGATGGCGGGCTTCGGCGTGCCGGTGCCGGCGGAGGATGATGCCGATCGCGCGGTGCGCTGTGCGATCACGATGCTGAACGAATTGAAGGCGTGGAACATTAAGCGCGCGGCGCGCGATCAGCCGCCGGTGGAAATCGGGATTGGCCTGAATACAGACAATGTGGTCTCCGGCAATATCGGCTCGCAGAAGCGGATGGACTTCACGATGATCGGCGATGGGGTCAATCTGGCCGCGCGCCTGGAATCGGCGTGTAAGCAATATGCGGCGAAATTGCTGATCTCGGAATTCACCTATCAGAAGCTTAAGGGCGTATACCGCATGCGCGAGGTGGACAAGGTCATCGTCAAAGGCAAGACCAAGCCCGTCGGCGTTTATGAGGTCTTGGATTTCTACGACAATGACGAGTTCCCAGAGGTGATGGAGGTGCTGGGCCACTTCAAAACCGGGATTGAGCAATATCGCGTCGGTGATTGGGATAAGGCGATCCCGTCGTTCCAAAATGCCCTGAAGGCCAATCCCAACGACGCGCTGTCACAAATCTATGTGGAGCGTTGTGAGCATCTGATGGCGAACCCACCGGATGAGTGGGAAGGCGTGTGGGTGATGAGCAGTAAGTAGGCGCCCTTCATAACTTGAACAAAAAACGCCCCCGCCGATCGCTCGACGGGGGCGCTTTCTTTTAGTGACTGTCTCAGCCGTTAGGCAACTTCAGAGACGTAGTCCTTTTCGTGCTTCAGCCCCAGATAGAGCGAAAGACACATGGCCAGCAGCACCAAGGTGAAGGGCAACCCAACCGTGATTGCCGCTGCCTGTAGTGCACCAAGCGCGTCTGCACCACCACCGAACAACAGCGCGGCCGCGACCACACTTTCGATGATGACCCAGAAGATCCGCTGCACCACCGGCGCGTCGATCTTACCGCCCGAGGTGATCGAATCGATCACGAGCGAGCCGGAGTCCGACGAGGTGATGAAGAAGACCAGCACGAGGATGATGCCGACACCGCTGGTGATCATGGTGAAGGGCAGGTTCTCCAGCATCTGGAACATCGCCAATTCCACGGAGTCCAGACCGCCGGCAAGCGCGCCGACCTCATTCATGATCTGGTCCAGGGCCGAGCCGCCAAAGACGCTCATCCAAACCAGGGTCACCAGAGTGGGCACGAGCAACACTGCGATGATGAATTCACGCACCGTGCGGCCATAGGAGACGCGCGCGATGAACATGCCCACAAACGGGGACCATGAAATCCACCAAGCCCAATAGAAGATCGTCCAACCCTGCATCCAGGCTTCATCATCGCGCCCAATCCAGTTGGAGTAGGAGAAGATGTCCTGGACATAGCCGACCGCCGTGGTGCCGATGGTCGTGAAGATGAAGACCGTCGGGCCCACGATCAGCACGAAGGCCAGCAAGACGCCGGCAATCGCCATATTGATGTTGGAGAGCAACTTCACGCCGCCATCCAAGCCGCGCAGCACCGAAACCAAGGCAACACAGGTCACGAACAAGATGATGGCCAACTGAATGCCGATCGCGTTACCGGACTCTTCCGCCGGAACGCCCATCAGGAATTCAATGCCCGCAGCAGCCTGCTGCGCACCGAAGCCAAGCGAGGTGGCCAGGCCGAACAGCGTCGCCACGACCGCGATCGTGTCGATCATATGTCCGAATGGACCCCAGCTGTGGTCCTTGATCAGCGGATAAAAGGCCGAGCGAATGGTGAGCGGCAGGCCTTTGTTGAAGCTGAAGAAGGCAAGCGATAGGGCCACGACGGCATAGATCGCCCAGGGATGAAGACCCCAGTGGAACATGGTTGCGGACATCGCCTTCTGGGCGGCCTCCGGTGTGTTGGCGGCAACCCCAAGCGGCGTTTCATACCAACCGGTATAATAGGCCGTCGGTTCCGCCACCGACCAGAACATCAGCCCGATGCCCATGCCGGCCGCGAACAACATCGCGAACCAGGAATAGGTGCTGAATTCAGGTTTGGCGTCATCGCCGCCGAGCCGAATCTTACCGACGGGCAGGACGACGAGGGCTAGTGAAAAGATAACGAAGATGTTCGCACTAATCATGAATAGCCAGTCGAACTTCGCAATCGACCACCATTTGGCGCCGTCGAGAAGTTCTTTGGCCGGTCCTGGCGCGATCAGCGTACCGATCACGAATATCAGAACCAAACCGGCTGCGATCCAGAAAACCGGGTGATGGACGTCCATCCCCCATTTCCGGAGATTATCTTGACCGATTTCGTAGTCGGTTTCGTAGAGGCGACTTTTATCTGATGTATCGCTCATACCGAAAGGATCTCCCCTTTCCTATGTTTCATGCTCAGCGGGCGAAGCCCTGCCTTTATCCAGCAAGGTTAAGCGCGCCGCGGCGAAACGGTTTATTTAGGATAGCGCGGCGACATTTGCCGTAAGCCCAATGGGCCTTCGTTACGCAGGCATTTATCACCGACAAAACGACCCAGGCCGCCGATCTGCGCCTGGAACACTTGCTATCCACCCCAGTGTGGCGCCTGCAAATCTCATAATCGGTTGGATCCACATTGACGCCGATTGATACGATAAAAACAAAAATTCGTTCGTCAAAAGAGAAAACATCCTTTGATGACCGACATTTGTTTAGCGCACCGTAGTGTCAGACACGGTATTGGATGGCCCCTGTTTTTTCAAGAGGTGGCCTTAGCGTGCCGTTTTTATGCCGCTTTTGCTTGCTTTAAAGGTCTGACTTTCACGCAAATGCATGCGACGTCGGGTCGCTAGAAAAGGCTAAGATTAGGGCGTGCGCTGAAGAACTAAGATGGTTAGCATCCCGAATTGAAAAAGAACGGGGCTGGACCGATCACGGTCTCGCCCTATCTTAACAATCGAAGCCATAAGACCTAAGGCTCCAAATAAAGAGGAATATGGGTATGAAACGGACAGTTCTTTTAGCGGCCGCTTTTGGTGCGGCCCTGGTTTCCGGCGGCGCTGCCGCCGTTGCGCAGGATGGAGAGGCTCTCTTTAAGCGCTGCATGGCTTGCCATTCTTTGGATGAGGGCAAGAACAAGGTTGGTCCGTCGCTTTACGGCGTCGTGGACCGCGCGGCCGGGTCGGCTGACGGTTATCGCTATTCCGGCTTGAACGAGATGGCGGGTAAGCTTGGTCTGGTTTGGACTAAGGAAAATATCGTTGCTTATTTGCCGGACCCGCAGGGCTTCCTCGAAGCCTACATCACGGAAAATGGCGGCGAACCGAAGGGTCGCACGAAGATGAGCTATCGTCTGCGCAACGCCGATGATGCGGCTGCGGTCACCGATTACATTGCCGACCAGGCGAAGTAATCGATGCGTCCTTTCGGGGGCGTAATCTATCGCAAAAAATGAAAGCGGCGGCGCTTCTGGTGCCGCCGCTTTTGTGTTTGGGTCCAAATTAGCTCCGTTATGTCATTTTATTTAGACGTAAACTTTAGTTTACACAAAGAGCTTTTCCCGGTTAAATGAGTGTTCGGGCCCCTTGCCAGTTGGTCAACGCTAACTGCCCGTAAGCTGGATTTATTCGGCGCGGCACGCCCTCGGTTAAGAATGGGCGGATATTTTGGGGCCTTAAGCGACTGGGAGGCCCAAGGCCATGACACTGCATCGTCGACACGCACGCTTCACCGCACAGGATGGGCATAGCGGGGGCGAGGTTGGCCCGAAAACCCCAGCCGACCTGTTGGACAGCATCCCCACCCCAGCCGATTTGCGCCGATTGCCCCGCACGTCCCTTCGCGGTATTGCGGATGCCGTGCGGGCAGAGATGATCGATATCGTCTCCGGCACCGGCGGGCATCTTGGCGCGGGCCTCGGCGTCGTGGAACTGACTGTCGCCTTGCATTACGTGTTCGAGACGCCGGACGATAAGCTCGTCTGGGATGTCAGCCATCAGTGCTATCCGCACAAGATTTTAACCGGGCGCCGTCACGCGATGCGCGCGATCCGGAAAGGCGGCGGGCCGGCGGGTTTCACTTGCCGGACGGAAAGCCCCTATGACCCCTTCGGCGCGGCGCACAGTTCCACCGCAATTTCTGCCGCCCTTGGCTTTGCTATGGCGCGGGACTACGCCCAAGGCGACAATAAGGTTGTCGCCGTCGTGGGTGATGGGGCGATGTCGGGCGGCATGGCCTTTGAAGGCTTAAATAATGCTGGCGCCTTGGGTCGACCCCTGGTGGTGGTGCTGAATGACAACGACATGTCGATCGCCCCGCCGTCGGGCGCTTTGAGCAAAAGTCTACGCGCCTTGCGCCAAGCCATGCCCTGCCGCGAGACGCGCCAAGCCTCGCTCGCCAGCGGTCGCCTGCCGTCCTTCGCGCCGTACCGGACGCTGTTTGAAGAACTCGGCTTCACCTACTGCGGCCCCTTCGACGGCCATGATGTGGAGGAGATGGTGGAGGTCCTGGCCCGCGCCCGCGCCCATCCCGGCCCGGTTCTGGTCCATGCCCTGACGGTTAAGGGGAAGGGCTACGCCCCGGCGGAAGCCAGCGATGATTGCTATCACGGCGTCGCGAAATTCGATGTTGAAACCGGCGCGCAGCAGAAGGCGGCCCCCAAGGCCCCCAGCTACACCGGCGTGTTCGCGGATGCCCTGATCCAAGAAGCCGACGCGGACGACCGGGTTGTGGCCGTCACGGCGGCGATGCCGTCCGGCACGGGCCTGGATAAGTTCGGCGCGGCGCACCCCGCCCGCTGCTTCGATGCGGGCATCGCCGAACAACATGCGGTGACGTTCTGTGCAGGGTTGGCCGCGGAAGGCTTCAAGCCCTTCGTTGCGATCTATTCCACGTTTTTGCAGCGCGCCTATGACCAGATCGTCCATGACGTTGCCATCCAGCGCCTGCCGGTACGCTTCGCCATTGATCGCGCCGGCATGGTGGGCGCGGATGGGGTGACCCATCAGGGCTCCTACGATATTTCCTATTTAGGCTGTCTGCCCGGCTTCGTGCTGATGGCGCCCGCAGATGAGGCGGAGTTGAAACATATGATCGCCACCGCAGCCGCGATCGACGACCGCCCGTCCGCGGTACGCTTTCCGCGCGGGGAGGGCACGGGTGTTGCCCTACCGGCGCGCGGGCAAGCCCTGGAAATCGGTCGGGGTCGGGTCTTGCTTGAGGGCACGGACTTGGCGATCCTATCCTATGGCGCGCGGCTGGGAGAGGCCTTGGCGGCGGCCGAGATCCTGGCCCGCGACGGTATCAGCGTCACCGTCGCCGACGCGCGCTTTGCCAAGCCGATTGATGATGATCTGGTCCGCCGCTTGGCGTTGGAGCACCCTATGGTGCTGACGCTTGAAGAAGGCGCGATCGGTGGGTTCTCCACCCAGGTGCTCGACAGCCTGGTGCGCCAAGGGCTTGGGGCTATGGCGGCGCGCTTGCTGCCCTGCCACCTGCCCGACCGCTTCATCGATCATGATGCGCCGGTCAATCAACTGGCGAAGGCTGGCCTGGATGCGGAAAGTTTGGTCGATCGGGCCCGGCTGGCGCTGCGCACGGTTGCCGGACCGGGGGGGGGAAACCTCGGGGCACGCTTTGCGCCATTGATGAGGGTTGAGCGCGTTTAGGCTCCCCTCACCGAAACTGATCCAGCAGCCGGTCGTAATATTCCAATTCGAAATCCGGGCGCGCACGCTGACCGGCCCGTCGGCGCAATTCATCGCGAATCTCGCGGGAGCGTTGCATCTGCGTGCCGCTTGGAATTTCAACCTGCCCGTCGGCGGCACCCTTATAGGTATCGGAGGGTTTGCGCCCAAAGGGGTCGGTCGTCTCCGCCCCGCCTTCGCCGGGCAATTGTTGGCCCATGCCTGATTGTTGCGTGAACCGCTCCATGAAGGCCTCGCGCGCGGATTGGGCGGCCGATTGCAATTGGTTGACGGCGCGGCCCTGCGGGTCGACGGCCTGACCCGGCTGCCCCTGGTTCAACGCGTCTGTGGATTGGCGCATTTCCCCTTCCGCTTGGCCGAAGGATTGCGGTATATCGCCCATCATCTCCCCGAAGCGCCGCATGACATCGCCCAGTTGACGGCGCAGCGCTTCCTGCAAGGCCGCCTCGGGCGAGGGCGTATTGCCGTTCATCGAGCCCGACCCATTGCGCCCGCCGCGTTGGTTTTCGCTGGGCATATTCTCCATGCCCTCGCCGCTTTGGCCGGTTCCGCCGCGTTGTGACTGATCGAAGGTGCGGTCCATCAATTCCTGTTGGCCTTGCATGATGTCTTGCAGGTCTTTCATCATATCCATGGCTTCGCGCGCATCCGGCGACATCTGGGGCATGACGCCGGCGCGCATATTTTCCATCAACTGCTGCAACTGGCTCAGCATTTGTTGGGCGGCATCCTTCATGCCGTTGCGCATCATGTCGCGGATTTGATCCATCATGTCTTGCAGGTCTTGCGGGGCCAGGGTGTTGGCCTGATCGTTGGGGTTCAGCATGGGCGCCTCTTGGCCCTGCTCCTGCATGTCGCGCATCTGCTCGGCCATCGCCTGCATATAGTCGTTCATCGCCTGTTGCAGATCGTTCATCAGACGCTCAAGCTCCGCCATGCTGGCGTCGCGCTCCAGCGCTTCTTGCAGCGCCCGCTCCGCCGCCCGCAACCGATCCAGCGCCAGCGACGTGCCGCCATCTTCCAGATAAAGCGCCGTCTCCCAAAGCTGCGCCAGCAAGGCATCGATCGCCGCCTCCCCCGGCGGCAGGCCGCGCCGATCCAAATCCAGGCGTCGCACGGCGGCGTTCAGCGATAGGAAGACGGCCGCATCGCTGCCAAAGCGTTCGGGTTGCCATAAAAGTGCGCCCAACCCATCGCGCACGCCCTCGCGATTGGCGCCCGGGTCCCAGGCCAGTTGGCGGCGGAAGTCCGCGATCGCGCGGGCGACGGGATGCTGGAAGACACGCTGGGGTAAGGTCAGGGCGAGGGCTTCACTTTCGCCCGTCTGTCCGCTCGCATCGCGCGCCTGCACCACCATCTGAACCCGCCCGCCGGCCCAGGGGTGGGCGGTTAAATCGCGGAAGGCTTTAAGCGCTTCGCCGTCGCGTTCCGGGCCGGGGGCCGGCAGATCCAACTCAAGCCGGCGGGTGTCGTTTGCCGGGCCATCGATGCGGGTGAAGCGCGCGCTCACCGCCTCCACCCCATAATCGTCGTGCGCGCTGTAGGTGATGCGCAGCGACAGTTGCGGCGTGGTAATTGGCGCCTCCGGTAGTGCCGCCGTCGGCGGCATGTCGGGCTGGGCCCGCAGGGTCCAGGAGGCGATGGTGTCTTGCCCAACATTCAAGCGATAGGCGCCGTCCCGGGCTATTTCCTGTTCCAACTTCTGGGCGTCCGGGCCGAAGGGTGTGAAGGTGATCTCCGCGCCATCGGGATCAATCAGAACTGGCTCCGATGGCGGGTCGGCCACCTGGATGGTGAGCGTCGAGCCCATCGGCGCGGCGATGATCGCGTCTTCCGGCTCGCCATCTTGGGGCCCCTGATGTTCCAGGAAAATCGGCGCTAGCCGCGTGTAGTCCGGCGGCGCGATCCAGGCATCCACCGCGATCTCCGCGACCGCTTTTTGGTCGGTGAAGTCGGGAGTGAAGGCGCCGGCTAAGCGGGTGGGGGCGGTGCTGCCGGAGGCCAGCAAGGCGCCCGCAAGGCCTACGAAGACGACCACCCGCAGCGCCACCGGGTCCTTTCCGGCGATGCGCGGTTGCGGTAGACCGACGCGTAAATCCGCGATGCGCTGGGCGGCCCGCCGCCGATGTTCCTGCCACAACGCAGCCGCTTGGGGGGAGGGATCACTCGGCCGATCGCTCAACGCCTCAAGTGGGCGATCGCCCAGATTATTCACCCGCTCCAACCGCCGGCGCGCGGCCAGCATGTCGGGGACGTGCAGCCCCCGCAGGGCCTTGATGGCCAAGATAACAGCGGCGAGCGCGAAGAGCGCCAGCAACCCACTATGCGCCCAGCCGCCCAGTGTTGGCAGAATGCCGGATATCGCAAAGGCCAGGAATAGCCCGATCAGGCTGAACAAGGGCCAACTGACGCGCCACACGCGCTCCCAAAGGACCGCACACCAGGAGAGCATCAGGCGCACTGCGATCGTGCGCGCCAGCGCAGAGGTGCTGCGGGGAAGACGGCCAGGGGTGCGTGCCACGTCAGCGCTTTGCGCCGGGCCCGCCGTCTTCCCCTGGGTCGTCTTATCGCTCATCCGCTGGCTACTCCGGCTGCCTTTTTAGGCTTAACGTCGTTGTCATGAAGGGATATGGGGCGGTCACTCCCCTCTAACCAGTCCGCCATGCGATCCAGGCCTAAAAGCGCCTCATAGGTTTGGCGGGGGCGGATGACGGCGTATTGATCGCCATTGACCAGAACTTCCGGCACCAGAAGGCGGGTGTTATAGGTCGATGCCATCACCGCGCCGTAAGCGCCGGCGCTGCCGAAGACGACCAGATCGCCGTCATTGATGCGGGGAATTTCGCGCCCGATCGCGAAGGTGTCGCCCGTCTCGCAGACTGGGCCGACGACGTCATAGGCTAGCCGCGCGTGGTCGGCCTCCGGCTCGCGGACGGGCCGAATGCTATGATGACCATCGTAAAGGGCGGGGCGGATCAGATCGTTCATCGCGGCGTCAACGACGGCAAAGCGCTTTTCATGGCCCTGCTTCACGAACAGCGTGCGCGCCATTAGAACCCCAGCATTGCCGACGATCATCCGGCCCGGCTCCAGCATGATCGGTAGACCCAGCCCGCCGATCGCATCCGCCACCATATGGGCGTAGTCATCCGGCGGCGGCGGATTTTCGCTCTCATAGGGAATACCAAGCCCCCCGCCGAGGTCGAGATGCGTGATCTCAATCCCGTCCGCTTGCAACTGGCGGGTCAATTCGCCGACCCGCTTGAAGGCCGCGCGATAGGGGGCAAGATCGGTTAGCTGGCTGCCGATATGCACCGCGACCGAGACGGGTCGCAGGCCCGGCAACTCAGCCGCGCGTGCAAACGTGGCGCGCGCATCGTCAATGTCGATACCGAACTTGTTTTCCTTCTTGCCGGTCGAAATTTTGGCATGGGTCTTGGCATCGACATCAGGATTGATCCGGATGCCGATATTGACCGTCTTATCCAGGCTTTGGGCCACGGTGGAGAGTTGTTCCAATTCGCTCATGGATTCGACATTGATCTGGGCGATGCCGCTTTCGATCGCAAAGGCCATTTCAGCCGGCGTCTTGCCGACCCCGGAAAAGACGATTTTTTCAACCGGCACACCGGCCGCGATCGCCCGGCGCAATTCCCCTTCCGAGACCACATCCGCGCCCGCCCCCAATTGCGCCAGGGTCGCGATCACGGCCAAATTGCTGTTCGCCTTGACCGCATAGCACACGGTCGCGTCCAGCCCCGCCTTGGTGAAGGCGTCGGCAAAGACCGTGTAGTGCCGGCGCAGCGTCGCGGTGGAATAGACATAGACGGGCGTCCCCACCTCCTCTGCAATGCGGGTTAGGGGGACGTCTTCGGCATGAAGGCTGCCATCGCGATAGTCGAAATGGTTCATGACGGGGTCGCCCCTTCCGGATAGGTCCGGGGATAGAGGGACTCGTCGCCCGACGGCGGTTGTGGGGGGCCTTCCTTGCCGCAAGCGCTGACCATGCCGCCCATGAAAAGGGTCAGTATGGCGATCGCTGCCAGGCGGCGAGCCGGCGGGATCGATCGGGGGGACTGGGTCATCTAAAAACCACTCCTGCATCGCTTGGGCGAACCGGTGAACGGTTTAGCCCCAGCGGGGGGTCACAAAAATCGGCTGCGGGCCCGGGCTGCGGCGGCGCGCACCTGGTCGGGTGCAGTGCCGCCGTGGCTGACCCGGCTTGCAGCCGATGCCTGCGGCGTTAGGACAGAGTATATATCCTGTGTGATGCGTTGTTCCACCGTTTGCATGGCGGAAAGATCAAGCCCTGCCAAGTCGCAGCCTTTTTCTTCCGCCAAGCGCACCAGCGTGCCCGTCACATGGTGGGCATCGCGGAACGGCAAGCCCAGCACGCGTACAAGCCAATCGGCCAAATCCGTCGCGGTCGGGAAACCCTTGGTCAGCGCGCGGGTCATGTTATCGGGCCGTGGCGTCATGTCGTCGGCCATGCCCGCCATGGCGCTGACGGCCAGCATCAGGGTGTCGGCGGCCTCGAAAACCGGTTCTTTATCTTCCTGCATGTCCTTGCCATAGGTCATGGGTAGGCCCTTCATAACGGTCGCAAGCGTCATGAAGGCGCCCAGCACCCGGCCCGGCTTGGCGCGCACCAATTCGGCAGCGTCCGGGTTTTTCTTCTGCGGCATGATCGAACTGCCGGTGGTGAAGGCGTCACTTAAGGCGATGAAGCCAAACGGCTCCGACATCCAAATCACGATTTCTTCGGCCAAGCGCGACAGATGCACCGCATGGATGGAGGCGGCGGCCAAAAATTCCAACGCGAAATCGCGCGCCGCGACGCTATCCATCGAATTTTCCGTTGGCCGGTCAAAGCCAAGGGCCGCTGCCGTCATCGCCCGGTCAATTGGGAAGGAGGTTCCGGCCAAGGCCGCCGCCCCCAAGGGACATTCATTCAGGCGCTTGCGACAATCGGCCATCCGGCCCCGGTCGCGCCCGACCATTTCCACATAGGCCATCAGGTGATGACCGAAGGTCACTGGCTGGGCGGCCTGCAGGTGGGTGTAGCCGGGCATCAGCACATCGGCATGGGCTTCGGCCTTGTCGATCAGCGCGCGCTGCAAATCGGCCATGGCGATATCCAGGGCATCCAACGCGCCGCGCAGCCACAGGCGAAAATCGGTGACCACCTGATCATTGCGGCTGCGTGCGGTGTGCAGGCGACCGGCAGGCTCGCCGATCAACTCCTTCAGGCGGGCTTCGACATTCATGTGGATGTCTTCAAGCTCTGCCTTAAAGGTGAATTGCCCGGTGGCGATTTCGGCCTCGATCTGGCTCAGGCCCTCCAGGATCGCATCGCGGTCCGCCTCGGAGATAATCGCGCTGGCGGCCAGCATTTCCGCGTGCGCTTTTGACCCCTGAATATCCTGGGAGGCGAAACGCCGGTCGACATCGATCGAGGCGTTGATCTCTTGCATGATGGCCGACGGGCCGGCTTGAAAACGCCCGCCCCACATTTCATTCGCGCTCATTCGTCTCGTCCTATCCGTGCAGCCAAAAATAGTATCCGCGCGCCCCGTTGAGGGGACGCTTGTGTAACCGGGCACCCCGGCGCTAGGGTTCTAAAGAGGCCCCCAAACCTTATGATCGGAGCCTATTGAGTGATCCACTATAGCGCCCCAGGCAGTGGTCCAGAACCCGCTACCGAACCCGCCCGGCACCCCACGCGCCGCGCCGTGTTCAGTGGCATCGCCGCGCTTGCGGGCGTGCCGCTTCTGAGCGCAAGCCTAGCCCGTGCGGCGGACTATCCGCCGACAGATGGGGCGATGCAAGGTTTCATCCTGGCCAAACGCCGCCGCCCGGTTGCCGTTGAGCCGTTTTTGGATGGACGGGGAAATGTGCGCCATTTCAGCGATTTTCGCGGGCAGGTTCTGCTGGTGAATTTCTGGGCCACCTGGTGTGCGCCCTGCATTCGCGAAATGCCGGATCTGGCCGCCCTGCACACGCGCCTGGGCGGCACGGATTTTTCGGTACT
>Ga0136554_1000482_pt1 | contig 14690 bp, 14 predicted proteins | sample AntRauTorckE5431_FD_104637 | JGI IMG/M metagenome (GOLD analysis project Ga0136554, IMG submission 104637) | Saline lake microbial communities from Rauer Islands, Antarctica - Metagenome Torckler E5 #431 | ecosystem: Environmental > Aquatic > Non-marine Saline and Alkaline > Saline | place...
CGGAGGGGCGCTTCTTTGTCTTTTTTGGGGATGCTCAATGCTCAATCGGCTGAATAATGGGACTACAGAAGACATTGCGCTCGACCAGACGCATATTAACCAGCAACATTAAATCGGCTTTAAAAAAAAAGGGGGGGAGGTTGGTTCAGGACCCGAACGCGCAGCCAGCTGTAGCACGGAGAAGATTTCATAGGCCCTAGGTGACTGCGAAGGACGATCGCTAAGCAAAAGCGCAATTTTTTTTTTGTTCCGTTGTTCCTCCGGTGAAGGACCTCGGGCGTAATCCCTGTGGGGAGTTCAAATAAAAAGAGGGCGATATTTCAGGATTAGAGAGGCCGCTGAAGGAGTGCTGCTACCCACCTCCAAACGTTGTACGAACGAACGGGCATATTTTAAAAAAAAGAGGATATAATATATGCACAGTGAGCTCAGAAGCACAGTACTCACTACAGGTAGTTCCGGGTGTTTAGAGGTTGCCACGTTATGATAATAAGGGTTAAAATTCGGTACTTCCACTTGTTAGAAACCGATTTCCTTCTTGTACTGTACTTACAGAGTACAGATAATAAAAAACGCAACCAACCGGCGCGGCGCGGCGTCACGACATTATTACCCGGCATAGGGAAGAATGGAAGACGGCACCCCAGCTGAAGGGCTGTCAACGTCCTACGATGATGCTCTGGTAGATGATGTAGTATCAAGTCACCCGAATGATCCTACTGCGCCCACCTCGGAAGGCATCGAATCCGAGGCTATTGAAACGCCTCCTAATGATGAACCAGAGGACAACGTTGGCAATTATTCCCGAGCTAATTTGGCTGAAACACTTCCAGCAACGGATGTCAACAGTAACGATGAAGTCATGAATGACAATAGCGAGGCTGCAGCCACACCTAGCCTCTCTGAACCACTCATAGTCGATGAGAAGGCTGAAGACGATGACGAGGACAAAGACTCAACTGGACTAACGGTTAGCGACGACGAAGAGGCTGACTCAGACGAGGATGACAAAGCTGCGCCTGCCTACCGCGAACAATTGTTTCAGGCTGATAACAGTGTTGCCGCTGCACCCTCCTTCTCCTCTGAGGATACTCGTGGTGTTTCTGAAGATCGCCGAGGTGCCTCGGTATCACGTCACGGAGGGCGCGCCAGCAAGGCCGATGCCTTAGCGCGTCTCAGCGCCCCCAGCCAACCGTCTTTTGGCGGGTTGCAGCCGGGTGCCACCAAGCAGCGTGGGTGGTGGGGGCGCACGGTGAGCGCTGTGGGTGGAGTGCTGCGCGGCCAAGGTAACGCTGGCACCGGCGACAACGACGACGACGACTCCATGACGTCACGCGGTAGCAGCAGTGGTAGGACCTCAGAAGCAGCTGAAAGCAGCAGGAGCGGGAGCAGCACAAACAGCGGTGGTGGTGGTGGTGGGGCACCCGTGCGGTTGTCAGCGCGTGAGCGGCGGGACGCGCTCATGGCGCAGAGGCAAGAGCGGCAACAAAGCGAGGCGGCTTCCAACAACAAAAGCTGGAGCAAACCCACGCAAGCGCTGCCAGCCGCAGGCGAAGCCGAAGCAGAAGGCGAAGTAGGCTGCGCGGAACGCCATACCTTTGGCAAATGGATGGTAGCGCTGTTTGAAGACAATGGAGACTACCGAGCCGTGTCGACTTTGAAGCGTGTAGATGGGCCCGTGTTCTGGTGAGGAAGCGTAGGGTTTATCTGGTTGAATGTTCCATGCCATATCATTTCTTGCTCCTCTCAATCTTACAACCAACTACGCCATTATTTTTCGAGCTGCTTCTCTAATTAGTTGCACTCATAATTACTTTGTTGCTTGTTTTGCTGCAGGTACCGCGAACTGCGCACCGGTTTGCTTTTGAGCCGCCTGGCCGACTACTCTCAGCCGACCTGCAAAGTCATGGTGCCTCACTTGGGGCCCCGGAGCCCCGCGCAACGGGTCGAAAACGTGTTTGCTCTGCTGGCGTGCCTCAGCGGCACCAAGTGCTCTCCGATGCTGGCCAGCGTGCGACCGCCTGACGTTGCTGCCGGCGAACCTCAAGCGATCCTTGACCTGGTAACACAAGTGTACTATTCATTTCTTGGAGTGCATGCGCACTTGCAAAGTTTGTTCTATTTGTCTTTGTGATGGGTGTTTGGACATATGCTGATTTTTTTCATTTGTATGCGTGCGTGTGTTTGTGCGTCAGGTGTGGGCGTTGGCATCCGGTTCAAGTTGCGATTCACTGGGCGCTTCCGACGCCAGTGCCTTGGCGCTGTTGCTTTCTCAACGGATCAACGCCCGGATGCCTCCCTACCTCGGCCTGCGATTACCCGAGCGCCGCCCCGAGCCTGCTCGTTTAGACCATAGCAGCAATGCTTCTTTGGGTAGTGGGCTGTGGACATCTTCAGCGGCAGCTGCTGCGGCTGAGGATGTCGGGACGGGAGAAAGTTTAGCCCAGCAGCAGCAGCAGCAGCACCCTTTCGCGCGTGCACGGCTCGCCGATGGCCGCCTCCTCCTCGCAATGGCCCACAGCTTAGCGCCAGAAACTTGCCCTTATGCACCCCACGCGGGTGCGCGTTACAACGCGGAAGCCGCACTCCAAGTGCTGTGCGGGCCACCGTGGAACGCTCCGCCAATCATCGACCCAGATTCCTTCAGCGAGTCACCGCGCGCATTCATGCTCTTTGCAGCTGCGCTAGAGGCAATTATTCAAGAGGTTTCCTCCAATAGCAGTATTTACAACTCGAATACGGCACAAGTAGATGAGAATGGCAGCGAAGCAGTTACAGACGAGTCCTTCGAGGCAGCAGACGAAGATGGCACAGAGGAAGCGAGTGGCAATAGCAACAACAGCAATAATGGTGCTCCTGTTGCGTCTCAATCGCCACCGAAGTCTCCTTCAGCGCCGGATCAAGAAGATGTTTCTCTAGAGAATGCCGCCAGCTCTCCTCTTCCGTCGGTGGCTTCACCTGTCAAAAACGACAATGGTAGTAGCAGCAGCATCAGCAGCAGCGACAGCGGTAACAACAACAATGGAGACGGGCAAGCTTCGAACGCTATGCTAGAGTCGGCTCTCCGCGAACTGACCATACGGGAAGCAGAACAGAGCGCTGCTTTAAGCGAGGCCGTCGGTCGCGTAGTAGCTCTGCAGACTGCTGCGGCCGAGGCTCGAGATGCAGCTCAGACCAGTCAACAGAGAGCACTAGCAGCGACTGCGGAAGCGGCGGCCTGGCAAGAAAAGCATGCAAAGGGTTTAGAGGAGGTAGCAGCTGCTGAGGCCAAAGTGCGAGCGATGCGAGAGACGGCAGCGTCCGTGGAGAAAGGCTTTCTGAAGTCGTTAGAAGACGCGCGCCGTGAAGCGGAAAAGAGTCATCGGAAAGCTGCCAAGGCCGAGCAACGCTGGCACAACCGCAACAACAAGGTTGTTGAATGAATCGTTGTAACGAGTCTGAATCGGATGATTATTCCCCATTTGCAGCAGCCTCTTTACCTCTCCTCTTTCCCTTCTCTGCCCCTATAGATACTACGCGCTCTTAATATATCGCCTCTTACCTTTGTTTCGATGCCTGAAAATGATAGTTATATGCACATTTTTGTTTTGGTGCCTTAATGTTCTTCACTTTTATGAAGGTGGATGCTCGGGTCGCAAGCCTCACAGACGAGTTGAAGCAAATGCAAAAAGCCCGAGACAGCGCTCTGGCGTCTGCCAAAAAGGCCGAGCGCCGTGTGATTGGGTTAGGCGCCGAGAAAAGCGCCCTCACCGCCCGGGTGGAGCGGCTCACTGCCGCCGTGAAGGAGCAAGCCCGGTTCTTGTCGGAGATGCAAGCCCACGAAGACGACGAAAGCGACAGCTTGGCGCCGGGCGTCGCGGAATACCGGGCCAAGCAGCTCGAAAACCTGGGTTCCGCTGCCGCCGCAACTACAACAGCACTGTCGCCAACTGCGTCCTCATTGAGTGTTGGAGGGGCACCAGCAGCGTCACCTTTGTTGTCCCCTGCTGCAAAGTTTACGATGGCAGGAGAAGCAGCAGCAGAGGTCCAACAGGAAGACTCTGGCAGTAGCAATGAAATTCATCAGACGCCTGCCTCTGAGAGCCAAAGCAACGACCTTGCAGCTTCCCCTACAACCAAATCCACTTCTTCGCCACCACCTGCGGCAACATCGTCGCCCACCTTGTCGCCGCGGCGGATGGAATTGAGTGTCTCTGTGGGCGCAGCGTCGCCTACAGAGAGTGCGATGCTTAATGCTTCTACGAGTAGGCAACTGTCGCCTGCTCTCTCATCTTCTTCTTCACCACCACCGCCGCCGCCAGTTGAGCCGGTCACGCCACGCACGCCTCGTTCTCCTCGACCTGAGGACTCTGCGGCAGCAGCCATTGCAGCGATCATGGCGGTGGTGAACGAGCAAGAGGCACTAGAAGTGAAGCGAGAAGCTTCGAGGGCGCGCGTTCCTAGCAACGATGATGAGGACGATGACGACGATGATGAAGATGCTGGTAGTGCCCACAATAACGAACAAGATTACGCAGACACGACACTATCGGCATCCGGAGGAAGCAATCTTCGAACTAACGGCGAAGTAGCCCCTTCAGATAACTCCTCCTGGAAGCTAGCTGGGCCGTTCACGTTTGTGGTTGGCGATCGGGTACTCGTGCGTGACGATCCCAGTGAAGAGTGGCGGGCCGGGAGTGTTGAAGCTGCAGAGGACGACGAAGACGACGATGAGGAAGGGCCGGTGGTGAGAGTCTGCCTATTCCAGTAGAACTTCTTGGTATTTGCTGCCTTTTTTGAAATTTGGCTTGAATTACTTAACAATCAACTCACTTCGATTCCTTTTGGTTTGTTTCTTTCAATGTTTATGCTCTGAAAGGTGCTTGTGCGTGTCGATGGTGGGCAGTCAGCGTTCGAATGGGAAGAGTGCCGCCCTGCAATTCTGCCAGAAGGCTCGATGTCTGCTGCTGTAATAAATCAAGGCAGCGAGCACACTCTTGTTTCGGACGATTTGGATGGCTCTGATAATGAACACACGAAGAAGAGCCGAAACAATACCAAAGACATTGTAGGCGATGATGAAGAGGAGCGCGGCGAAGATGCCAATGGCAGTGAAGAAGAAGAAGAGGATGATGATGGCGAAGAGGAAGACGATTACGACGACAACGATGACAACAAATATGCTGCAGAGCGCGCCTCAGCGTCAGCCGCTAAAGCAGCAGCAGGTGTAGCGCGTAAAGCCAAAGCGGCATTGGTGGCAGCGAAGAGAAAGACGGAATTGGCAGAGAAAAGAGCAAATAAGATGGAGGACAAAGCGAGAGCGTTTGAAAACAAAGTCGAAAAACTCAAAGTGCGTTATCAAGTTTGCTTGCCGTGTATGCGTGTGCATTGAAGAGGGAAAGGAGCGGCTATTACGCCATGCGTGAGTTGGTGCCAAGTCAATGAAGGAGAAGGTGCCTTGCGCTTACGAATAAAACCCTCTCTTTCTTGATTTGTGTATACTGCCTTGGCTTTTTAGGCGCGTTTGGAGTCTGGAAAAGAAGCACTCGAACTGTCGGCAGAAGCCACGCAGGCAGCGCAGAAGGAGGCAACCGCTGCATTAGCAGAGAAAGAAAAACTTGCAGCGGCGTTAATTAAAGCGGAAAACATTGCAGCCCATTACAAGAAGGTAGTGAGGGCTTGCTTGTGCATCAAAAATTGCATTGAAGGCTTTAACTGACACACATTAAATAGAGCACTTTGACGTGTTCCTTTCGGTCGATTAATGGCATTCTTCTTTATTTCTGTCTTCTGCTCCTTTTTAGGAAAAGCGAGACCTTGAAGCTGAATTTGACGAAGTCTCGAAAGCTTCCGAGGAGCTCGAGAAGTTGCAGAGAGCTGCCACAGAACGGGCAGAATATGCTGACATGGTATGCGTTAAAACACATGTAGTGCTATTTTGATTTTTTTTTTAAATGTTTGCGTTACTTCTGGTTGAATCGAACCCTGTATTCCTTTAAAAACTTATGCGTGTAGATGTACAGTATATAGTTCGAATCCTCAAAACTCCATAACTAATTGTCAATTGCCTTTCTCAATTCCGCCAAATCCCAAAAGGTGGAAGCCGAGCGCAATGCAGCCCAAGAATTGGCATTTGAAGCGCAGGACAAGGCCTCGGAGACCGAATTTCGATTGTTGCAACAGGCTTCGGCTACAGCGCAAGTGCGTTTGAAGTAGCGGCAGCACTGTCATTCCTAACCTTTTCTAAAATTCCATTGATTTAAAATACGAACACATACGCACGCGTATGCCCCTACTTACTTCCGAGTTTTTCATCTAAGCATGTAAGCACTCATGTGTATCCGCTAATCCTTGATTGCGCCATCACTAGGCCCAGGCGGAGGTGGCGGAGGCCAGAGCTGAAGCAGCAGTGGCGGTGGCAGCGCAGGGAAGGGCCGAAGAAACCGCCAAACAAGCGAGGGAAGCCGCAGATGAAGCATCAGCGCAAGCGCACGTGATGGTGGCAGAAGCGCAGGTAGTAATTGTTAATTTGTTCTGGTGGGGAGGGGGGCTTTGGCATGGAATAATGAGAAGGAAACTACCGCTTAAACTGCCTCTCGCATTCATTCAACGATTGCTCTTGTTTTACATGATTTCAGTATTCTTTATCAGTACGCTAACCCCCTTGGCTCTTAGTCAGTATGATGGTTATCGACCTCTCTCAATCCGTTTTAGATGATCCACCCATCCACACACATCACATCACGCTCCTGCAAAACTATACCATTTAGGCGGAGCTAGCTGCGTCCCAGGCCGAACTACAAGCGGCAGCTATGTCTCTAGAATCGCAAGCAGAGAAGGAAGCGGAGGCAGCTATGGCCAAAGATTTATTGGATGCTTCGATTCGGGCGGCTGAGGTGATGAGTAGTTTGTTCACTCCGTTTGTTCGGTCCTTTCTTCTCAATTGTGAATCGAATCGTGAGTTCCTCTTCTTTTTTTCGTGTCTTAAACCCGATATTGTATCATTTGAAACTAACATATCATTGATTTCATATCCTTTTCCGGTACAGGAAGAAACCACGGCCGCCAAAGCAGCAGCAGCCGCTGCCAAACAAGAACTTGAAGAGTGTGTAGCCTCCGCCGCCGCGACCTCGGCAACATTAAAGGCCGCGTGTGAAGCAAGAGTGGAAGAGGCGCAGGCGGCGGTGGCAGAGGCACAAACTAGGGAGAAAGAAGCTAGAGAAGACCTTGACCGACTCCGGTATGAATGCTCAACTTTCTTTCCTTTCTCTTTTTTTCGTTTGTACACACTTCCTCCTTCTTTTCCCTTGCCATTAAACTTCCATGCAATCGAAGTTTACTTCTGTTAGTTCTTGTGTCCAAATTCTTTCGAATTGTCACCGTGTGTAACTTTTGGAATGACGCCAATAACTTTTGCCCAAATAGGTCGTGCGTTGATGACCAATCGAAGCTCATAGCCTCGATGCAGGCCCAGCAAAAGGCGTTGGACGAGAAAGCTGCCTCGGGGGACAGCGCCTCCGAAGCTCTCGTTGAGCGGTGCGCGGCTCTGCAACATGCCCTCAACGAGAACCAGGCCAAAGCAGCGGCCAAAGAAGAGGCTCTGGCCGAAGCCGCGCACCGTGCTGCGGTCGAGCACGAGGCGTATGCGCGCAATTGCCGGGCCGAAGCAGAGGCCGCGAGAACGAGTGCGGCGAATACCGCAGCGGAGCTAGCGGCGTTAACACGCGAACGAGACAGCCTTGCAGCGGCGGCGGTAAGAAAATGCTAAGGATTGCTAGCAGAGCAGTGTAGACTATTTGAATGCAGACATCCATACTTATGCCCTTATGTGCTCAGTGCGGAAAAAATTCTTTCTCAGATGTCTTATTTCTTGGCACAGTTCTCGATTATAATGGTCCTCCACCTTCGTGTATCTTTGGACACATTTCTCTCCTGAATAGGTCCGCGACGAAGTAGCGCGAGCCGCTGACAAAGAAAACGCTCAAGTTGCTGTCGGTGCAGCGAAGGAGCTGACCACTGCCAAAGAAAAGGAACTCGCCAGTTGCCAGGTGGGCTCATAGGGGGGGGATTGAATGGAATATGATAAAGCAGTTGAACCTTAGTTTATGTTTCATCGTTTTATTTCCTTGGCTGTGCAAACTATTTTCATCAATGATTGCGGCCTGCAACAGGTTGTTTTATGCTCCAGTAGCTAATACAGGTGAAAGTGTACTTCTGTGTGTTTTTGGTAATCATCCAACATTTCCCAACAGGCGAAGCTAGCATCTCTTCAGAAAGAGCTCAGCCGTTTGCCGGCCATGGTAGCCTCCCTTGAGACGCGCTTAAGCGCTGCAGGCAAAGACAAGGCCGCGCTCGAAGCTAAACTCGCAGAAGCCGAGAAGAAGGAAAGCCAGGCAGCCCAAGCAGTCGAAGTGCTCAAGGCACAACTTGCAGCTGCTGCCAACAATAACGTCACCCCTGGTAGTGCTGCTTCTTCACCGTCAAGATCACCGCAGCAGAATAACCATCATCACCATTCTTTGGAGGCGCAGCAGTCCCCCACGGGAAGGTTGAGTGCGCGGGAGCGGCGCGAGCAGATGGAGCAGCAGCAGCGGTTAGGATCTAGCACCCCTACAGAGAAGCAGGCTAATCGACGACAATCAATTCCGACCGGCGGGCCCGACCCTAATAGCCTCATGGAGGTGAGATCGAGATTTTCTTCCCTATGTTTTCTCTCTTGCGTGCGGAACAGTTCCTCACTTGACACTTGAAATGTTCCATCACTAGGATCACCTCGTTCTCGTATTTCTCATTCACAGGTCCACGTAGCGTTTGTTGCCCTCGGCGGAGCTCCCGGTCACCCTAATGGCCCCATGCTGTGCCAACCACTGCGCGCCCTGTGCCCGAAAGACCACCCGATTTCATGGCTGTTTTCAGAGGCGCTGCGGCATGTGCAGGTTCGACATAAGTTTGTGTGCGTGTTTCGACCTCTTTTGTCTTATTCAATTGTCAAGCAATGTTTTGCCTACAAATTTATTTATCTTCGTTGCAAGTATTTACATTCCACTCTATCTTTGTGGCCTCTCAAAGGACGAAAACGGCACCGACAGCGCTCTCGAAGTCGTCGCCCTTCGCCGTCCACCCAAGCCTACCCCCCTTGAGCTGGACGTTGATTGTGGGCAAGTGCTGCGACCTGGTGACGTTCTAGAAGCCCTCTGCACCATGGAAGAGTCGTCGACGTTGTCGTCTGGCGCACCAGCGGGCAGTAAACGTCTTTTGACCAAAATCGTGTCGGTGTTGTGCGTCCTGTCGCCCGACGCCTTCCATGGGGGGCAAGGCCCGCAAAGCGCCGCGGAAGAGCGCTTGGTCACTCATGGGTTTACGGTGAAGTGCGACTCCTCCATGCCGGTGTCGTCGCTGTTGTCGGCCGTGCTGCGCCGGAGCGGGTGCCCCAACCGGTTGCAGGTCTCTAAGCTCGAGCGATTGCCCAATCTCGACAACGAGGAGGTTCGTTGTTTTCAACCCTAAGATCGCTTCTGGCTTGACCTGTGTTTTAAGTCTACTTTGCATGTGTCCCCTCCTTCTCTTTCAATAAAACACTTTTTCAATTGTTTGACCGATTCAAAGTGTCTTTCACAATGAAGCTTCTATTCCTTCGATTCAAGCGTACTTCCTGAAAAGAGCCATGGCACGTCATTGGAATCCACATGTAACTCAAGTGTGTGAGCCCTCTGCCATATTGAAGCTATTGTTCTGCTTCTTCTTTGCTATTTTAGGACCCGGATGATGAGCCACTGGAACTCGATCTGGAAGACGAGGTTGGCGCTACTCTTAACTCGGGAGACACCGTTTGCGCTGGCCCTTAGAGCGTTTCCTTTCTGGAGCGTAAAAGATGGATCACTAGATATACCTTGGTTCTGGTTCAAGGCCGAATGTTTTTGCTGAAACATTAAGTGCGATCTCAGAAAAGCTCGATTTTGCAGGTTTCTTGATCCGGGAAAGGGCGGTTCTTAGTTCTTAGAGGCCAGTATTGGCATATCTTTAAAATCGTGCTGGTGCAGCGAATCGGTTTTATAATCAATTCCATATCCGCTCAAATTGAAATCGAGAGGCGAATGGGGAGATGAACAGTGAACAGGGGGGTGGGGGCATAACACAAGAACTGGCTCAGTTCGCATTAGTTAAAGGACAACGCGCCCACGAGACAGAGCAACGGCGCGCTCTCTTCAAGACAGACACAGCAACGACTTAAGTTTGACTTCATACAACATATTTCGTGAACAGTTTCCGCTTAAGTGGGGGTATGGGAGTCCTAAATTCTTCGCCCCCAGCACACTTCCTCTTTACATTTTGACTTGCGCGCATCGCATGCGCGTGCACTTCTGCCCGCAGCATTGGCTTCTGTGTCATTTGGGTTTGTATTAGTTCGAGTTCGAGTTCGAGTTCGAAAGGAAGATAGAAAGATAGAAAGCAAGCAAAGGCAGAGACTTTATGTCAGTTGTATGGCAGCATGTGCTAATGTAGCTTACACGCCTATGCGTCTCTATGAAGCTGCCACGCTGCCATTCTCACAAAAAATTGGCGATATACCGATATGTTGTGTGTATGTACGTTTACCACTATTTTTGGACCCAATCGTTGACCCATGTCCGAATTGCGACCTCTTAACGCCAGTCGCAACACATCATTCTGATCCATGGCTTCTGTAGAGACTGTGACGATCATCCACCCCACAAAGCGGAAAGGAATGGGAAGTTCTTAAAGGGCAACTTTCAAGTTGTTCGCCAGTGTTTGCGCAAATGTTCTCCGGAGAATTCGAAGAAACATCTAAAAACATTGTCAAAATCGATGACTTCGAGCCCGAGGCTTTGAGTCAATTTATAGATCTCGTTGAATTTCCAAGAAGAAAGCAGACGACATTTAAACGACTTGCACAAAGTCTCAACCTTACTTCTGATGTAGTTGGGTTCATCGACAAGTACGACGCAACTCAAGCTTTGATACCCCTCATTGTTCAATTGGTCGAAGCTTCGCCCAACTTGTCCAATATTGCCACTGTGGACAACATGGTCGCAGAAATCAAGTGGAATGAAGGAGTGCTCCAACATATAGTATTCGAAACCATGGGATGCGAACAAAAATCTGTCGGGTTTGTCGCGAAATCTGTTCGTGGTGCGGCATACCAATACCAACGAACCCCTGTAACCAAAAGGGGCGTACTGTCAACACTTTCGTCCTCAACTCTTGCTGACGTCCTTGTTGTTGTCAACAGAACTCCAATTGAAAAAAAAAAAGGAAAAATTGTTGATGTTCAGCGTTTTGGCAGCCGGAATACTTCAAAGATATTTTAGCGCGTGCCGCCTGGTTTCATATCCTGATTGAAAATCACACTTTCAAGCAAAAAAAAACGATAGCTCTTTCTCTTGTGTGTTGGATGGTTTGGTGAAGTGAATGAATACCCCATGCAATGTGCTTGTGTATGGCGTATTAAGCAGGGCAAGAAATGGACGACGCATCAAGACAACAGCAAGTCCTTCATTAACGGCGGGGTTTATAATATGGCATATGAAGTAGACGCTAAAGCGCGCAAGGAAACTGCACATAAACCAAAAAAACAAATAATGAAAGAGATCCTTAAGTTCTTGTTACTTTTATTTCTTAAACGAGATGCCGGCTAGAGAGCAATGGCGCAATGGCACCTCGCCTGAAAGTTATTAAACCCAGTCCACAGTCCAATCAGAACTCAGAAAATACATCCACCCCCCCCCAAAAAAAGAGAAAGGAGCCCTGTGACTTTATTGGCACTCTCTGAGTCTTCTGAGTACTATTTATATACCGGTAAGTGGTTTTGAAGAAGCTGATGCAGAGCACACCCACACCCCAGTCGAACTTATTTTGGTTTACGTTTACGTCTAGTTTACAGGGCATGGTTAGGGCAGGTGTTTATTTTTGTCTAAATTCGTCTACATGTGACTTAAAACGAGTGCTCATTTGAATTTAAACGCGACTGAGGTGTGCTCTCAGTTGACGAGGTGCACGTTGCTTGTACAGATGTGTTATGGGGACATGGCGAGTGATAACTGCGGGATTGTGGCATATACAAAACGATTATTTTATTGTCCAGATATTCTTAGTTGGCATATAAGTGCCGTTTCTTTCGAGTCAGCGGTGTTCACGAACGAAAAATTATCAAGAGGTACATATAATGCCATCAGCCGAGGCCCGCGTCAACTCGTCGAAGCGCTTCTTCCATTGTTAGCGGTTTTTGCTGCAAATGGCGCCATAGAGTTTCCTGCAGTGCCCCAAAGAGGGTATTTAAAAAGGGGTAAGACAAAGCAGGTGAATTTTTCTCCTTGCATTGTCCAGGAGTTTCGGATGCTCATGATAGGTCTGTTACCTGAAGATTTGAAGTAGTAGTCAAAGAGTTTGTGCTATTGGTAATGTGAGCGTTGCGGCCGTGAAAATCAGCTGCTTGCTGCGCAGAGCTGAGCTGTTCTCGAAGGAGATCGTATTGGCGCCTCAACAGTGCTTGTCTCGTTGCGTGCTGCATCGTTAGTCGAGAGGCTCCGCCACCACTGCTCATAAAAGGGTTGTCCAATCCTAAGTTGCTGCCAGTGCCTGTGCTGTGGCTACTGCCAGCAGATGCGTCGTTTTCTTTGTCTGATGAATTCAGTCCCGCTGCTGTTGTGCCGGTCTTTTCTGAGGCCGCTGCTGCCGCTTTGTTTGCTGCCGTCTCATTTGATGCGGCAGCTGGGCTTTGAGCGCCACCTGTGGAAGAATTGCTTGGAGTTGGAGTAGCAGCTCCTCCTCTTTGACTTCGAAGCGCGTTCAATTCACAGGTTAGCTCAGCAACTTGGCGTTTCGCAGCGGTCGCTTCTGCTTGCGCTTCGGCCAATAATCGCAGATACACGCGCGCCATGGGGAGGGTCGGGTCGGGCGCTGCTGCTACTGATGCTGCCCTTGAACCATGATCGTTGAAAAAAGAGGCTGAAGAAGCCCCCAGCGCCCAGAGAGGATGCGCCGCGCCATGCTGCTGTGTAGCGCGAAGTGCGTTTGCGGCGGCTTCGTTGCTTTGGCGAGTAAAGGCGGCTTCGCTCTCGGCTTCGGCTGCAACTCCAGCCTGCTGCATAGCTTCCGCGGTTGCTTGCGCCTGTACTTCAGCTGCTGCCCGAGCTTCCTCTGCAGCAGCAGCAGTAGCTTGACTGGCTCTAGCAGTCTCCTCCTTCTCTTTTCTACTCTCGTCCTCTCCTTCTACGCGAGTTTCCAGCCGCGATCGGTCATGGAATCGTTCCCCAGGGCGATAACCAATACCGCCACCGCTAGGAGATCCAGTAGCTGTACCCGATTGACTGCTCAATGATTTCTCCTTTGCTGCCGTCTTAGCACCGGCATTGGCAGCTGCCTGTTTCTTAGCGAGCCCGTCTCGCAGAAGCACTTTTGGCACCCCGTGCGGTGCAGTGTGGGGGTGTTGCAAAGCTGAAAGCAGGTTGAAGAGTTTCTTTCGCTTCACCGCCAAACCCACTCCGAGCTCTTTCAAATCGTCCGACGTTTCCACCAGGCACAGCAAAGAGCCTAGCACAGAGATGATTTAAAGGGGGGAGCATAACGTGAATGTAGTATCGAAAGTAAGTATAGAAAAAGACCACTAGGAAGGCAAGAAAAGGAAGCAGTCCATGTCCGCTACCGTACTATCTACTCACCGTCAATCCCGTGGGTCTCCACCAAAGCATTAGAGCAATCGCCAAAGCCCAAACCCCACAGGAGGTTCTCCACTTCTTCCAGACTTAGCTCCACTAACGGTAGGGCCTCAGCCTCTGGCACTGTTTCTCCTGAAGTCGAGGATAGGTACGGCTTCAGCTCAGCGGGGATGCTCGGTGGTTGTTGTGGAGGACGAGCAGAAGTAGAATAGTTGGGAAGGTGCGTAGAAGATGGAAACTCTGCCGGTGTATGAAGATTCCAATTGGGTTGAGAAGCTGTAGTCGTAGCATGAGTGGCCGCGAACTGAGACGCTTGCTGCTGCTGCTGCTGCCAAGTCTGAGCCGCTTGTGGAGCGAATACAGAATGGACACTCCTGTTAGAGGTCACCTCCTCGTGCACTGCCATGGTGGATGCTGCTGCTGCGGCCGAGGGAGGCGTCAAAGTGCTCTGATTTCCTGAAGCGCCCACAGTAGTGGAGAATATAGCAGTGTTAGAAGGTGGTGGTGGTGGCGGAGATAGAGGTCGTGAGGTTGAGGCCTCCCTAGTTGGAGGCGGAGGTGCTCGGCCAGCGTTTTCGGTTGTTTCCTTGTGGGTGCCTCCGGCTGCTGGTGCATCCTTAAGCTTGTGAGGAGCTGCGGGCGATTCTGGACGAAACGACGACGGCGCTGGGGGCTGCACTGGTGGTGGCGATACAGGAGGCTGTGGTGATGGCGGTGCTATGGCTGAAGCTGCTGCCTGAACTGAAGATAACTCGGGAGAAGTAGGCGCAGAGGTACGAGTGGTAGGCGACAACGGCTGCGCGCTCGAAGGACTTGATGAAGTGTGTTCGTTGTCGAGGTCTGCGTTGGCGTCAATGAGGAACTGTTCCAAGTCTACCAGTCGAATGAGAGCACCATCATTGCCATCGCTAATGCTCGTGCCGGATGCATTCACGAACCCATGCCGATTGCCAACGGCAGCGAAGAGCGCTCTCCCCAATGCTTCTCCGGCTATTCCCGAGCCGGAAATTTCATTACTGCCACTCTTATTGCGAA
>Ga0136554_1000486_pt1 | contig 14638 bp, 13 predicted proteins | sample AntRauTorckE5431_FD_104637 | JGI IMG/M metagenome (GOLD analysis project Ga0136554, IMG submission 104637) | Saline lake microbial communities from Rauer Islands, Antarctica - Metagenome Torckler E5 #431 | ecosystem: Environmental > Aquatic > Non-marine Saline and Alkaline > Saline | place...
CAAGCAGCACTCGTAGCTGACTTGCGCGCGAAAGGCAAGCGCGAAGAGGTTATCGAGGAACATGTTCAAGAGCTTCGCGCTAGGAAGCGGAAAGAAGCACGAGCGGCAGCAGCGGCAGCAGAAGAAAAGATCCGACAGCAAGAGCAGAGTAGGGGCAGTGTTGTACCACCATGCCGTGTAAAATTAAGTGGCTTAACTGGTGAGCTCTCCAAACTCAACGATCGAGCTTGCGTGGCAGAGCGAATTGAAAAAACTGCCACGAAGGACGACGGGGCAGCGGCAATAGTAATAGTCTATGTTGCTGGTAGAATAATTAAAGTCCCTTTGAGTTGCTGCACACCGCTGGCTTGGGAGGAAAAGACGTGGCACATGCACAGCGGCGACGTGGATGAGTTCACCAACATCGGGCCGCTCTTCTTTGTGCCTGACGAATTCGCGCTCTGGCGCGGAGCACAACGGCAAGCCATTCGATCCACGTGGCACGCGTTCAAAACCGAGGGCTACAAGGCGGCCAAAGATCTATGGAGCATATCAAGATCTGAATCGAAGGGAGCTATGGCAGTTGCGCGCGCAGAAGCGAAGAAAGCGAAGGAGGAGCTGCATGAAGAGGCGAACAAGCAGAAGGGCCAGCTTAAGGCAGAAGGACAAGCAGTGAAGGAAGCTGCGAAACTAGAAGCGAAAAATGCTAAAGAAGAAGCCAGAGAGTTGAAAAGAGTGGCCAAGCAAGAAGCGGTAGCAGCCAAAGCAGAAGCGAAAAAGAAGGTTTGGTCTTGGTTTCTATACTGCTCGTCAATTATGAAAGCACATGATCCTACAAACCTTTCTCGTCTTTCCTTGGCCATTGATTCAACGTTTCTTCTGCACTTTCTCCCAATCCTTCATTCTAATCTTTGCGTCTGCCCGTGCGTATTCCAGAAAGAAGAGCTTAAGCGGGAGCTCAAGGCCAAGACTCCTCAGGCCAAGCAAGCATTAGCAGCAGCCCAATCCGCGCAATCGGCCTTAGCGCAGCGCTTGAAGGAAAGAAAAGCCGACGGCGAAAAAGTTGCTGCAGATGGGGGTACATCGGAAGATGTAAGGGCTGAGGCCGTGGCGTCGGTCGTAGCGCTGCCTAAGTCGCTTCAAATCAAGCCATTCGCAATTGGAAACGTACCGGGGTCGTCTATTTAACACTTAACACTCTGCGCTATTGCATTGTACCTGAACGCACTTGTTTGTGTTTTGCTGATACTACAACTAAAGAATAATAGTGAAGAGTAGAGGGCAGTGAGTTTTGACTCCGGGCGGACAAGTCCCTTTAAACCATAAGAATTATATAAGCTATATAACATACAGGCATACAAGCGCATATGCATATGCATATGCATATAGCACATCGCAATCGCAATCGCAAATGGGCCGTGGGCTACTGATACAGTCAGTTGCGGTATATGTAGCGGGCATTGGCATTAAGAAATACTCACGTCAAGGAATTGAGGGGCAATCGCAATCAGCAATGTTCGGCAATTCACTAGTCAGAAATAACATTCCTTCTTGCTTCTTGTACTGCAGTACAGGATATCAGGATACAAGAATTTTATTAAGAAACAAGAAACAAGGGCAAGGGGTAACGGGGCAAGGAGGGTCGCCGTTTTCCGTTTTTCCGCTTTCTTAATGCCTGCTGTTGGTTTTCAATAACCCAACGCCCAACCAACAGCCAACTGAGCTAAGTGACCGGACTAAAAACAGGATCGTAATGGTCGTTTTGTTGCTTTGTTGGGTAATTGAAACCCAACACCCGCAACTGACTAACTGGCTGTGGTATATACTGATGCACTATCAACTATCAACTATCAAGCACGCATAAAGCATGCACAAATGAATTGAAATATTATTCCATAGCAAATCCCTGGCTATGAGAAAGCCGAAATCTGGTCTGAGGAGAAAAAAGAAGGCAGTCTGAAGTCGCGATGCCACTTGTCTAGGCTGTCTAGGCATAAATGATAGAGACGAGGGAGCGCCTAGAGGTCCCAGGTGTGAAGGAAATGCGGCCATGAAGCGCACGATAATTGTCGACGCACAGCAAGGTGCCCTTGGTCATTGGCACGGCGACTGAGGCTTCCCAAGCGCAGCGCCGCAACTCCGCCAACGTCTCGTCCTCGATTTCCGTCCCATCCCCGTACTTGGTGTGCACTGGCCATGGGCCCTCGGTCTGGTGCTCGAAGTCTGGGTGGCAGTCCTGGTAGAAAGTGCGGTGGTGGGCTTGGATCTGATTGAACCACCGCAGCGGCGCCTTGTCGCCTAACGCAGCGAGCTCGTCTGGGTGGGGCGCAAGGGCTGGGAGGACTCGGTGGATGAGGAGCGAGTCCTTCACGCCGGCGTGGTCCCATTCCCACTCGCACCCGCTTCGCTTCAGGTACAGCTCGGCGGCTTCTTTCGTGGGCGCAATGTTTTCCTGCCAATGGTTGTAGACTCCTGGGCCCTCAGGCGGGTAAAAGATTTCGTACTTGGTCCCAAGCCGAGCAAACTTTTCTACGATGGCGGGAGGCAAGTTCTTATGGAGCATATCGGCGTCCGTAATCACCCACTCGCCGCCGTCCGTAGGCTCTACATCGCAGAGCAAGAAGAGTTTGCGCGGGCGCTGCGCTGCGGCTACCATGAACTCGTTGTGGGGCTCGATTGTGTATGCAGGGTGGTCGTCGCTACCCGTGCGCACCATGGAGGCTACTGCGGTCGAGGTCATGGACCGACCCTCCATGAAGTGACGGCAATCGTAGGCCGCCTTCAGCGCCTGAAGTTGACAACAGACACAGAGATTCCGTTCGGTGAAGTCATTTCGAACATAGACGCCTGCATTTAAAACAATAGTACTAATAGAGTGTATAAGACACGCAGCAATTTTATGATATTGAAGCTCTCTAGACAGGATCCTATCGAACCTCCATGAATCTCGAGTAAGGCGCTGCGCCGTGCAGACATTTTTCAAAGCCCTGCACAACTACTGCACCATGCTTCGGCAGCAGGGTATCTAGTTGATCCTTGAGTGCCACTGCCCACTTAGAAGGATCGTCACTCGCTGCAGCGGGCGTGCAGCCATCACCCGTAGCCAACAGCGCCGGAAATGTCGGGCGAGGATTCGCCAAAGTTGCAGGCAGCCTAGGATTTGTAAGAGGATGCTTAGCACCCGGAAGCCCGTATCGGCCGCGTACTTGGACAGGCTTGGCAGGTGGCGGCAATCCCTCTGGCCGAGCCGTGAATACAAGAGGTTTATCGCTCACAGCAGTAGGGGCCTTGAAAAATGAAGGCGCCGCGATATTGACACGCGTCGAGAGGAGACGTCCTGCAGCTACACCACGAATTTCGACCGTCTTCACGAATGAAAGCGACATCGATGCTTGAAAATAATAAAGCAACGTCGGGGAAACTTGGCCTTCTGAATGTAAGCTTGCGGATTCACGCGTCGTACGCGTCTTTACGTAGGACGTTAGTCGCTAGCTCTACAGGATATCTGTATGTAGCATGTAGCTTCTTGTATTGTGTCTGGAGAGCTTGAGAGATATATATGAGAGGACTCGCTGTCTCGCTGAGATGTGGAGAGTGGAGAGATCTGATCTGGAGTCCTTCTGGACTTCTGGACTTCTGAGTTCTGAGTTCACAGTGCTTCGACGCTACAGCTACAGAAAATAAATCAGGTGACATCAAGCATCAAGGTATCAAGGTGACATGAGTGATGGGTGACGAAAAGCGAGAAGCCGAGAAGGAGAAAGAGAAGTCGCCGTAAGCCCGTATACGGTAGTTTGATACAAACAGCCACGGCTTTAGAGCGCATTTTGGCCGTATTTAATCTCAGCAAGTTCAGGTGTCCGCGCGATGTGCGCTTCGCGATTCAGGCGTAGACAATCGGCAATCGGCTACTTGCTGCGGAATTGTGTGTGTTTAGTATTCGTAGCCAACTTGTTCGCGCGGTTGATTTGTTGCGGAGAAGAAAGAAGAGTAGGTCTGTGTTCGGAGCACTTCTCACTTCACTTATCTGTCTTCTGTTCCCTGTTCCCTGTTCGCGGCCTTGGCCTTGATCCTTCACCCTTGAGGTTGAGGTGCCTGTATGGGAGTATAAGAGTGCCCCGGGCTGTGCCCGTTTTCCTTCTTCTTCTTCCTTCTTATGCCCTTGGCCCACTTCTAATTTGTTTAAAACAGAAGTTTAACAAAAAAAAGGCGGACACGAAGTCACGAACCGCCACGAACGACCAAACAAGAATAAATAGAGAGGGCCAGGTGGCCCACTCGCCCTTGCCCTATCAAAAACTGTTATCTCGACTCGTGTGAATGGGAATAAGCGAACTAAATTTGAAGGTCTTGGCCTGCGGTGCAGGTGTACGCTCATCGCATCTCGGATGTAAGACGATGAGTGGATTTTTCGAAATGGACTAGGTAGGCACCGGAATGGGCGGTGGAGTCGGCACTGGGATGGGTAATTTCGTTGGTACGGGGATGGGTAACTTCGTTGGCGCAGGAATGGGTAATTTCGTTGGTGCAGGGATGGGCAGTTTTGTTGGCGCAGGAATGGGTTGAATGGTTGGCAATGAAGATGGTTCCGGAGTGGTTGGTACTGGCGTAGGCTGAGCAGTCGGCAGCGGGGAGGGCGAGCTCGTCGGCTTCGGAGTCGGCAGCGGTGTAGGATTAAGGGTTGGAGTGTAGGTCGGTACAATCGATGGCACCAAGGTTGGAACAGGGGTAGGTCCAGGGGTTGGCACAGGAGTTGGCGCTGGGGAGGGCGACGGTGTTGGCACTGGAGTAGGTTCAGGGGTAGGGACAGGAGTTGGCGCTGGCGACGGTATAATTGAAGGTACTGGAGTAGGTTCGAGGGTTGGGACAGGAGTTGGCGCTGGCGACGGTATAATTGAAGGTGCTGGAGTAGGTTCAGGGGTAGGGACAGGAGTTGGCGCTGGCGACGGTATAATTGAAGGTGCTGGAGTAGGTTCGAGGGTTGGGACAGGAGTTGGCGCTGGCGACGGTATAATTGAAGGCACCGGCGTGGGATTGGGGGTTGGGCTTGGAGTGGGCGATGACGACGGCAATGGCGTTGGTGCTGGCGTGGGCATGGAGGTAGGAACTGGAGTGGGCGCTGGCGTGGGCACTGGTGTAGGCACAGGCGTCGGTGCGGGGGTGGGATAAAACGTGGGGGGCGGGCACCAGCGAGTGCGGCTTGATGCGCTGATCCACGCGCCTTGAGCGTACTCGCCTTTCCCACCTCTTGACCTCACTTGCACCTGGTAAGCCTCACCGCAAGAAGTGCCGTGTTGGTCGGCGTAAAGCACTTTCGAGAGCGCATTCTTGCGGGCACGAGTGTATTCCCACTCCTCAGCTCCAACAATGCGGTACCGAATCTCATAAAAGTCCAAGTTCGTCACATCCGTGGGGGCAACCCAGTCAAGCCGCAACGAGTGGCGATTGGCGAAGTTACCCTTGGTGAGCGTTAAGCCGTTGAATCCACCGGGGGAAGCAGGCACGAAACAGCCCAGTAACCTCTGCCAAGGCGTGGCCACCCATGGACCGTACACCTCGTTGAAGTTCGCAGTGAAGCTGCCTCCCAGACGTTGCGGCGACTGAATCCGCTCCGCTGCCAGCACGGCGCGAATCTTGGTGCGGTACCTGAGGAAAAAAAAGGGAAGAACTCGAGGGTTAAGAGAGGTAAGGTGAGAATGTGATAAGAACATCAGAGTATATTGTTGATCCCTTCTCAAAAATCTTAGGAATTGTCACTCGACAGACAATTACACCCAAATGATGAGAGCAGCTTTTCTTACTTGGTGTTGCATTGCAGGCCAGTGAAGACGAAGGTTTCTGCGTCAGTTTCGTTGGTGACGAAGTATTCCGTGGCCCAGGTACCTCCGTTGTCGTGGGTTAAGCGCAGCTCGTAGCGGTTCATCTTGTCTGCAATCCCGTCTCCTGGAGTCCATGCCACCTGCAAGAAAAGAATGATGAGAAATAAAGATTAGAAAGGAAGCTTGAAAATCTTTACTGCTAGCACTATTTCATCTTTTTCTCTGTTTAAAAGTAGCATAGTACACCGGAGTCTCCTCTCATGAGTACCTCGAGGCGATCGCGATCGACGAAAATGTACGAAAAGTCGGAGAGCGTCATGAAGGCTGTCGGCGAGGGAGTGGGCACTGTCGTGGGTACGGTCGGTTTGTGGCTCGGGGCTGGTGTTGGCACAATTGTGGGCACAGAAGTAGGGGTGCACGAGAACTCGTCTGCGCAACACCGCACCACCGCGGTGGCGTTGGTCTCGTGGTAACACGCAGGTTTACGCCTCCAAGGCTTGTTGGCGATCCATTCGCTGTCGCCGAACGTCGCCAAATACGAGTCCTCGCTGCACAGGGTCGAGGACCAGATCCGCTTGATGTTGTAGTTGCAGCCGGTGCCCTTGGTCTCGTCGTCTTCGCCGAGCTCCTTGGCCGTGCACAGCCGCGCCCCCACCCCTTCGCAGATCTCCACCGCCTCAGCCCAGGTCTTCTCCCCACTGCAGCCCGTGTACGAGGGCCAGTCAAGGTCGTCGGACTCACCACAGATCCCCGGGGACCCATGCTCCGTCATGGCGTCGCCGGTCCACCCCAAGTGGGTGCAGGTCTTGGCCGAGCAAGTTTGGTACAAGTTGGGGGCCATTGTCGGGCTGGTGTGGGTGGGCGCAGGGGTGGGGCGCGGAGTGTTCAAGGAAGGGGCGGAAGTGGGGGTGCAGGACTCGGAGTCGGCGCAGCACCGCGCAAAGGTGGCATTGGTCCAACCGTCGGGGCGGCAATACACTTCGATGTTGCGATTGTCGCCGCGGTCCTCGAGATGGCTCATGCTGCCCGAGCTCCCGATAGAGGTGGAGTGCCCTCCGTAGGTGTGGCCAGTGCCGTTGATGCCGCTGCACACCGACAAGCTCCACACTTGCTCGTAGTCATAGTTGCAGCCCGTGCCACGTGTTTCGTCGGCTTGAAGCTCCGCCAAGGAGCACAAACTAAGCACACATGTTGTAGAATCATGAATAATATCAGCACAATGAAAGAGGGAAGGCGTGACTACACGAGCAATACGCTCTTATGCTAACACAGCGATTGCATAAATGGTGAGAGTAAGAATAGAGAAAAGCTATTCTCAAAAGTCTTACCGGGCTCCAATGCCTTCGCAAAAGTCTACCGCTGTTTGAAAGTCGACCTCTCCGCTGCATCCGAGTATAGGGCGGGTGTCACTCTCAGCGCAAATTGCGTCACTGCCAAAGACGCCGCCGTCACTGTACTGGCCGCCTTCGACCCACTCTAATGACGCACATGTGGACGCAGAACAACCCACTGGCGCTGTGTCTGAAGCTTGCACCCCCGGAAACAACAGCGGCCAGGGGAGTCCGCCGCCTCCACTGCTCACAGCCATTACAACCATGGCCGCTACTGCTTTCTGCCGCGACCATCCCGTGTAAAGTCGCTTGCATGCTAAAGGTTTCAATTGTAGACGAGCTCCTAATGACTCCACCTTGCTCCTCGCAAACATTGGTGGTGACTCCGCATGCGAGTCCTTGTTACGGTACATGGCCGGGGCGAAAGCGGTGTCTCGCGGACAACCTGCAAATGAAGCGAGGATAATATAAAGAACTAGACACCGAGTGAACGCATTATAAAGGATTCACTTCACGCACCTCCGTTTGTTATCACTGGATTGTACGCTGGAGCCTTGTTCTCGACTGTGAACCCGTCCCCACGCGTGCCCCAATGAAATCAAGAGTCCAACCAGCAAGCCAACTACCGTGTTCTTCAGAACAACTCCTCGTCAGAGAGCCGCTAACTTTTCAAGATAGCTATAGTTGAAGGTTGTCATAATTCGTACTTTTACCGTACTCGGCACGCATGCATTATGTAATCTTCTTGTTGAAAGGTTCAATCGTTTGTTTCTACAAGTTGGGCTTCCCGTGGATGCCGCTCGCGAAATTTATTGGCTGTCACGCCTCAAAATTGTAAAAGCTCCACGAAGTCATAACTTATTCGCATGCTCCGATGAGGACCGCCACATTTTTTTTGCTCGTGGTGAGCTGTCGCGGTTTTCAAACGAGCTCAAAATTTGCTCACATCATCGCCCAAGCTTCAACCTCAAGGGCAGAGACGCCAAGCTTGCAAGTTTTGGGAGCTGGTCGAGGCGAAGGTAATGCTGATCGAGATTTTGGACAGAAGACCATTCCTCGGGGCAAGGGTGCCATCAATTTCATTCAAGCGTGTGAGGCGTACCAAGAGGAGTTGTTGGATGGTCAGGCAGCAGCCGCTCAGTCCATTGTGAGAGCCTCGACCGTCGCCGTGGGAGCTAAGGCACAGAAGGCAAAAACGGCGCCCTCGCGGGCAAGAGTGCTGGAAATGGCATCAGCAGGAAGACAGGAGTCGTATGCGCCGTCTTCTGCTGGCAGCTGGGGAGCTCGCAGCGTCGATAAAGTGTTCAAAAGTGGCACCTCCCTCCCTGTGTGCGAAGATGTGCGCGCAGCACGAGCGAGTGATACTTTGAAGCATGAAAGAAACGCTTTACTTGAGGAGCAAAGGTTGCAGCAGCAGAAATTGCAACTGCAGCAGCAGCTACTGCAGCAAGAACAACAACAGCAACTGCAGCAGCAGCAGCAGCTACTACAGCAGCGGCAACAACTACAACAGCAGCAGCAGCAGAAGCAGCTGCAGATTCAGTTGCAACAGGTTCAGCAGCAGAAGCAGCAGCGTAAGGATGTCGCGCCGCCACCGGATCAGCGACGTCGAGGCGGCGCACCGGCCATGGGTTACATGCCAGTGCAGTACCTCAAAATGACCCGAGAAGACGACAAGGTGAGGATTCCTCTCTCTCTCTCTCTCGAATCGCGCGCTCTCTTTCTCTCAGAACGCTTGGTTCAATATGCTCTCCTGTTTATCACTCACATTTGAACTCATCGCACATTCTTCTCTAACGTCTTTCTTCGTTGTATTTGTCAGGCGCATCTGGAGGAGTTGATGGCCTCAGTGCCCTACCGGATGAGCGCCATGTCCCTGTACGTAAAAGTGCAGCAAAACCTCACTGCAAACCTGGGCCGTCCTCCCACTAGCAGCGAATGGGCTTCGGCCCTCAACATGCACCCCAGCGAGTTGCGCGGCTCGATCGAGGCCTCCAGCGCCGTGAAAGCTCGCCTCGTCTCACGGTTTTCCCCCTTAGTGCGGGCAGTGGTGCTCAAGTACCGCGGCCGAGGGGTCCCCACTCGAGACCTTCTCCAGGAAGGCGCGTGCGGGCTCATCCAAGCGGCGGAGCGCTTTGACCCCAGCCGCGGCGCGCAGTTTTCCACTTACGCCGTGCCGTGGATTCGGAAGCACGTGAGCCGTTGCCTGCAGACCCACGGGCGGATGATTCGGCTCCCGCAGAGGGCGCACGAGCAGTCGGTGAAAATGGGCCGAGCTCGGGGTGTGCTCACCGAGGAGCTGGGGCGAACCCCGACCTTAGAGGAAGTGGCGTCGTACTGTAAGATCAAAGTCGGGGTGGCCGCCCTCTACGACACCGCCAACTCGGACGTGCTCTCGCTCGACGGCGCAGCGGCCATGCGTATCGGGGGCGTGCTCAGCGGAGCGGCCAAGCGGAGCACGCTCGGCGACAGGATGCTCTGCCCCGAGTCACAGCCCGAGGACGCCGCTGCGCTCTCGGAGTTGCGCGGGGAGTTGCACGAGGTGTTGAGCGTGTTGCGGCCCCTGGAGCGGGACGTGCTCAGCCTCCGGTTCGGGCTGGCCCCTGCGGTCAACAACGCGCGCGAGTCGGCGTGGATGGCAGGCTCCAAATCGCCGAAATGGGTCGGCCGCGTGCACTCGTACGCCGAAGTTATCGAAGCGCTTTCTGAGGAGTACCCGGAGCTGGTGGCAAAGAAGGACGTGGTGAAAGTGGAAAGGCGCGCCTTTTACCAGCTCCAGCAGCCAGCAGCCATTGCCAAAATCGAACAGTTGCGGCACGCCATGTACCCTCAAAATCCACCCGAGAGCAGCTTTAGCGTCGGCGGGAGCGAGTGGTCATAAAGGGCCTTCTGTTTCATCCCCATACCTCGTGAATCGCTTTGATGCGCCGCTCTTAAGCGCCTGCGCACCTGCCTGAAGCAAGGGGCTTCTTCCTTGTCTTTTGGATTAGTTATAAATCGCGATCCTGATACTGATAGCTGATAGTATAGTATTACAGTATTGCATTGCAGTAATGATGATTTTATATCCCACCACTTGAAGAGCAAGAGCGGCCACAGTTGTTTCCTGGGGTTTGTAATAGGAATTAAGGTTTTAGCGACGCGAACTCCGATTTTAGACCTCGGCGATATCGTGGCCTTACTTATTCTGAATTATTCTGATATACTTCGTACCTTCGTAGTACTTCGACTTCATTTATCAATTCCTTGTGTTTGCTTGGAGCTTAATCCTCACCGTCTTCTCGAGAATTTCGATATTCAGAAGTACAAACTTTCTTAAATATTTAGAACTATTTGTGAGCTGGGTGTAGTGGGGTGCTAGGTGCGGAATTGGTCACCCGTTTGGTCTATTCCGCGATTCGAAGAGGCGAATTTAAGATTCCACTGGAACTGGAACAAGTTTGACTGGGCTAAGGGCTAAGGGCTGAGTGTCCTCTTGTAATTTTCACCTCATAGTCGCATGGACCCTGCAGAACGAAATTTAAGGATGAGGCAAAGGGGCGAGAGCAAAGCAGTCGTATCCATCGCCGACCCACAGCACACAATGGCGTTCTGCTCTTCCGTTAGGCCAAGGGCGTGCTATACTGGCGACGAGTCCAATCCCCAGTATTCCAGGAGCAAATTTAAGATGCCCACCGCAATAAAATAGTTTGGTTGAAGGTATACGCCCGGGAATGCAGCCGAGGTCAAGTACAGGCGGCGTTCAACCAAGTGTTTGTCCCAACTCTCGTGCTTACACTACTACTTACTACAGAGCGTGGCCGCGTGGCCCATTTTGTCCTCCGTCCGGGAGCTAGCCAAAAATTTAAAATTTAAATATCCCTCCTCTCTGGGTGGAGACACAAAAAGCGATGCAAAGATGATGCAAAATGTCAAAATGACTGACTAACTAAGTAGCTCCCAACCTTGCCGCTCAAACAGAAACGCGTCGGCAACTTATCGAACATTCCACCGCATTGGTATTATCTGATAGCAGCATGCCACAGCCGAAGTTTATGGCTGCTAAGGTGCCGCTTGAGGTGCATGTGATGACGCCTGAGGATGTATCTGAGTACTGCGGTAGAGATGAGCCCGAAAGTATCGAGGAGATTGAAATTCTCTTCGGCAACGTCTCAGAAATTGCTTCACTTGAGCGCTGCATTGCTTTGCGATCATTGACATTGATCAACTGTAACTTGCGAATCATATCGGGCCTAGCACCTGTTTCTATGACGCTCGAGCGGTTATGCCTCGTCGACCAAAAACTGACGAAAATGGAAGGACTCGCCCTCCCTTGTCTACGAGAGCTTCTACTTCAGCAAAATGAAATCACCTGCATTCAGGTGCTACCGATTCTACTTTCATGCCGTGTAGTGCTGGTGCATTATGCCTAGTTGCAGGTTTCTTTTTCACGTATGAACTCATTGTTCTCGCCCTTCCCAATACTAGGGCCTCGAGGGATGCCCTCGCTTGCAGCGCTTGTGGCTCTTTGAGAATAAGCTAACACGCCTCGAAGGCCTCAGTGAATGCGGCGAGCTCCGCGAGTTGTGCGTGCAGTCCAATCGTATCGAACGTATCGGCAGCGCGCTCAACAGCACTGTTCACCTGGAAAGTCTCGCTCTTGCTGACAACAAGGTCTCTCTTTTAAAAAAATATTTCGCACCTTGGTGTTACGAGGCTTATGGTATAATTTCTTTTCTGAAAAATTAATCCGTGTTCTTTTTTTAAAACAGTTGAGCGACTTTCACGAGCTCAGCCGGCTGAAGCACTTGCCGTTGCTCAAAGAAGTGTCTCTGCGAGACCTTCATTTCGGGGTCTGCCCCGTGACTCAACTCGATGGTTACCGCAACGCGGTCCTCTTAAGCCTGCCTCAACTCATGGTCCTTGATGGCATCGAGGTGCGGTGCTACCTGTGTGCTTGTGCATCGTTGTGTTTACAGCGCCTACTAGGGCTATCTTCACCTTTGAGTCATCACTGCATGCGGTACTCTACTTAGGTGGGCGCTGAAGATCGGCAAGGCGCAAAAGATGCTTACTTCGCTCACATCGCTGCGTTCAACGGTAAAATCCAGGAGCTCGCGCGGCAGCACGAGCGAGATGCCGAGCAGGTGTGCTTTATCGCATTAGGGCTTTGCTTGTTTACCTCCTTTTTGTAGGTGATAGATGTGTGTGGAGAAGGTGAGCTTTGGTGGGGGCACTTCAAGTGATTACGTTCGGTTCATCACTCGTTCATACGTGCGAATTTTTCCCTTATGTCATTCCCTCGTCGCCTCACTTGTTCGTCATCTTGTAATAATGCAAACATTGTTTGGTTAATGTTTTGTCAGGTGGCACAGCGACGACGCCGCGTGAACGCCCATGCCGAGGTGATACTCTTTTTTAAAAACCTAATGTAGTACTTCCATAAAAAAAGCCTCGTGCCCTCTTGGTCACCCAAAGAATGCCAAGTGCTCATCGCATTTGGGCTTGCGGTGGTTTATAACAGGTGCTCACGGCCGAGCTAGCAACTGCGTTTCAGTCTCTCGAAGGGCTGGTCATGAGAGGACGGCAGTCGATAGCTCAGGAACAGCAGCGGCAGGCTGCGGTGCGAGCAGACAACGCCGCTGTACTTGAGAAGAATCTGCAGCGGCTTGCCAAGCAGCACTCGGCTGAGGTAAGAGATGCAGGAGCAAATTTTGTGCCATGCGCATCTCCTGATAGTGATAAACACTCAATTTGAAGTGTCAATGTGCTTTTTAGCAAATGCTCCTTCGTTTGTACACTACACGTCTCTAACATCCTCGCTACTACTTTCGTTCTCACACCTTCAGGTTGATCGTCGCATCGCAGCCGAAGTGGCGGCCGGCGAAGAAGAAGCGCGCTTGTTTGATGTGCTCGAGATGCGAGCAGCAGCTGAAGCAGCACAAGCGCAGGTGACAGCCGTGTGTGTTAGAGGAAGCTTGGAACTTTGTAGGGACTAGGTTTGAAAGTACTAATCGTTATTGGTGGTGTCCTTTCCTCTCTCTCTGCCTAGGTCTTGGCGCAGATGCATTACGGCAGCAGCGGTAGCAGTGGTTTAAATACAGGGGGGGTTGGTTGCACGATGTTATCCGAGCACGGTCCTTCCTTTCAACTCATTGCCAAGCACGTGAGAGCAGCCCAATTAGGAGGCAGCAGCAGTGGAGGCGGTATTGTCGCAGCCAAAGCTTATCGTTTGCTTTCGAGTCATCTCGCGGCGGCCCATGCCCCTTTAGAGCAAGCCAGTTTAAAAGCAAACCGCCAGCTGGACCGTCGGACCGCGAGTGAAATTGACAGCGCTGAGTCTCCTGAAGGACAGGCAATGCCTCATGCAGCAGTGTCCGACGAGACTAGCGGTGCTAGTGGACGGTGGCGGAAGTTGTATTGGAGTGGCTCAACCGCTGCTCAGGCCTCCTTGTTGGCGCGAGGCTTCGGCAGCGGTGTGGCGTCTCAAGGAGGCTTGGTATGCCTGCATTCTGACCCAGCCCTAGCCTTGTCGTTGCACGGCCGAGCGAGCTTAGGTGACGCCAGTGTGCTCGACCAGAAAGGTCTCGGAACACTCGGAGCCGTGGTGGCTGTCACCTGTGCGTTTGACGAAGGCAGCAACGAAGGTGGCCTAAAGCAAGGGCCTGTGCTAAAACAGCGCCCACTCAACGAAGAAAGCTTAGCGGCTCTGGTCGAACCATCGACAGCTGATGGTGCACAGACTAGTGATATCGTAGAGGTTCGTTACCCCACATCTAGCGGAGGAGGGTCGAAAGAAGGGGTTGTGGTGCTGGTTCCCATGTCAGCGCTCGTGAGTGCGAAGGTGTCAGCCCGGCTCCTCCCTGAGACACACTTGCTGCTCGCGAGCGGAACCTTAGCCCAAGACTCGAAGCGAATCGAGGCTGCCCTCGATGACTTGTCTCAGCGTGGCGCGCCTCTGTTCCCTGGCGAAAGCAGCGCCGGGTCCTCAGAGACTCTCCTGAGCGAATTAGAGGCAGCGGTGGAAGATGAGGTGAGCTCTCAAGTCTTTAGGCTAGGGTGATACGACGACGCGCGTATGGTATTGTTTTCTAAGCACAAGCGGGCCAGTTGCGTGTGTTAACGCAAGTGTTTTTGCAAGAATATACCCCATCTCAGAAAAATTGTTGGTCTCTGACGATTGTAAAATGCATGCTGTAGATCACCTTCACTTGTACGTTCATTATCACTCAGGTTTCCTATTACGCAGAGCGCGTGTGGGCAGAGGTGGACTCTCAAACGGCCGACCAATTACGCGATGCAGATGCTCAAATTTCGCAGCGAAATGACGAAGCCAACAGCCTTCGGTATCAAATCGAGACTGAGCGTGACAGCCAAGAGCGAATTTTGAAGGACTTTCGCAACAAGGCCCAGGGGCTAGGACACAACGCCCCGCAACAGCAAATAAACAGCAACCAGCAGCAACAACAGCGAGTGCTAAGCGACAAGCGCGGAATGCGCCCCAATTCGGCGTCGATTTACGGGGCAGAC
>Ga0136554_1000487_pt1 | contig 14594 bp, 11 predicted proteins | sample AntRauTorckE5431_FD_104637 | JGI IMG/M metagenome (GOLD analysis project Ga0136554, IMG submission 104637) | Saline lake microbial communities from Rauer Islands, Antarctica - Metagenome Torckler E5 #431 | ecosystem: Environmental > Aquatic > Non-marine Saline and Alkaline > Saline | place...
CAGAAAAACGGTTTGTACTCAGCTCAAAATCAATAAAAAACAACCTAACTTCAAACCGTTTTTGAAAAAAATGAATCATTTGCGTAAAATTGATTTCAGATTTTAAAACCATTTCATCAAATGAAAATTTCCCTCTCCCTAATTCTCATATTCATCAGTTTACTGGCAAACGCTCAACTCTCCACCGTTTTAAAAAACAGCCTGACGAAACAGCCCGTGTCGTACGCAAACATTTGGATTTTGGGTGAAAATATCGGAACTACGGCGGACGAAAATAGCAATTTTACGTTTGATAATTCAGTTAAAAATAAGCGAATTACCATTTCCTGCGTAGGCTTCGACCGAAGGGAAATCGTCTTCAATGCCTCTTCAAAAACCATTTACCTGAAACGAGCAGGTAATTTACTAAAGGAAGTTTCGGTAACGCCGAGGCTGCGGAATAAAATATTAGTGGTAAATAGATTGAGTAAGAATAAGTGGAAGCCAAGTTTTGAAAATGGTGGAAATCCTTGGCTTATGGGGCGTTGTTTCCCGTTTCGTGAGAAGTATGAGGTGACGCCATACATAAATCAAGTAAAGTTTTTTACACGAAGTAGAGTTTCTGATGCTAAGTTTGGCATTCAATTAGTTAGTATTAACAAAAATGGTCAGCCCAAGAAAACACTAAATAGTCAGCCAATTTATGACTTTGCCAAAAAAAGAACTTCGTTTACCGAAATAGATATTTCTGACTTAAATATTGAAATGCCCGAAACAGGAATAATCATGGCAGTTGAATGGATAATTGTTTCGAAAAATAGACACGAATGCACCTATTTTACCAAAGGAAAGATTCCAGAAGAGGTAAAAGGTGTAAGTTATTCCCCTTCGTTTATAGCTTCAAAACTAAAAAGCGGTGAAGCCGCTTGGAGTTACTCAAGAGGTACTTTGAGAAACGACAAACAGATAAGGAATCCAGACTCAAAAATTCATAATCGTACAGTTGCTATCGAACTCACACTTTCCAATTAACGAGAACCTCCCACTGGTTTCCCCATCACCGCACAAAGTGCAAGCCCATCCTGAATGTGGCGCCATGCGGATTGACCTCCAAAGAATTAAAACTCATTTGGAAAACTTTCAGTCCCACTTCGCCAAAAATCCCGATGCGGGAGTCACTGGGTACATAAAGCCCAAGCCGCCAAATTAGGTAAAGACCCGCTTCGCTTATTCTGACAAGTTCACTTGGTGAACCAATATCTTTTTCAGGTAAGTTACTGGTGTTATTTCTTGTCTTAAACAAGCGTAAGGGCGGAAATTACCTTTCCTTCGTGACGAAATTACCTGATCGAAGTGAGTCGGTAAAAACGCAAATTAGTTAAGACCCAATCATTATCAAGGTGGTAGTTATGGTTCGTAAGAAATACCACGCTGCCAAAACGAATCGGCTAGGGTGGCGTAAGTTGACAACCAACAAAAAAATATAAGTGCGAACAGCGATAGAGTTTTCGTAAACTATAAAGTACATTTTAAGAAACTGACCAATAAAAGTAGACAAACGTACCCACAAAACGTAGCCTTGTTACGGCAGTGCTACGAAGCAACCATTCACAGAAACATAAGCTTATGTAAATACTGCGGAGTAAACGCTAATAGTATTCGCATACTACTTATAAAAAACATATTAAACGATAAAAATAGCACTTTATCATTCAGCCCATCACTTTTATCCGCCCCTCGTTTATATCTTTTAATCCGAATTAATTCATCCTTAATATAGAACGGAGGGGAGAGCATCAGTTTTATCGAAAGAAAATAACTTTAGACAAATGAGAAACTAGTTGCTTACCCTTCAAATTGTGCTCCTCTTCTTGGTAAATACATTTGCCCAAACAGACACCCTACGACTTACCCTAAAACAAGCCGGGACGAACTTTATCCAATCAAATTTACAACTGATTGCCACCCGACTTGGCATATACGAATACAAAGCATATGAGCTGCAAGCGGGGCTTTGGGTAAACCCAAATCTGTACATTAAGCACATACCTTGCAATACGCAGGCGAGGAGAACAGGCGGGTTGGACCAGAATAATGCCGAACAAATAGTGCATTCCAGTATTTGATTCAGGTTGCCCAAAAGCGACAAAAAGCGGTTTCATTGGCTCAAGCAACTACGCAACAAGCCGAAAACGGTTTCAAGGGTTTCGTGCGAACGCTAAACTTTCAACTTCGGACTACCTTGACATAATCTGTACTACACTCAACGGTCTATTCAGGTCAATGACCAAGAAATAAATACGTTAGGGCAAACGCTTGATGCTTATCAGGTGCAGTTAAAAGAAGGAAATATGCCGCTGAAAGACATTGCCCAGGAAATCTTACCTGCTAGACCTTGCGTCCGAACGGCAAGATTTTGTAGCAAACCAACTCGATAGTCAACATAATCTGGCTTTCCTAACCGGAGAAAGGCGGCAGGTTTATATCCAATCGGTAGTTGACCCAATTGAAATATTCGACGGAATAAGCACCTTGAATTATCAGGATTTACTAACCGCGTCACTCGAAAACCGTTACGACTTGAAAGTGCTGCAAGGTCAGCAAGAAATAGAACAACGTAACCTTAGCTTACAACAAGCCAATCGTCGCCCCGACCTGACTATTCGAGGTATCTACGAACGGAACGCAGGATATGTGCCACATTACTTCGGGGTTGGAGTCAATGCCAATTTACCCGTATTGAACAGAAATCAGGGTAATATCCGAGTCGCTAAAGTACGGATCCGAGAAGCCGATGCCTACACCAGAAGCTTTGAACTATTGCTCGAGGAAGAAGTCATAAACGCCCTCAATAAAGTCAACTAAGCAAACGAAATTACCAAGACAGTCGATTTAAAATAATAAACTAACGGCAGAATACACGATTGGACCTGAACTACATGGTCAGGAAAGGTATTTTACCTTGAAGGATAAAAAGTCTATTAAAACAGCGTTGAGGGTTACTCCAACCTGCTGCACTTTTAGTTTATTAAATTAACCCAAAATCAAGACTCGATTTATATATATCGTCAATACCGCTTACCTTTGGATAAAACATACAACTCGATTTATGCTCTTACTCGGAATAGACATTGGAACTTCTTCAATCAAAGCCTCTGTGGTAGATAGTGAAACTAAGCAAGTGGTGGCTTCTGCTCAGTATCCCGATACCGAAAATACAATTTCGAGTCCGCAACCAGATTGGGCGGAGCAAGAACCCGAAACGTGGTGGGAACACACCAAGCAAGCAGTAAAAAGGGTCAACACCTCAGGAAAATACAATCCTAAAGATATAATTTCAATCGGTATTTCGTATCAAATGCACGGTTTAGTAATGGTTGATAAAGCCCAAAAAGTGCTTCGTCCGTCTATTATTTGGTGTGATAGCCGTGCCGTTGAAATTGGAAAAAAAGCTTTTCAGGAAATTGGTGAAGACGCATGCCTAAGTTATTTACTCAATTCACCCGGAAATTTCACCGCTTCTAAACTAGCTTGGGTGAAAGAAAACGAGCCAGATATTTACAATCAATGCCATAAGGTTATGTTGCCCGGTGATTTCATCGGAATGAGATTTAGTGATAAGGTTACAACAACAAATTCAGCGTTATCAGAAGGTATTTTCTGGGACTTTAAGTCCAATGCATTGTCAGAAGACATTTTTGACTACTATGGCTTTTCCCAGAGGTTGATTCCTAAAATTCAGCCCGTTTTTTCTAATCACGGGGAAATAACTGACGCCGTAGCAAACGATTTAGGTTTAAAAGCTGGAATTCCAGTTGCGTACAAAGCCGGCGACCAACCTAATAATGCTCTTTCGTTGAATGTCTTAAATCCCGGTGAAATAGCCGCAACGGCGGGAACATCCGGCGTTGTGTACGCCGTAAGTGATAAAGTGAGTTACGACGAAAAGTCCCGCATAAATTCTTTTGCTCACGTGAATCATCGGATGAACGGGGAAAATAGAATCGGAATTTTGTTGTGCATTAACGGCACGGGTATCCTGAACCGTTGGGTAAAAGAAAATATTACGAACGGTCTGGATTACCACGAAATGAACGAGGCAGCGGCAAAAATACCGGTTGGCAGCGACGGGCTTTCAGTTTTACCATTTGGAAACGGAGCAGAGAGAATCCTGCAAAACAAGCAAGTTGGGGCTTCGATTCAGCACCTTAATTTCAATGTTCATACTAAAAATCACATTGTCAGAGCAGCCCAAGAAGGCATCGCTTTTTCCCTCAAATACGGCTTTGATATGATGCTTGACAATGGTGTAACGCCAAAGGTTATTCGAGCAGGAAAAGCAAATATGTTTTTAAGTAATACTTTCTCAGAAGCACTGGTAAACGCAACCCAAACGCCCGTTGAACTCTACGATACCGACGGAGCAAAAGGAGCTGCCTTGGCGGGTGGTTTTGGAGCTGGTCAATACAATAGCATTGAAGAAACGATGAACGGATTGACCCTTCTACAAACTATTGAGCCACAAAAAGATACCTTTGACGCTTACTCAGCAGCGTACGAAACTTGGACAGAATCTCTGAATAGAGCAATTAAATAAGCAGTATAACAAAAAAGCAGAGTGAATAGAATATTAGCGAAAGCCCTCTCCATTATTTTCAATCCATTATTAATGCCAACTTTCCTATTGGCTGTCTTCTACTTTTTTGCTCCACATATTGTTGATATGGCGGGCATTTCAGGGATGACACGGCTGGGTTTTCTGGGCTTTGTAAACGTATATACTTTCTTAATGCCCATTTTACTCATCTACTTCATGTATTCACGCAAATGGGTGCAAACGCTTACACTCAAAAATCTACGGGAACGACGATTACCGTATCTAGCTACCACTATCTTTTACCTGTTTCTTAGCTATTTCCTATACACTCGTTCTTCCCATTATGCACCCACCGCTATTCTCATTTTCTTTTCGGCCGTAGTGATTATCATCGTAGCTGTTGTTAGTTTATGGTGGCAAATAAGTGCTCATGCGGCGGCAATTGGCGGTAGTATTGGAGCATTTTTTATCACTCATTTTAAATACGACGAACCCAATTTATACTACGCGTCGCTCATTTCGTTAATCATTGCGGGTGCGGTCATGACGGCTCGTTTAAAACTCAACGCCCATTCATTGGCACAGGTAATAGCAGGGTTTGCCGTTGGGTTGGGAGTAAGTGTAGCGGGTTACAGTCTATTGTAAAAGTCAGGAATAGCACATGACAGAAAATATTGATTAAGTCAAGGTATTTTGGGGGGAATGCCCATCTTCAACGATTTGACCCAAGTAAGAACAACCATCCATAAAGATCACGAAGAATGAGAAGGTACAGAGCATGTATCAACCCGAACACCCGCTGTTTACAAACTCGAATTAGGTGAACGCACAAGGAGAAATCACGTAGACGCGATCAATCATGTGAAGCGAAGTTTTTCTAGGAAGCAAATTAATAAAATTCCTTTGTCAACATTTTATCCTAACTATTACCAAAAGACTTTTCAAACCAATAGTTGGGAGAAAGGTTCTCCAATTCAGGCGGGGACGGTATTCGAATGAAAGTGGTATATTTATAGAACTACGAGATAGACTTAGCTAATCAACTAAAGGGTATCATACCCAATTCTCAAGAGAGAGCAGTTCACTCTATGGATTTTGAGCGAGGTATCATGTACTAGCAGACTGAAGAAGTTATTCTTAATAAAAGACAAAGTGGCGAAGAACGTGCTGGATACCGAAAATTTCTTATTCACTCTATTCCTGAGGGATTACAACCGAAATTTGGAGGCGGGTTTTCTATGCGACAATTAGAACTGTATCGGCAAGTTTATTGAGTCCAACTCAACTAAGTTACTAATAAGAAGGAGAGTGAGCAAAAAAGGGAATTTCATATCACCGAAGGAACGAAAAGTACTTAACCTTCGCGGCACTTGGAACGGTAAATGAACAGTCAGTTGTTTGAACGTCTTCCATTAAGTAATGGTATTATTGCAAGCAAGTATCAGCTGTACTTTCCAAACGAAGAAAAACTAAAAAAGGGAATCGAACAAATTTACGGTGATTTTCAATAAAAAAATAATGCAAAACATTCACATAAAAATTGGTACCCGGGGGAGCAAGTTAGCTCTTTGGCAAGCGTATTATATTGAGGAAAAACTACAAGCTGCCGGAGCAACCACAGAAATTGTAACCATCGAAACCAAAGGGGACAAAATTCTCGATCGGGCGTTGTCAAAAATCGGCAGTAAAGGGGTTTTTACGGAAGAACTCGAGGAGCAACTATTAGACGGTCGTATTGACATCGCAGTTCACAGTGCAAAAGATTTGCAATCTGATTTGGGCGAAAGTTTTGAAATAATTGCATTCACTGAAAGGGAAAAAATCAACGATGTTCTCGTTAGTCGTAACAGAAATTTAGACGTAACGAACGGACAATCGTTCGTAATCGGAACTTCCTCCACTCGAAGGGTTGCGATGTTGCGGGCGTACTTTCCGCATCTAAAAGTAGTTGATATGCGGGGAAACCTTCAAACAAGAATTCGTAAACTTGACGAAAACCACTGCGATGCTTTACTCCTCGCCTACGCTGGGGTTCATCGCATGGGTTATCACGACATGGTTATTCACGAATTTGACAGCGAGAAGTTTACCCCCGCCGTTGGGCAAGGAAGCGTTGCCGTAGAAGTAGCAGCCATTTTACCCGAAGCGAAAAAAGAATTAGTCAAGAAAGCCTGTAATCACCTAGAGACCGAACGTCGTTTACGTGTCGAACGGGCATTCTTAAGAACCATGAACGGTGGTTGTTCCATTCCTGTTTTTGGGTTGGCAACACTCACTGAGTTCACCGCCGGAATCATCAGTTTAGATGGCACCGAAGTACTTCGAGAAACAATTAAAGTGAATGACTCTGACTCAGCAGAAATTATTGGAAATGACGTAGCAAAAGCTATTTTAGAAGCAGGCGGAGAACGCATTCTAAAGGAAATCAGGAATGAAATGTCAGAAAATGATTAAGTTGCGTAGAACGGGATAACTGTTATTACGGAAAATTCATCCTAGACCAGACAATCGCGGCACGGGCAATTATTGCAGGAACCTAATTAATAATCACAAAGCTTTCGACAGATACTTTGAGGATATAAAGACTCAAACAAGTATTCTAATTTCTCGTCTTAGCTGATACTCTTCCTCAAAACAAAATTATCACCCTGATTTACCGTTAACTAAATTAACCTCGTTATTTTTACGAATTATAAACCTACCTCTACAACTCAATGAACGTATTCGGCATACCTTTAGGTAAAGGCAAATACCAACGTCTGATATCTTTTATTTGGAAATTCGCAGCCTTTGGCTTCGGTTCTTTCATTACATATTTAGTCGCAGTAAATTTTAACCTTTTCTGGGTGTTTGGTCAAATGCCAAACATCGAAGACCTTGATAACCCCAAGAGCGAAATTGCTTCTGAAATTATCTCATCTGACGGTAAAGTACTTGGGAAGTACTTTTTCCAGAACCGTACCCCCGTTGACTTCAATGACCTTCCCGCAAGTTTAATTGATGCCCTGATCTCAACCGAGGACGTTCGTTTTACCCGTCACGCCGGTATTGACGCTCGGAGTATGCTACGGGTAATTGGGGGAATACTGACCTTCGACCACAAAGGTGGTGGCAGTACTATTTCTCAGCAGTTGGCTAAAAATTTATTTAAGCTTCGCCAAGACGAAAAATACACTGGTCCCGCTTACGAAGTTCCTGGTTTACGCACTTTGGTAATAAAAACTAAAGAATGGATAACCGCCTTGAAACTGGAGCGGATTTATACCAAGCAGGAAATCATGAAGCTTTACCTCGATACGATCGAGTTTAGTAGCGGAGCGTACGGCATCAAAGCAGCGGCAAAAACTTATTTTAATAAGCCAGTAACCAATCTAACTGTCAATGAATCTGCCTTGCTTGTAGGAATGATTCAAAACCCTTCACGTTTTAATCCAAACCTCCGTCCGCAAAATGCTACAGGTCGCAGAAATATCGTATTGAGTCAGATGGTTAAATACGGAAAGATTGAATCTGACAAACTCGAGGCGTACCAAAAAGAACCCATCGTATTAGATTACAACCCCGCCAGTCACAACAGCGGCCTTGCTCCTTACTTCCGTGAATTTTTGAGAGATTGGGCAAAAGCCGAAATAGAAAAACTGGGATACGAACCCGAAGACTTATACACCAAAGGCTTCAAGATTTATACCACCATCGACTCCCGCATGCAACGCTACGCCGAAGAAGCCGTAGCAGAACACATGACCGATCAACAGAAGAAGTTTGACGAACACTGGAAGGGTCAAAACCCGTGGGTACAAAGAGCAAGTGAAAACTCGAACCGTTACGTAGAAATTCCCGGCTTCATCGAACGGATGGCAAGTCGAACGGGATACTATCAATCACTAAAACGTAAATACGACAACGATAAAGATAAAATCATGGCGGGCATGAACGTCAAGATGGAGATGAAGGTATTTACTTGGAAAGGAGAACGAGACACACTGATGTCTCACATGGATTCAATTCGCCACTACAAACGCTTCCTCAACATCGGAATGATGGCCATGGATCCACGAGACGGGAACATCAAAGCATGGGTGGGTGGAATTAACTTTAAATACTTCAAGTACGACCACGTAGCACAAAGCAAGCGTCAGCCTGGTTCAACCTTCAAGCCTTTCGTTTACGTAACCGCTATTGATAATGGCTTCTCAACGTGTGAACGCGTAAACGATTCTCCCGTAACGTTCGGGCCAGAAGACGGAGTACCGGGATCATGGACACCAAAAAACTCTGACGGAAAATACTCCTACCGAGATTTAACATTGCGGCAGGCTCTCGGGCAATCCGTCAATACCGTAAGTGCAAAGCTCATCAAACGCTTCACGCCGGGTATGGTAGTTAACTACGCTCACATGCTGGGAATAAAGAGCGAGTTACCCGCCGTCCCTACGCTCTGTTTAGGTGTTGGTGAAGTTTCATTATTCGAAATGCTCGGCGGTTACGGAACATTCGTAAACGGCGGCAAGTACACCGAACCAATGTTTGTTATGCGTATCGAAAATAAGTACGGAGAAGTTTTACGGGAGTATATTCCTGACCAAAAAGAGGTGCTTAGCACCGAAACCGCCTATAAAATGGTTCACTTAATGCGGGGAGCTACGCAACCCGGAGGAACTTCAGTTGGGTTAGGTCGTTACGGTATTCTTAATGGAAACGAAGTAGCAGGAAAAACCGGAACCACTTCCAATTACTCAGACGGTTGGTTCATGGGGATGACCCAAAACTTGATTGGTGGCGTTTGGGCGGGTGGAGATGACCGAGCAATTCACTTCCGAAGCATCACCCTTGGTCAAGGGGCAAGAATGGCAATGCCAGCTTGGGGGCTCTTCATGCAAAAGGTCTACGCTGATAAAGACATTGATTACAAGAAAACGAAATTTAAAATACCTTCAACCATTCGCATAAACGGGGATTGTGCGACATCAAGCGGGGAAATTACTTCGTTCGGACCACCAGACTCGACATCTAATTACCAACCACCAACGGTAAAACCCGCAAACGAAGACGAACTCTTGTAAAACAGACTTAAGGCTACGTAGTTAAGGCGGGAGTATTTCTTCTGTCTTCTTTTTCATATCTGAGCTACATGCACCATTATTCACACGGAAGTATAACTACAAAGGAACACCCTTTTAGTTGAGGCGTTCAAAATTTACGCTTGAACAAACAAACTTTACTATTAAACATCACATTGGATAAATGCCCAATCTAATGTACTTTTAAGGCCAATTTAATTGATGAACCCATTGGAAAGAATAAACGTAACAAAGGCTTTTTTGCCGCCTATAGAGGAGTACCAAGCTTACGTAGAACAAATATGGCATAACGGTTGGCTTACCAACGACGGACCGCTTCTACTAGAGTTAGAAAAGAAATTGCGGGCAAGGTTAGAAAACGAGCGTGTTCTTTTTGTTGGAAACGGAACAGTGGCTCTGCAATTAGCTATTAAAGTGCTAGAACTTAGCGGTGAAATCATCACAACACCGTTTTCGTACTGTGCCACTACAACTTCTATTTTATGGGAAAACTGTACACCCATTTTTACCGATATAAGCGCCCACGACTTCAACCTTGATGTAGAACTCATCGAAGCCGCCATAACTTCAAAAACTTCGGCAATACTCGCCACGCACGTATACGGTCGCCCCTGCGATGTAAAACGAATTGACGAAATAGCAAAAAAACATGACTTAAAAGTAATTTACGACGGAGCACATGCCTTCGGTACCAAACTAAACGGCGTACCTGTACTGAATTTCGGAGATATAACTACGTGTAGCTTTCACGCCACAAAGGTTTTTCATACCACCGAAGGAGGTTGCATAGTGTGCAATAATGACGAACTACTAACTAAACTGATACAGTCAAGAAGCTTCGGACATATAAACGACAACTACTTCAGAGTGGGGATAAACGGCAAGAACTCTGAATTTCACGCTGCCATGGGCTTGAGTAATCTCCCTCATTTAAACAGTATTATTGCTCACCGTAAAAAGGCGAGTGAATTGTATGATTCAAACCTCAACTGGGACAAACTTTTCAAGCCATTTACGAAGTTCGACAGCTTTGAATATAATTACGCTTATTACCCCGTTGTATTCAATGATGAAGCAACTATAATGAAGGTTATCAAGGAGTTGAACGCCATAAGTATTTACCCGAGACGGTATTTCTACCCAGCATTAAACCGCTTGCCCTATTTGAAAGAATCTCAGTCGTGTCCAGTCTCAGAAAAAGTAGCTCAAAACGTACTTTCGTTACCGCTCTCGCACGATACTTCAACAGAAATAGTTGAACAAATCACGAAAATTATTAACGCAAGCCTATAATCAGATATTTTACCACCTGACATTCCGACATCAATCCCGATAGCTATCGGGACTAACCTCCACGTTACTTTGCCGATACTTTCCATCATTATTGTAAATTACAAAACGCCCGAATTAATTGCAGCGTGCGTGGCTTCAATTTATGAATGGACGAAAGGTATTTCTTTTGAAATAATTATTGTAAACAATGCCTCGAAAGCGTACGACGAAGCATTTTTAACAGAGCAATTCCCCGAAATTATCTGGCTCGAAACAGGTTATAATTCCGGGTTTGGACGGGCAAATAACAAGGGGATGCAGAACGCAAAAGGCGAGTATTTTCTGTTGCTAAATTCCGATACGTTAATAGTTGACAACAGTATTGAGCAGGCAATAAACCATTATAAATCGGCAGGTAATATTGCCGCTGCGGGAGCCGTTCAGCTTAACCCTAACAAAAGTTTAAAGACGCTAAGTCCTTTCTACGCTGCTATTCTACGCTACTCGTGGCTGCTATTTCCGAATAAACGAGCGGATGCATTCATCGAAAAACTAATTCCTGAAAATAAATATCCCGACTCCGAAGAAGTAGATTTTGTTCCCGGGGCATTTATACTTTTAAACCGTGATATCTTTGAAAAAACGGGCGGCTTCAATGAATCTTTTTTCATGTACGGCGAAGATGTAGAATGGTCGAATCGATTAAAGAAACTTGGCAAAACGATAATTTTTCAAGACTGCAAATTTATCCACGACGAATGGGGGAGCAGTGCCGAGCGTAAGCAACACCAACTCGAAGAAATTACCTATTTTAACCGCTTTGACCCACAAGCTCAATTATCCAATTTAGTTTGGATTCGGAAGCAGTTCGGAGCGTTTTATTACACAGCCTTGATGTTGCATTATTGGCTTTGGGTTCCCATCTTTTACCTTCTAAAAGTCGGTGCGAATTCATTGAAATTTCGATATCCCTTTCAGGAACTCACCGCACAACGTAAATTTGCCCGAACCATCGGCACTTTTAGCAAACACTTTATAAGTATTCTTTTCAATCGGAAAGTATTTTATAAGGTTTAACACAGCACAAATTTGAGCACAGCACCTAAAAAGATTCTTTTTGTTACTCCTACCGGAGGTCGTACCGGTTCGGAAATGATGCTGTGGTATTACCTCAATTACTTAAAAAATACACCGACTGAAACCATTGTTTACGCCCGCCGAAGGGGCGAATTAGTCGGAGAAAATAGCCCAGCAAACTTCACGTATCATTCCAATAAGAAGGACAGCTTTCCGTACGGAGTTTACGAAGGAGTTTACAATAAGATTGCGGGTTGTGTACCAGACATTACGCAACTCAAACGCATTCAGAAAAAGCACCGACCCCATTTTTGGTATATCAACACCATCATCATGCCCGAGGTAGCGGCTTTGGCGGTTCAGTTGGGCGTTCCGTACGTTTTACACGTGCACGAGTCCATCACGGTTTATAACGATTTGCGAGCCGAAGAAACCGAATTGATGTTTGGAAACGCCGCAAAAATCATTTGCTGCTCGGAGGCGTCTCGCATGTATTTGACACGTATGGGTTACAAAGCGGAAGTTTCGTATTCGTTTATTGATAAAGAACTGATAAAAGTTACGCGAAACCCCGCAAATTTGCGAAAAGAACTGAATATTCCGCAGGATGCTTTTGTATGGGTGATGTCAGGAATGATGTCTGTACGAAAGGGCTACGATTTGATTCCTGAAATGCTGGAGAAGCTTCCTGAGAATGCTTACATCGCTTGGATTGGGCGTAGAAATCCGACGGGAATCTGGCACTATATCGAGCAAAGTGTTGCCAAAGGGAATCTGAATTTCATTCACATTCCACCACAATCTGATCAGTATTACGATTACCTCAATATTGCCGACGGATTTGTATTATTATCACGGGAAGAACCTCTTGGTTTGGTATTAGTTGAAGCCGCCTTTCTGCAAAAACCAATTGTCGGTTTTAATGCCGGCGGTATTGAAGAAATTATGCAAGATGGAATGGGAGCTTTGGTTGAGGGAATGAATATTCCAGAACTTGTTGACAAAATGAAAGCAATTCAAAACGGTACATTACCGTTTGATAAAGAAAAACTAAAAAGCCGGTCATTAGACTTCGATAAGACTAATCAGATTGAAAACTGGCAGCGAATTATCAATAATTTATGAAGCATTTTTTATTCGTTAGCCACGATGCAAACCGTGCCGGAGCTCAACTCTTTTTATTAAACTTAATGGTTTATCTGAAACAGCAGGGGCATAAACTTTCGCTGTTACTTTTAGGAGATGGGGTATTAGAAAAAAACTTCGCTGAGGTGGCCACGGTACATCATTATTCGCACGAAAAACCAAGTAAATACACCAGAATTTTCGGAGCTAATCAAAACAAAAATGAGCAGTTGTTTTCTGAACTTCGCAAAGCAAATATTTCTTTGGCGTACGTAAATACTATTGCGAGTGCCAAAATAATAGTTGAATTGAAAAATGCTTTGCAAATTCCTGTCGTATCGCACATTCACGAACTTGAGTTCTCAATTCAGTTATATTCAAAGTTTGAGGAAAGGAAACAACTTTTCAAGCTATCTGATAAAATCATTGCGTGTTCTAACGCCGTTGGGGAGAATCTAATAGAAAAACACAGCGTTTCGTTTAACCAAGTTACCACAGTCCATTCGTTTATTGATAATCAATCAGTTACTGAAAAATTAAATAAACTCAATATTACAGAAACACGAACTAAATTAAATCTTTCCTCCGCAGATTTCGTGGTAACAGGTTGCGGAAATGCCGAATGGCGAAAAGGTCTTGATATCTTCATTCAAGTCGCCAATGCAGTGAATCAACACAACTCTGATAGCAAAGTTCGTTTTGTTTGGATAGGCATAAAACATGCCGGAGACTTGTACGATAAAACAGTTTATGATCTTAAGAAGACGGGGCTGTATGAAGATGTTACCTTACTGGAACCTACTTCACAAGCAGTAGAAATTATTGGTAGTTCAGACGTATTCTTGTTGCCATCTCGGGAAGACCCTTTTCCGCTCGTAATGTTAGAAGCAGCCTTAGCCGCCAAGCCGATTTTGGGTTTCGATAAAACCGGCGGTTGCGGAGAATTTGTCGAAGACGATGCCGGAGCGGTAATACCTTACCTCGATGTAAATCAAATGGCGGAAAAACTTATCCGTTGGCAACAAAACCCCGACGAAGCCAAAGCTCTTGGACAAACCGCAAAACAAAAAGTGCTGGGAATCTATAACTTCGACAATTCAGTTAAGAAAATCGAGGTACTACTAAACGAAATGACTGTTTAGAGGTTTATCAAGAAATTGATCAAATTTGAAAACCATGGAAGTAGCAACAACTGAACTCGAATTTTCTTCACTCAACGAGTTAGCCGATTTCATTCGTCAGAGATTTTCTTTGAGTGAACGCTCCAGAATCGTAGAGTTGATTCAACCAAACGAAGAAGATGATTAAAAAGAACCGACTAAAGAGCAACTTATCTCAGAGATAAAAGAAACAGTCCGGGAAATCAATTTAATCAAAAAAGGCAGACTAAGGAACAGGCCACTTAAAGATTTATTAGGTAAACTTTGAGGTTGAGTCAATTAGAACATTTGATAAATAAGCCA
>Ga0136554_1000499_pt1 | contig 14463 bp, 10 predicted proteins | sample AntRauTorckE5431_FD_104637 | JGI IMG/M metagenome (GOLD analysis project Ga0136554, IMG submission 104637) | Saline lake microbial communities from Rauer Islands, Antarctica - Metagenome Torckler E5 #431 | ecosystem: Environmental > Aquatic > Non-marine Saline and Alkaline > Saline | place...
AGATCGGCGAGCGCTCTCCGCTCGCTAGACGCGGCGCACGCGGGCGCCATGCCGGATCGCTGTCCCGAGGGGCAGCTTCTGGCGTTTTCTTGTCGTCCGGCGGATCGTCTCGCTCGCTCATACGCTTTGAATCGCTTCCGCGTTATTTTCGGTTCATGCAAAAAGCCTGCCTCTTTATAGAGACTATCAGCTTCGTGCGCTACTGTGTGGGAAGAATCAAGCCTTCGACCTTGGTGCCACGCCCTTCAAGGCGGGAGCGACCGGTCTTCATATTGACGATCGCGCATTCACCGTTCAGCTGATTGTCGCCGCGTGTGATCTTCACCTTGCCGCACAGGGTGATGCGCTCGTTCGCCACGTCATAAATGCCCTCTCGGCCCGTGACGATTTCGGTTTTGGTGGACACATGCACGCCGCCGGTCGCATCGATGCGATTAACCTCGCCGCCACCAAGCGGGTTGTCATCGCCTGTCTCTGATGGCGCGGCTTGCGCGCGCTCTGCCGCGGATATGATGAAGGCGGTCAGCACGCCGGCCTTCACCCGCTGGTCTTCGCGCGTCACCAAGGCATCGCCGCGCGCCACGGCCAGCGACCGGGCCTCCCAATATTCCAGGCTTTCTTGCGCCGTGATGGTCGCGTTGTCGGTGATCAGCCGTAAATCCGTGCCCACCAGAACCGCCACCTGCTTTTCGACGTGATAGACGCCCTTATCGCCATAGGCGATGCCGTCGGGTGAGGTAATGGTGACGTCCCCCACCGCGTCCAGGCGAAAGATAACCTGACGCTCGCCATCCTCGCCGCCGCGATAGTAGGCGATCAGCGTGTCGGCTGTGACCTGCAAGGCGCCGCGCGTCGCGGTCGCAGCACCGCGCGCGCGATATTGCTTGGCGTCGCGAAACCATTCGATGCCCTCATTGGCGGTGATTTCGATGGGGCTGCCATCTTTGCCCTGGCCATCGACTTCAGGGGCCGCAACCGTTTGCGCGGCGGCGGTTATCGGCCCGACAAGGCACGCGCCTGCGATTACAAGCAGGTAGGCCCAACCCCGGATTGATCCCCGGATTGATCCCAGGCCCTTTACGACCCGGCCCCTCACGACCCGTCCCCCCGGTCCTGATAGATCACGACGCGGCTTTTGCCGGTCAGCGCGACCCGGCTGCCGTGGTCTTGCACGCGAAAGCCTTCCGCTTCGATGAAGCCGAAGGGGCCCTGCCCGTAGATCGGTAAATTGCCGGAGGCTGTCCCGGCCAACAGATCCAAGATGGCCTGATTGGTGCGGAACTCATAGCCAAGATCATGAAACAGGTTCACGTCGTCTGTCAGCTCCAACACCTGCGCGGGGCGGTTTAAAAGGCCGGTCTCTGCCGTGACCGCGACCCAGGCGCCATTTGATAAAAGAATATCGGCTTTCGGCGCCACCAGATCGACGAGGTCCGACTCCAAGCTTTCTTGTTGCATCGATTCGGCCGTGATCGTAAAGGGTTGGCCGTCTTCTTCGATGCCGGAATAGCGCGGATTCTTGACCGCCAAATTCTCCGCCGCCTGCCGATCGGCGCCGGTCAGGGCCTCGACGAAGCGCTTATCTTGCTCTGAAATCAGCGGCCAGGCGGCGGCCAGCAGCACCATCGCGACCGCCAAGGTCGGCAGCAGCACCTTCAGCCCGCCGACGATCTGACCGTAGAAGGGGTTGAGGCGCACCGATCGCTGGCCCAGAGGAATCCGCGACCCGCGCACGGGTGCCCGCGAAGAAGCCGGCGCGCCGTCGACGGGTGCGCCATCGGGTCCATAATAGGGGTCGCGCGGTGCGGTCATGGGATCGGTATCGACCTTTTTTTGGTTAAGACTGGTTCGGTTAGGACTGGTGTGCGCACTCTACTCTAAAGCAGGATTGCGTCACAGATGGGGCAGTGCCGCGCCCAATGCCAGCCCTCTCGCGTCCCGAAGCTTCAGGCAACGCCTGTGCGCAGAAAATCATGCAGATGCACGATGCCGACGGGTCGGCCCTCACCATCCACCACAAATAAAGCGGTAATCGCGCGCGCATTCATCAAGGCTAAGGTTTCGCTGGCCATGCGCTCACCTTCCGTGGTGACCGGATTGGCGGTCATGATATCGCGGGCACTTTTGCCCATCAGGCCGGCATCCATGTGCCGGCGCAAATCGCCGTCGGTGATGATGCCAAGCAAGCGCCCGCTTTGCGCCTCCGTAATTCCGACGCAGCCGAAATGCTTTGATGTCATGACCAGCAATGTTTCCTGCATGCTGGATTCAGGTGTCACCAGGGGCACTTCACCCGCCCGGTGCATCATATCTTCGACCCGCGCCAACTGCCGGCCCAGCTTGCCGCCGGGGTGGAACAGCCGGAAATCGCTGGCGGTGAAGCCCTTACGCTCCAACAACGCAACCGCCAGCGCATCGCCCAACGCCATCGCCATGGTGGTGGAGGTCGTGGGTGCCAGCCCCATTTGGGCGGCTTCGGGCTGGTCGGGCAGGATCAAACTGACGCTCGCCAAACGCGCCAGGGTCGAATCCGCGCGCGCCGTAATGGCGACGACCGGGATATTATAGCGCTTGGCATAGGATAAAACGTCGGACAGCTCCGGCGTCTCGCCCGAATTGCTTAAGGCCAGCAGCGCATCACGCTCGGTAATCATGCCAAGGTCGCCGTGGCTGGCCTCCGCCGGGTGAACGAATTGCGACGGCGTGCCGGTGGAGGCGAAGGTGGCCGCGATCTTGCGCCCGACATGGCCGCTCTTGCCCATGCCGGTGACGACGACGCGCCCGCTGCGCGTGCCAGCTTCGCTTTCGCCCAAAAGATTGACGGCATCGCTGAAGGCACCGTCCAGCGTCTCGGCGCAGGCGGCAAGGGCGGCACTTTCAAGCCGCAGCACACGCTTACCCGCGGCCAAGTCGCGATCGCGCACGGCCGTCGTGCTGTCGCTGGATGCGGCGGGTGTTGCGCTTGGGGGCGTGGTTGTCTCGCTCAATGAATTATCCCATCTCACGGGCGCTTGAACGCCCCGTCGACTATCCGCTAGGGCCCCAGAGAAGTCAAAGAAACGGCTATCTTTAAGCCCGCCGGCGTCAAGAATACGGCGTCAAGAATGCGCGAAAATATCCGTGCCTTCCCAACCGCCCAGGTCGAGGGCAGCGCGTGTCGGCAGAAAATCGAAACAGGCCTTGGCCAAATGCGTGCGCCCTTCGCGGGCCAACATCGCATCCAAGGTCGCCTTGATCCGGTGCAGATACAGTACGTCGGAAGCGGCATATTCCAGCTGCGCATCGGATAATTCCGGCGCGGCCCAATCGCTGGACTGCTGCTGCTTCGACATATCCGTCCCGCACAGCTCCTTCACCAGCACCGACAGGCTATGGCGATCGGTATAGGTGCGCACCAGCTTTGAGGCGATCTTGGTGCAATAGACCGGCGTCATCTCAATACCCAGCCAATGGCGCATGACCGCGACATCGAAGCGCGCGAAATGAAAGATTTTCTCGACCGAGGTGTCGACCAGCAGGCGCTTCAAGTTCGGGGCCTGATAGGCGTCGGGGGCGAATTTCACCAGATGGCACACGCCGTCGCCCGCGCTCAACTGCACAAGGCACGGCCGATCGCGCAACGGGTTCAAGCCCTGGGTTTCGGTATCGATCGCCACGCTGTCGCCGAAGCTGACATCCGCCGGCAAATCGCCATGGTGCAAATGAATGCTCAAAGCCTGTCGCTCCCCATACTTACGCGCCTGATAAGCCTCATTGAAGCCCGGCTTGAAGGCAAGGGCAATGCCATAAAATTTCGGCCGGCGCATCGGGTCTCGACGCGCCGGCCGGAATTTGGTGCCCAGGAGAAGACTCGAACTTCCACGACCTTGCGGCCACAGGCACCTGAAGCCTGCGCGTCTACCAATTCCGCCACCTGGGCTGCGGGCGGGTATGTGCCGCGTGTGCTGGGCCTTGTCAACCGTCTTGGTGGGTGATTTATCGCCCAAGCGGTTGGCCTGGGGCGGTCGATCGTCTATATCGGGGGATAGAGTTTGAAAGCGGGCCCTGGGGCGCCGCGCGATTGCACGAATTGCACTAAATGAAGGGCAGGCAGGCCATGGCGGTACAGTTGGTCACGATTTTCGGGGGCTCCGGCTTCATCGGTCGGCAGATCGTGCGCGAAATGGCGCGGCTTGGCTGCCAGGTTCGCGTGGCGGTGCGCGATCCCGATGCGGCGCTGCCGCTAAAGACCTGCGGCGATGTCGGCCAAATCACGCCGATCCAGGCCAATGTCACCAGCGAACGCCAGATCAAAGCCGCCTGCGAGGGCGCGGATGTGGTGATCAATCTGGTGGGCATCCTGTATGAAAAGGGATCGCGCACGTTCGACGCCATGCATGTCCAAGCCTCCAAACGCATTGCGGAAGCCGCCAAGGCCGGCGGCGCCACGCGTTTCGTGCAGATGTCCGCCTTGGGGGCGAGTGAGCAGTCATCATCGCGCTACGCCCAATCCAAGGCGCGGGCGGAGACAGAGGTCCGCAAAATTTTCGACGATGCCGTCATCCTGCGCCCCAGCGTCGTGTTCGGCCCGGAAGATGCGTTCTTCAATCGCTTCGCGCAGTTGATGCGCTTGTCCCCAATCATGCCGTTGATCGGTGGGGGGGAGCAGAAATTCCAGCCCGTCTATGTCGGCGATGTGGCCGATGCGCTGCGCCTTGCCGCCACCAAAAGCGACTGCGCCGGCCAGACCTATGAGCTGGGCGGCCCCAACGTCTATACTTTCCGCGAGATCATGGAATTGATCATGCAAGAGACCGACCGCCATGTCGGGCTGGTGCCGCTGCCGTTCGAATTGGCGAAAATCCAGGCCGCGGTGATGGAGCTATTGCCCGTGCCCCCGCTGACCCGCGATCAGGTGGAATTGCTGAAGACGGATAATATCTGCTCTGGCGCCTGTCCGGGCTTAAGCGATCTTGGCATCAAGGCGACGGCCCCGGAGGTTATCCTGCCAAGCTATTTGGATCTGTATCGCAAGGGCGGGCGCTTCAACAAAATGAAGCCGATTTAGGGGCCGCTGTGAAATGACGCATAACGCTGGACCGGGGGGCGCGGGCGTTTGCGAAGAGAGTTTCATTATCCTGAACCGTTTTGACAGAATTTATTGGTATATTTTGGCGTATATTGGGGCCCCGTCATAAAGGATCTGGGAAGTCCCTGTCCGATCTTGATCGCCAAGCAGACCTATGGGAGGGCTGTGCGCTCTAGAGCGCGTGTCGCCAAAGGCGGACAGAGTAGGACCGTCGTCGCAGTCAACCGTCCGCCCCTCTGGCTGCAAGCTCATCAGACAAGATATCGAAGATCGCACGCATCCTGGCATTGGTTTTGAGTTCACCATGGGTGACAAGCCAGACAGGCACTTCAGCTGAGACTTCCTGTTGCAGGATAGCCTCTACACCGGGCGTTATTCTTGCGAGGTCTTCAAACAAGACCGCAAGGCCCAGTCCGCGCTTAACCGCCTCCCATATCGCGACCCCGGAGTTGGCGACGATGCTGAATTGTTCCGGGCCGATAGCGCCGTTAATTGAGCTTAACATCTGCAGGACACGCCCGGATGAATCGCCGAGGAAGGTCGCTCCCTCGCTGATATCGTTTAGCGTCGCCGGGCGGCCAATAATGTCGAGATAAGAACTTGCTCCATAGAGATAAGCTTTCATAGTCCGCATCTGCTTGGCATAGAGACTAGGATTTTTGGGCTGCACGTTACGGATGGCGATATCGGCCTCCCGGCGCCCAATATCCTGCACGTCATTGGATGAAACGATTTCCACCTGAACGTCGGGGTAGGCACGCCGGATACGCTCAATAATTGGCGGTAAGAGATAAGCGCAGAACGCATCATTTGCGGTGACGCTCACAGGGCCTGCGATTCTTTGATCCTGCCCGAGCGCCGAAAGACTGAAGAGGTCCGCCGCCTCCTTCATAGCTTTAGCATGCGCGACTAAAGCAAGACCCTTGTCGTTTATATTCAAGGATTTTCCGATCCGATCGAAGAGACGCAGGCCAAGATCGCTTTCGAGAGCAGCGACATGTCGCCCCACGGTCGGTTGGGACAATCCCAGACGTTCAGCCGCCCCCGAAAACGACCCCGTTTCAGCGGTAGCGAGGAAGGATTGCGCCTGTGACCAATCGAATGCGGAATTGCGATTTTTCATGCAAAAATGAATATCACATAAGCGAAGTTTGGCAATTTATAATTCGCAAATGAATATATATGATCCGATCATGTGCAGTGCAAATGCACATGGATGCCCGATGTCGGACTGGACCCACCTATCAGGCGGCTAGCGTTCAAGCCGACCTGCAAAATGCTGATTGGGCTGATTGGGGCGCCGCGAATGAATATTCGTGTAGCCTTCACGTCGAACGAGAGGATCTAAGATGAACGCACTAACCGGACGTGAATGGTCAGCATTGATTTTGATTATTGTTTTCTCGGCAATTCCCTCATTCGGTGGCCTGATAAGGATTGTTGAACTTGCGGGCGGCCCGTCTGTGATTCCGGTAAATCCGCGAGCCTTAGCCTATCCGTGGCCGATCATTCTCCACCTCTTGGGCAGTTTCGTGTTCTGCATCGCAGGTGCGATACAGTTTCTACCGAGTCTGAGACGCCACCACCGGGCGACGCACAGAATGGTTGGTCGCGTAGTCGTGATTGCAGGGCTGCTGTCTGCCAGTACCGGCTTGTGGATGACCGTCTATTTTGCCTTCCCCGAGGCCCTTCAAGGCAGTCTCCTGTTTTCTGTCCGGGTTATTCTGGGTTTCGCAATGATCGGGCTGCTTGGCTGGGCAATCATTGCTGTCAGGGCCCATTCCTTCAAAAGCCACGGGGCTTCAATGCTGAGGGCCTATGCAATCGCTCAGGGCGCATCGACACAGGCTTTGCTTGGAATCGCATGGATCGTCTCCTTTGGCGTCGAGCCCACGGGATTCCTCAGAGATTGCTTTATGGTGTTTTGTTGGGTTCTGAACCTCCTTGTCGCAGAAGCGGTGATCCATTTTTTTATCGCGAAACCACGGCCCGCAGCGCCAACTCCCCAGGGGGCTTTCGTCAAATGACGCTGGCCAAGAATATACTGTCGAGAGAGCGGCTTGGCGATGACCATGACGGGTCGCTTGGTCTCGAGAGGAAAATTCTTGGTATTAAACGCCGCTCATTCCCGGTTTATGCGTCACAATTCCAGGGTGATGTGTCATGTCACAGCCGCACTCTAAGGCCGCACTCTGAGCCCCCACTCTAAGGATGGGCCTCAAATCGGAGTAGCGCCTGCATAAACCCACCACAGCAGCAGGCCGCCCAGCACCACCCGATAGATCACGAAGGGCGCGAAGCCTGAGCGTTTGAGCCAGGCCATCATCGCGAAGATGGCGAAGAAGGCGGTCAAAAAGCTGACGCCCGCGGCCAATGCCATGTCCGTGCCCAGGCGTAAATCGCCCGCTTCATAGACATCCAAGCCGACCAGCAATCCCGCCCCGATGATGGTCGGAATCGACATCAGCATGGAAAAACGCGCAGCCTCTGAGCGTTCCAACCCCATGATGCGCCCGGCCATCATGGTCACACCGGAGCGACTGGCGCCTGGAATAAGCGCCAAAACCTGCATCAGGCCGATGGAAAGGGCGGTGGCCCAGCCGATATGTTCCATCCGGCGGATCGTCATGCCGATCCAATCGCTGATCCATAGCATCAGCCCGAACCCGATGCTGGCCCAGGCGATCAATTCGACATCGCGGAAATAGGCTTCGATATAGGGTTTGCCGAAGAAGCCGACGATCACCACAGGGATCGTCGCAATCCCTAAATTAAGCACAAGCCGCGTGCCCGGCCCGCCACGACCGGTCAGCAACCGGCCCAGCCCAGTGATCATCTGCCACACATCGCGCCAAAAATAGAGCAGCACCGCAAACAGGCTGCCGACATGCACCGCGATGTCGATTGCCAGCCCTTGATCCGGCCAGCCCAGCACCTGTCCGGTCACGACAAGGTGGCCGGAAGACGAGATCGGCAAAAATTCGGTGATGCCCTGGATCAGCGCCAGCACCAAAATATGGTGTAAGGCCACGGTCGTTCCCCACAAGATGAAGCTAAACGCCTTCATAGCACCGTCCGGCGCGCGATGCATCACCGCAGGCCAGGAATATTTAGTCCGATTTTGGAACTAAATACCAAAAGCAACAGTTCGGGGTCCGAATTTCCTGGGGTCGCCACGAGTCTGGGGTGCGAAAATAGGACAGTATTGGGTAACTATACCGCGTTTTTTTCTGGTTCTTTATTCATGCACGCTATATAGAGGCTTTCTGGCACGATTTGGGCACCGCTTACGACCCAAAGGCAATGCCCAAAGGCAAAGAGCGACAAAGGTGAGGCATCGATGACGTCCAAGAGCATGTTGAAGTTTGTGTCCACGACCCGGCAAACGCCGGATAAGCGGGACGTTTCGATCCGTCGCCAGGACTTCCACGAAATTTACGCCCGCTGGGCTGAGCAGAAGGCTGAAGAGCAGGCCTCGCGCTGCAGCCAATGCGGCGTGCCTTTCTGTCAGGTTCATTGCCCGCTGCACAACAACATCCCCGACTGGTTGATGCTGACCGCCGAAGGCCGCCTGCGGGAGGCCTATGAGGTTTCGAGTGCCACCAACACCTTCCCGGAAGTCTGCGGGCGCATCTGTCCGCAGGATCGCTTGTGTGAAGGCAATTGTGTCATCGAGCAATCGGGTCACGGCACCGTCACCATCGGCGCGGTGGAAACCTACATCACCGACACGGCTTGGGAGAATGGCTGGGTTGAAGCGGTCGTGCCCAAGCGGGAACGCGACGAATCCGTCGCCATCATCGGGGCCGGTCCCGGCGGGCTGGCGGCGGCGGAAAAGCTGCGCCGTCGGGGATATCAGGTCACCGTCTTTGATCGCTATGACCGGGTCGGCGGGCTGATGATCTACGGCATTCCGAACTTCAAGCTGGATAAGGATATCATGCTGCGCCGGACCAAATGGTTGGAGGACAGCAAGGTCACCTTCAAGCTGGGGGTTGAGATCGGCCGCGATATCACGTTTGCCGATCTGCGTGCGCAGCATGACGCCGTGCTGATCGCGACGGGCGTTTATAAGGCCCGCGACCTGCAGGCACCCGGCATCGGGTTGGGGAACATCTTCCCCGCCATGCGCTTCCTGACCGCCAGCAATCGCAAGGGTCTTGGCGATGACGTGCCGGACTTCGACGACGGCACGCTGAATGCCGAGGGTAAGAAAGTCGTCGTCATCGGCGGCGGCGACACGGCCATGGATTGCGTGCGCACCGCCGTGCGCCAGGGGGCAAAATCGGTCTCATGCCTGTATCGCCGGGACAAGGCCAATATGCCCGGCTCCCAACGCGAAGTGCAGAATGCGGAAGAAGAAGGCGTCGAATTCCGTTGGTTGTCCCAGCCCGAAGCCTTTCATGGCGACGACCGCGTCACCGGCGTGCAGGTTCAAAAGATGCGCCTCGGGCCCGCGGACGCGACTGGCAGGCGCGCTCCCAAACCGGTTGAGGGCGAAAATGAGGTGCTGGACGCCGATATCGTGATCATGGCGCTTGGCTTCGACCCGGAAGATCTGCCCAGCCTCTGGGCGCAGGAAGAGCTGCCGGTCACGCGCTGGGGCACGGTGCGGATCGATCATTCGACCAAGATGACCGCGATGGACGGCGTGTTCGCCGCCGGCGATATCGTGCGCGGCGCCAGCCTTGTGGTCTGGGCCATCCGCGACGGGCGCGACTGCGCGGATGCGATCCACAAATATCTTCGCGGTCTTGACCAGGTCACCCCCCCGGAAATGACCCCGACCCAAAAATCCACCCGTGCCCGCGCGGCGGCTGAGTGAGGATAGAGCGATGAGTGATCAGAACACCGACTATCAAAGCTGGGTCGCGGCCTATAAGCAGGATGCGGCGATGCTGGCCGATGAGGGCATGTATCGGCCGGAGACGGAGACGTCTGCGTGCGGCGTGGGCATGGTGGCCTCCATCGATGGGGTGGCACGGCGCGATGTGGTGCTGCGTGCGATCGATGCGTTGCGCGCGCTTTGGCATCGCGGCGCGGTCGATGCCGATGGCAAGACCGGCGACGGGGCGGGCATTCATGTCCAGATTCCGCAGGATTTCTTTAAAGAACATGTGCGCCGCACGGGTCATGAGCTGGGCCGGGGGCGCCTCGCGGTTGGCATGGCCTTCCTGCCGCGCACCGATCTTGGCAAGCAGGAACGCGTGCGCCAGATCATGGAAAGCGAAGTGCTGCGCCTAGGCCACCGGATTTACGGCTGGCGTCAGGTACCGGTCGATATCTCCGTCATCGGGGATAAGGCCAACGCCACGCGCCCTGAGATCGAACAGATCATGGTGGAAAATGCTCGTGATGTGGATGACAGCCAGTTCGAGGTTGATCTCTACATCATGCGCCGGCGCATCGAGAAGGCGTTCTTGGCGGAGAATTTGTCCGACGCCTATATCTGCTCCCTCTCCTGTCGGTCGGTGATCTATAAGGGCTTGTTCCTGGCCGAACAGTTGACCGCCTTCTATCCCGATCTGTTGGATGAGCGTTTCACCTCCAATTTCGCGATTTACCACCAACGCTATTCCACCAACACCTTCCCTAGTTGGCCCTTGGCCCAGCCGTTCCGCGTGCTGGCCCATAATGGGGAAATCAACACCCTGACTGGCAACGTCAATTGGATGAAAAGCCATGAAACGCAGCTGGATGACCCTGTCTTCGGCGACCATGTGGCCGATATCAAGCCGGTGATCCAACCCTCCAGCTCGGACAGTTCGGCGCTGGATGCGGCCTTTGAGGTGTTGGTGCGCACGCGCCGTCAGTTGCCGGAAGTGAAATCGCTGCTGATCCCGGAGGCGTGGGAGAATTCCTCCTCCATGCCCGATTCACTGCGCGCCTTTTATCGCTATGCCAATGGCGTGATGGAGCCGTGGGACGGCCCGGCGGCGATCGCGGCCTATGGCGGGCGCTGGGTGTTGGCGGGCTTGGACCGCAATGGGCTGCGTCCGATGCGCTATGTCGTGACCGGGGACGGCTTGCTGATCGTCGGGTCTGAGATTGGCATGGTGAAGACTGAGGAGACCACGACAGTTGAAAAAGGCCGCCTTGGCCCCGGTCAGATGATCGCGGTCGATTTGAAGAACGGTAAGCTGTTCCACGATAGCGCCTTGAAGGAGCATGTGGCCAAGCTGAACCCGTTCGGCGAATGGGTGAAGAATGTGACCGAGCTGTCGCAGTTGGATGGCGCCGGCGCTGGCGCGCCCGGCGACACAAGCCGCGACGGCCTGCGCCGCCGGATGCTGACGGTTGGCTGGTCGATGGAAGATGTCGAGCTGATCCTGCACCCGATGGTGGAGGATGGGAAGGAAGCCACAGGCTCGATGGGCGATGATACCCCGCTTGCCATCCTGTCGGAATCCTATCGCGGCATGCATCATTATTTCCGCCAGAATTTCAGCCAAGTGACCAACCCCCCGATCGATTCGCTGCGGGAGCGTTATGTCATGTCGCTGACCACGCGGCTTGGCAATCTGGGCAATATTCTGGAAGAAGACGCGCGCCAAATGGCGATTTTGCAACTGCCCTCCCCGGTGTTGTTGAACGGCGATTACGAGGCCGTGCGTCAGCATTTGGGGGGTGCGGCGGTGGAGATCGATTGCACCTTCGATCCCTCCCTTGGCACCAACGCGATGCGCCAGCAGGTCTATGCCATCCAAGGCCAGGCCGAAGATGCTGTGCGCGGCGGGGCCCAGCATCTGTTCCTGACGGACGAGAATGTGACGGATGGCCGTGCCGGCATTCCGATGATCTTGGCCGGCGGCGCCATCCACACCCATTTGGTTAAGAACGAGCTTCGCACCTTCACCTCAATCAATGTGCGCACGTCCGAGGCGCTGGATACCCACTCCTTTGCGGTGCTGATCGGCGTTGGGGTGACCTCCATCAATCCCTATTTGGCGCAAGCGGCCATCGTGGACCGGCACGCGCGGGGTCTGTTCGGCGATCTGTCGCTGGATAAAGGGTTGCAGCGCTATAAGACCTCGATCGAAGACGGCTTGTTGAAGATCATGTCCAAGATGGGCATCTCGATCGTCAGCTCTTATCGGGGCGGGTATAATTTCGAAGCGGTGGGGTTATCGCGCTCGCTGGTGTCGGAATTCTTCCCCGGCCTGCCCAGCCGCATTTCTGGCGTCGGCCTGACCGGCTTGCAGCGCAATGTGATGGATCGCCATGTGGTCGCCTTCGATGAAGATGTGCTGGCCCTGCCGGTCGGTGGCTTTTACCGCTATCGCCGCAACGGCGAGGCGCATGCCTGGGAAGGTAAGCTGATCCACACCCTGCAACAGGCGGTCGGATCGGATAGCTACTCGATCTACAAACGCTATGCCGAGCAGGTCCACGCCCTGCCGCCGATCAGCCTGCGCGATCTGCTGGACTTCACCTATTCGGGCGAGCCGGCCTCGGTTGATGATGTTGAAAGCATTACCGAAATCCGCAAGCGCTTGGTCGCGCCCGGCATTTCGCTGGGTGCCCTATCGCCGGAAGCGCATGAGACGCTGTCGATTGCCATGAACCGCATCGGCGCGAAATCCGATAGTGGCGAGGGCGGCGAAGATCCCGCCCGCTACAGCCCGCGCGAAAACGGCGACAATGCCTCGTCCGCGATCAAACAGGTGGCCTCCGGTCGCTTTGGTGTGACGGCGGAATATCTGAATAATTGCCAGGAGATCGAGATCAAGATGGCCCAGGGCGCCAAGCCCGGGGAGGGGGGGCAGTTGCCCGGCTTCAAGGTCTCGGAAATGATTGCGCGGCTGCGTCACTCAACGCCCGGCGTCACCCTGATCAGCCCGCCGCCGCATCACGATATTTATTCGATCGAAGATCTGGCGCAGCTAATCTACGACCTGAAGCAAATCAGCCCGGACGCGAAGGTTTGTGTGAAGCTAGTGGCCCGCGCAGGCATCGGCACGATTGCCGCCGGCGTCGCCAAGGCCCATGCGGACACAATCCTGATTTCCGGGCATTCGGGCGGCACCGGTGCCTCGCCCCAGACATCGATCAAATATGCCGGCCTGCCCTGGGAGATGGGGTTGAGCGAGGCCCACCAGGTCCTGACCCTGAACGGTCTGCGCCACCGGGTACGGCTGCGCGTCGATGGCGGCATCAAGACCGGGCGCGATGTGGTCGTGGCCGCCCTTCTGGGGGCGGAGGAATTCGGTGTCGGCACCGCAAGCCTGGTTGCCATGGGCTGCATCATGGTGCGCCAATGCCATTCCAACACCTGCCCGGTGGGCGTGTGCACGCAGGATCCCAAGCTGATCGAAAAATTCACCGGCACGCCGGAAAAGGTGATGAACCTGTTCAGCTTTATCGCCGAAGAAATCCGCGAAATCCTGGCCTCCTTGGGTAAGAAATCACTCGAAGAAGTGGTCGGGCGCACCGATTTGCTGGCGCAGATCAGCCGCGGCGCTTCGCATCTGGATGATCTCGACCTCAATCCCTTGTTGGCCCAGCCGGGCGCTTATGGCGGCGTTACCCATTGCACGCTGGAAGGCCGTAATGAGGTCCCGGACACCCTGGATGCCCTGATCTTGAAGGACGCCGCCGGCTTGTTCAGCGACCATAGCGCCAAGATGCAGTTGCAATATAATATCCGAAACACCTACCGGGCCATCGGCACGCGGACCAGCTCGGCCATCGTGCGGAAGTTCGGCATGACGGGTCTGGCCAAGGGGCATTTGACGGTGCGGATGCGCGGCTCTGCCGGGCAATCGTTGGGTGCCTTTGCAGTGCAGGGCTTGAAGCTGGAAGTCCTGGGCGACGCCAATGATTATGTCGGCAAGGGCCTGTCCGGGGGCGATATCGTTGTGCGCCCGATCGCGGCCAGCCCCTTGCTGTCGCAAAAGAATGCGATCATCGGCAACACCTGCCTCTATGGGGCGACGGCGGGCACGCTTTACGCCGCCGGCCAAGCGGGCGATCGCTTCGCGGTGCGCAATTCCGGCGCCCACACGGTGGTGGAGGGCTGCGGATCGAACGGGTGCGAATATATGACCGGCGGTCTGGTCACGATTTTGGGCGAGGTTGGCGAAAACTTCGCCGCCGGCATGACCGGCGGTCGCGCCTTCGTCTATGACCCGGACGCGACGCTGGAACGACGCCTAAACCCCGAAGCCGTGCAGCTTTACCGCCTGGAAAGCGACCATTACGCCGACGAATGCCGCGCCATGATCCAGGCGCATGTCGATCGGACCTATTCCAAATGGGCGGAAGAGTTGTTGGCCGAATGGGACCGCGTGCGCAAAGATTTCTGGCATGTCGTGCCGCACGAAATCGTGCCGAAGCTGGAACACCCGCTCAGCGACGATGAGGCAACGCGCGCGAAACAGCCTGCTGAATAAGGG
>Ga0136554_1000500_pt1 | contig 14454 bp, 11 predicted proteins | sample AntRauTorckE5431_FD_104637 | JGI IMG/M metagenome (GOLD analysis project Ga0136554, IMG submission 104637) | Saline lake microbial communities from Rauer Islands, Antarctica - Metagenome Torckler E5 #431 | ecosystem: Environmental > Aquatic > Non-marine Saline and Alkaline > Saline | place...
AGAAATATTTCAACACGTACGCCTCAGGTCCGGAATACCAAATCATTGACGACGTAAATTATCCCGGAGGAATTAATAACCGCCAAAAAACAGGAGCCAACTACGACATCATCGCTCCGAACGATTTGACGATAGCAAAACCCGCAGGTGAGTGGAACAAAGGTGTGCTGAAAATTCAGGACAATAAAGTGGAACATTGGCTTAACGGTAAAAAAGTAGTAGAATACACCTACGGTAGCGACCAATGGAATGAAGATGTGGGGAATAGCAAGTTCGCAAAATGGGAATATGCTAACGCCCACGATAAAGGTCACCTGTCACTTCAAGGACACGGCGATAAGGTTTCATTTCGGAAAATCAGAATTAAAGAATTGTGAAATACTTTATGAAATGGTTTTTTATAGCTGAACAAGTCATATTTAAAGGTCATTAAATTGCAACTCACTACTATGAAAAATAAAATTTATCTACTCACTTTGTTCGTTGCTGTTGGCTTTACATCTTGTCAAAAAGCACCGTATGCTACTTTTCAGAAGTCGCACTCAGAAACTTTTGTAAGAACTATCAAAGCTGAACCTACTGCTCCCGTTGTGGTTGAAAGTGGTGACAAAACTATCGGTCAGACTCACGCCTTTAGCCTTACAACAAGCAGCAGCAATGATATGACTTTTGAAGAGTTTGCTGATGTCTTTGCACCTGAACCAGTAACAAGTTTTGAGGAAGTTGTTGTACCAACGACAGCCACCTCGAACGTTACTCTGCCTGCTGCTACTGTCACACATATGAGCGGAAAGGATAAGCTACTGACCAAATTCTTAGCCCAGAAAATTAATAAATTAAATAAGAAAGCGGAAAAGGCAACATCATCAACCGTAAGCGGAACAAGAGATCTTTTAATCGTAGGGTTGATTATTATAGCCATAGGGTTATTATTAACACTTATTCCTTTACTGAATGTTTTGTCAGGAATCGTAATCGCTATTGGTGCAATTATAGCAATCATTGGTTTGCTGCAACAACTGCAAGTATTATAACTCTTGCTACCTAAGCTCGAAAAGCCAGTTAGAATATTCTTCTAGCTGGCTTTTTTTGTTAAAAAATTGATATGCCTTGCACAATAATCGTTTCTTTCTCCGGAAACTTTCAACTGGTGAACTACTCTTTTGTAGGCTTTATCGTAGTAAAATTCACCCATTGTAAACAGTAAGTGCCGTTCCTTAATTTGTCTATTATAGAAGTTTTCGCCTGAACCGGTATAACTCTCCCAAGCATTGGTAAAATAGAGTAGTAAATTTCTCAACACCAGTTACTTTTAAAACGTTTTAAAAAAGCAAAAACTGTAAAGGCTTGAGCGTCACTTATTCACTTGATAAATGAAAACTGCTTTTAAATAGGAACGTAAATAGCAGATAACGCCACTAACAACAATAAACTCAATAAGGTGATAATTCCGCCGAAAACGATACCTAAAATAGATATAGTCTTGGAGCCACCTCTTTCTAGTGCAATAATTCCGCAGATTAGCCCCGCAATTCCCAATAATATGCCAAAACCGCTACCTAATAACACAAGTAAAAGGCCGGCACCACCAAGTATTAAGCTCAAGAGCGACAATGTATCGGATCCTTCAACTGATTCGGGGGAATTTGCTTTTTCAATTCTTTACGCACCTTCAAACCGTCTCCCAAGCGTAAATTTGTGGTTTTCTTATCAATTTTCTTGACGATTTTAGATGTTGGGTTGGTAACAACTTTTTCAAATTTATTATTGATTTCAAGCAACCCAGTTTCTATAGGAATGAATTCTTCACTGATAGTTATCGGAGCAGAATCAATCGTTGAAACTTCTGTAAATCTCTTCTGTAAGCTAAAAGGCACTAGTACCTGACTTTCAGAAGTGGTAGCTATTTTCTCTTTTTTAAAATTCTCTACTTTTGAAGCCTGTACTCGTGCGAAGTCCTATTTACACGAACCGAGAAGTACGACTACTAATAAAAGTGAAAATATTTTTTTTCATTTTGAAAAACGTTTTAAAAATGAAATAATAGGTTTGGGTGAAACCTAAACCTATTGAAAGTTTACGAATCATAGATAAGTTTCTTATGAACTTACAATTTAAGCGTAAGACCGATAGATGACAAAGGAAACCCGCCTTCTGCGTAGATCCCAAGTTTTTCTTTGAAAAAATAACGGTAACCAGCAACTCCAGCAAACCTTACTCCTCCGAACGTGCCCAGAAAGTCGCTTGCAGCAACACCAGTATATATAAGTCCAATACCGATGTAAGGATCATTCCTGTCTGGGTCTATACCAAGTGGTTCAGAGAGAATCTCTGCTAAATGATAAGCACCACGGGCACCTATAGAATATACACTATAATTGACGCCAAAGTCAAAGCTTCTGTTACTGAAACTACCTACACCGCCAACGCTTATGTTAGGTGCAACGTTTATATCAAGTGCTGCGTTTATACCCAGTCCATAACCTAAACTCAATCCTAAATTTGCAGTTTTCTCCCCAGAAGAACTTTGTGCTAAACTGAGATTGGAAATTCCAAATAATGATAAGACTATAATAATTACAATAGGAGTTTTCATAGTTACTTTTTTTAATTGTTTTATCTACTCAGCAAGTAGATACAAATTATATTCATATTATGACACTAGTACTCGGTTTACTTTCGTGTTTTTTATTGTACGGTCATTGTTATGTCTCCTACCCATCAAAAGTTTGAACAAAAAGCTTTTGTCGCTTAGCGGTGAAGAGTTATCTGAACAGAGTGAAATCCTGCTGCAAAGCAAAGTTTCTCGTCGTTCGGTTCGGTTTTTCTCAGATACTTCTATTCCACGAGAAGTCATTGAAAATATTATCATGGCAGCCTCTTCTGCTCCATCAGGTGCCAACAAACAACCTTGGATTTTCTGTGCAGTCAATAGTACTGAGGTGAAAAAGAAAACCCGAAAAGCCGCCGAAGAAGAAGAATATGAAAGTTATAACGGACGGGTAAATAAAGAATGGCTGGAAAATTTGAAGAAGTTTGACACTGATTAACAGAAACCCTTTTGGGAAACCGCTCCTTGGGTAATCATGGTATTTAAAGAAACATACGAAATGGGAGTGGAGGGAGAAAGAAAGCAAAACTACTACGTAAATGAACATGTCGGGATTGCCTGCTGTTTTTTGATTTCTGCCATTCACGACCTTGGACTCGTTACGCTTACGCACGCACCAAGCCCAATGAATTTCCTGCCGAAAACTTTAAAACCGTCCCAAAAACGAACGCTCATTTTTATTGCTACTTATCGGCTGCCAGCTGAAGCAACGATGCCAGACATCAAAAAAAAGACCTCCGAAGAGGTCATTGATTGGTTTGAATAAATGCTATTTAGTCATTGAAAAAACTTTTCAGGACTGCTTACTTCAGCTTCTCTGCAAAATCTTTTTTTAACTTCTCCACTTTTGGACGTACCACAAACTGACAATACGGCTGCGAAGCATTTTGATTAAAATAGTTATGATGATAACCTTCGGCAACGTAAAACTCAGTTGCAGGAGTTATCTCAGTAACAATCGGATCTGCGAAAATACCTGATTCATCCAACTGCTTTTTGTACGCTTCCGCAATTTCTTTTTGCGAAATATCACTGTAGAAAATACCCGAACGGTACTGCGTACCAGCATCATTCCCTTGACGGTTGAGCGTGGTCGGATCGTGAGTTTTCCAGAAAACTTCCAGTAACTCTTCAAAAGAAATTACCGCTAAGTCAAACGTCACCCTTGCCACTTCTGCGTGCCCAGTTTGTCCCGTACAAATTTCTTCATACGTAGGGTTTTTGGTCTGACCATTGATATAACCTGGCTCCACTTTTTCTACGCCTTTTACTCTTTGCAATACTGCTTCTATACACCAAAAGCAACCTGCTCCGAGTATAGCTACTTGTGTTAATTTATCTTCCATTACTTTATTTTACTAACTTTATCGTTTATTTGAATTAAACTGTTTAGGCCCCTTGTGTGTTCTGGACTTACATTTTAATAACGCTTTCCTCATGAATTTCATTCAACTCCTATGAGTAAGTCCTCCATAAATTCTCTAACAATAGATAGTTCAAAAGGTATTGACATTCGGTCTTTTCCGACCGAAATCGAATTATTGTATAATGACAAGACGGACTATAAAAAACAGCTAAAATCCTGGACAAAAAAACTGGATGATATTCAGGAAAGAATGTACGCTCAAAATCGTTATGGAGCACTGGTGATTTTTCAGGCTCTTGATGCTGCCGGAAAAGACAGCACCATCAAGGCAGTCTTCAAACGGGTTAATCCGCACGGAACAGTTTTTCATTCCTTTAAAAGACCCACCTCAATTGAGTTAGGCCACGACTTCATGTGGCGGTGTTTTAAGAAACTTCCTGAAAGGGGTAAAATCGGGGTTTTCAACCGCTCGTATTATGAAGAAGTCTTGGTGGCGAAGGTCCACCCCGAAATTGTTACCGACTATCAACTTCTACCGTCAGACCTAACGGATAACTTAGACCTACTTTTCAAAAACCGTTATTCAGATATTAAAAACTTCGAGACTTACCTCAATAATAATGGCATTGAAGTAATCAAGTTCTTCCTAAACGTTTCTAAAGAAGAACAAGGAAAACGCTTAATTGACCGAATCAAAGAGGAAAATAAAAACTGGAAATTCGAGGAAGGCGATATTAAAGAAAGGACCTTATTTAAGAAGTACCTAGATGCTTTCGAAATGGCGTTGAATAATACCGCTACAAGAGATTCTCCATGGTACGTTATTCCCGCTGATGATAAATACAATATGAGGTTACTAGTTGCCGAGATTTTGCACGACCGCTTAGGTACTCTCCCGATGAACTTTCCTGAATCTAACGAGCAACGCCAAGAAGAACTCAAGAAGTACATTGAGGTAATTGAAAAGCAAAACTTAGATTAATAGCTAACCATTTTATTCGTTTTAAATTCACCATAAAGTTTTTTTGTGAAAAAAGAAGATTTCTTAACGGTATATTCGACAGACAATTTTTTTCAAAATATCAGACATAAAATTGATAACAATCAAGTTACCCAAATAAATGGCTTGGTAGGAAGTGTTGATAGTGTACTCATCGCTTCCTATTTCAAGGAATCAAATAAGACGCAGTTTGTGATTGTTGACGATAAAGAAGATGCTTCTTTTTTATTTAATGATATAAGGCAGCTATTGGAAGAAGACTCGGTACACCTTTTTCCTTCTTCTTATAAAAAAGCTTACGAGTACAACAGCATAGAAAACGCCAATGTGTTGATGCGTTCGGAAATTTTGAGCCAACTGACTGAGCAGAAGCCAATAATTATTATCGCTTTTCCCGAATCAATTGCTGAAAAAGTGGTGAGCAAACAAACGTTTATTGCTAGTTCCTTAACAATCAAAAAGGGCGAGCAATTAGACGTCAACTTCATTACCGAATTATTAGTAGATCAGGGTTTCCAAAAAACCGATTTCGTTTACGAACCAGGACAATTCGCAACTCGTGGGGGTATTGTTGATATTTTCTCTTATTCCTACGACAAGCCCTACCGTATCGAACTCTTCGGAAACGAAGTTGAGAACCTTCGGATATTCGATCCTGAAACCCAACTAACAGATTCATTTACTGAAAAAGTGGTTATCATCCCCAAAATCGAAACAAGGGCAAGTAACGAGAAGCGTGAATTTATCATTGACTTTATTCTTAATAAGTATACTATATGGATAAAAGACGTAAATTTTACAAAAGAAAAGCTTGACACTAACTTTGAAACAGTTTCAAAGACCTTCAACGAAATAACGAATCAGAACGGAACGGCGGTTGTAAACAAGCCGGAAGAGCTCTTCGTCAATGGTCGTACTTTTATAAGCTTCATTGAGAAGCGAAATATCGTAGAGTTCGGACGACGCTTCTATTATAATCACGTACCCCGAATTGATTATACCTCAAAACCTCAGCCTTCTTTTAATAAAGAATTCCATTTATTCATCGACGACATCGAAGAATTACGATCAAAAGGCTTCGTTATTTTTATTTGCTCAGAGTCAAAAAGGCAACTTGCTCGGGTTCGTAAAATCATCGAAGAATTGAATCCAACTACCGAGTTTGATACGGTTTCGGCATCTTTTCGTGAAGGGTTTATTGATTATGAAACGAAAATTTGTTGTTACACAGATCACCAGCTTTTTGAAAAATATCACTCCTATCAAATAAAAGAAAAATACAGTAAGTCAAAGGCGTTAACTGTAAAGGAACTACAATCGCTTCAGCCAGGAGATTTCGTTACGCACATTGATTATGGCGTCGGGCGATTTGCGGGAATGGAAACAATTACTTCTAATGGTAAACAGCAAGAGGTAATTCGAATCATATACCGTGACAACGATTTACTTTTTGTCAATATTCACGCTTTACATAAAATAGCAAAATATTCAGGTAAGGAAGGGGCACCACCTGTGATGAGTAAACTCGGAAGCGGCGAATGGGAAGCGAAAAAATCAAAGGTAAAAAAACAGGTTAAAGACATAGCCGAAGAACTAATAAACCTCTACGCAAAACGGCGGGAAGTGCAAGGTTTTAAATATTCTCCCGATACATATTTACAAGTTGAGTTGGAGTCTTCCTTCATGTATAATGATACGCCCGATCAAAGAAAGGCGACCGATGCCATCAAAGAAGACATGGAAAAACAATACCCCATGGATAGGCTAATCTGCGGGGATGTTGGTTTTGGAAAAACTGAGATTGCGATTCGGGCTGCTTTCAAAGCGGTGAGTGATAATATGCAAGTTGCCGTCTTAGTACCAACAACTATTCTTGCCATGCAGCATCAAAAAACCTTTAGTAAACGGTTGGCGAAAATGCCCGTGAACGTTGATTATATCAATCGGTTTAAATCGTCAAAACAAATTAACGAAACACTCAAAAAACTTGAAGAAGGTAAAGTTGATATACTCATCGGAACGCACGGTATTCTCGGAAAAAAGGTCAAGTTTAAAAATTTGGGTTTATTAATAATTGATGAAGAGCAAAAGTTTGGTGTAACCGCCAAAGAGAAAATTAAGAACTTGAAGTTGAATGTGGATGTATTGACATTAACGGCAACCCCCATTCCTCGAACACTTCATTTCTCACTTATGGGTGCCCGTGATTTATCAATAATTGCCACTGCACCAAAAAATCGTTTGCCCGTTTCAACAGAGATTGTGGAATTTAAGGAAGAAATAATTCGCGATGCAATTAGCTACGAACTACAACGGGGAGGACAAGTTTTCTTCGTGCATAATCGGGTAAATGACATAGAGTCTGTTGGTAATATTATCCTTCGTTTGGTGCCGGATGCTAAAATCGCGGTTGCCCACGGACAAATGGACGGCGATAGATTAGAGAAGGCCATGATGCGTTTCGTAGAAGGCGAAATTGATGTGTTGGTTTCTACTAATATTATTGAAGCAGGGCTTGACATTCCGAATGCCAACACCATTATGATTAACCAAGCTCATATGTTTGGGCTTTCTGACTTGCACCAAATGCGGGGTAGGGTAGGGCGTGGCGAAAAGAAAGCATTCTGCTATTTATTAACCCAACCCAAATCCTTGTTAACTAAAGATGCTCGGAAACGATTACAGACATTGGAAGAGTTTTCAGATTTAGGTGATGGCTTTAAAGTAGCCATGAAAGATTTAGATATCCGCGGTGCCGGTAACTTATTAGGTTCTGAGCAAAGCGGATTTATCAACGATTTGGGATACGAAGTTTACCACAAAATCTTGGACGACGCAGTAAAGGAACTCAAGAATAGTAAGTTTAAAGAATTATTTAAGAACGAAATTAAAACCGATGAACTCGAACGCACTGATTGCCAGCTAGAAGTTGATTTCGATGTATTAATTCCGCCCACTTACATTACTAATATTTCAGAACGGCTATCATTATATAATGACATTGACCATTTGAAAGAAGATGTTGAGTTAGAGAAATTAAAATATTCTATTGTCGATCGTTTTGGTAAACTGCCAAGAGAAGTCCAAAACCTGTTTGAAATTGTCAAAGTCAGGTGGATGGCCGAAAAGGTCGGTTTTGAAAAACTGGTAATTAAAAATAATATTTTAAAAGGCTATTTCGTTTCCTCACAGCAAACTGCCTATTACCAATCTGATAAGTTTGGCAGAGTTATTGACTTTATAAAAAAGTACCCAGATAAAGGTCAACTCAAACAAGTAAAAGAAAAACTTATCTTTATGAAGACTAATATTACATCGATAAACGCTTCAAAATTGCTTTTTGAAGACTTAATTTCGCATATTAATCAATAGTTTTTCGTTTAATCACCAACTTCGCATTCATAACAAGTAATTTATATAAATAAGATGAATAAAGTTTTTTTAGGATTATCCGCTGCCGTACTTTCCTTGGCGATTTCCACCACGTCTTGCCAAAACGGCACAAGATCAAGCACCAACCCTGGTAAAGTTAGTTCTGCTACCGGAATTGAGTATGCTAAAAAGGAAACCGAAGGATTTCACGTTGTCGAATTCAAAGGAATGCCAACTGGACCAAATTTGGTTTTTATTGAAGGTGGACGTTTCACTATGGGAACCGCCGAAGAAGACGTTACTTTTGCCCGTGACAACCTAGAAAGAACGGTTACTGTTGCCTCTTTCTTCATGGACGAAACTGAAATAGCTAATATAAACTGGCTCGAATACCTTTACGCCGTTCAGCAAGATTCCTCGCAAGAGTTTGCCCAGTCTGCTTTACCTGATACCACCGTTTGGGCAAATCCAATGTCATTCAATGATCAATACGTTGACCAGTATTTACGCTATCCTGGTTTCAGGTTGTACCCAGTAGTAGGAGTTTCTTGGATTCAGGCTTCTGATTATTGCAAATGGCGTTCGGGTGCTGTGAATAATGAGCTCTATCAAAATAGTTTAGAAAAAACGAAGAAAGGTGGGGTTTCTTTGGGCAGAAAAAAAGATAAAGATGCGGAAGCGGGAGCGGAAGAACCACCAAAAACTATGGATGGAAGCCGAGTTGCTATCGAAAGTGGAATCGTTTTACCTGAGTACCGTTTACCAACCGAAGCGGAATGGGAGTACGCCGCAAAGGCAATGATTGGTACGCAAACGATTGACGAAAATCAATCAAGCCAACGTATTTATCCATGGGATGGCTCTTCAATGAGAACATCAAGTGGACGCGACAAAGGGCAAATGATGGCAAACTTCAAACGTGGTCGTGGTGACTACGCAGGTATCGCCGGGCGCTTGAACGATGGAGGAATTATTACTGCCGAAGTTTATGAATTCGAACCAAATGATTTTGGCCTGTACAATATGGCAGGAAATGTAAGCGAATGGGTCTACGATTTATATCGTCCAAACTCATTCCAAGATTTCAACGATTTGAATCCAATCCGTCGAGATGATTATATGGACGATGATGACTTATACGATAAAGAAAACTTTAATTCACTTATAGATAGTAAAGTGCGTGTCTACAAAGGGGGTTCGTGGAACGATGTAGCCTATTGGCTATCTCCAGGAACACGTAGATTTATCGCCCAAGACTCTTCTGCTTCTACCATTGGCTTCCGTTGTGCAATGATTGCCATTGGAAAGAGATAACGATTGGAAAAACGAATATAGATTTACTATACAATAGGTTCAAAACAATAGCCTCAGCCCTAAAAAGCTGAGGCTATTGTTTTGACTGATACTTCACAATCGTATTCAAGAAGCGCGATTGCTGCTGCTTCGAGTGTTGCTCCGGTTGTTAGTACATCATCCACTAAGCACACTCTCTTTCCTGTTAATTTAATTTCTGTATTTACCTGAAAAATTCCACTTGTATTTTTATATCGTTGATAACGGTCTTTTTTTGTTTGTGATGACGTATTTTCGACTTTCACTAAACCGTTGTTGATAATCGGTACGTTTAGTACCGACGCCATTCCTTCCGCAATCAGTTCTGCCTGATTATATCCTCTCTGCTTTTGTTTGATTTCATGCATAGGAATGGGCATAATCAGATCAATTCTATCCTGTTCCCCCATACTAAGTAAAGCTTCTGCAAATTTCTTTCCCAACCAAACACCGATACTTTTCTTGTTTCGATACTTGAGCCCATGCATAAGATATTGAGCTACATTTCCTTTTTCGAAAAGTAGATAAGATTTCGCGTCAGTTATATTTACCTTGCCATCAAACTTTTGAATAATCTTTCTTTGTTGTACAGTATCGTTTACGATAACTGGTAAGTCTATAATGCAGTTTAGGCATATAGGCGTGTCTACTTCTCCGAGTGGCTTCCTACAAGCCGCACAGATTCTTGGATATATCAAATCGAGTAAGCGTGTTAATTTATTCATAACTTTAATTCATGATTAATACTACAGACGATTTAAATCTCGTAAAATCCTGGAAAGACCTGCTGAGCTTTCTAAAAGCTAATGTAGGCAAAAAGCCTTCAGACGTAAAAGGTGTACTTTTCCTCATAGGCGTTCAGGAATTAGGAAAAGGGAATATTGTATTCACGAAAGAGGAGAAGCAAGACCTCATTCACATCGCTACCTGTAAAGTTTTAAGCTACGGGGGGTTTTATGAATTAGAAGGCTACGACAAAGAGGGTTGGCCACATTGGAAGGTTGCAAAGCCTCTGCCATTTGTCGACTTGTTCCTTCAGGAGAACTTACTAAAGCATTATATTATTCATTTCTTTAGAAATGAAATTGGTCTTCATATTTAGATTTTAATGAAATTAATAACATTCAACATTAATGGTATTCGTTCCGGAATCAAAAAAGGGCTTATGGAATGGCTTAAAAGTGAGAGTCCAGACGTATTTTGCCTACAAGAAATAAAGCTTTCGGAAACACATTTAGTGGAAGAGTATTTCACAAGCTGCGGTTATCATTGTTATTGGTATCCAGCTCAGAAGAGAGGTTACAGCGGAGTTGCAACTTTCACGAAAGTGAAACCAACACAAGTTTACTACGGCATGAATATGGAGCCTTATGACTTCGAGGGTCGTGCCATTACTGTTGAATTAGAAGGTAAGTTAATCGTTAACACTTACTTTCCTTCAGGATCGTCTGGTGATCTACGTCAAGACTTCAAATTCAAATTTTTGGACGATTACATCGTTTTTATTGATGATTTGAGGAAGTTAAATAAACCAATTATCATCTGCGGCGACGTTAATATCTGCCACAAGGAAATTGATATTCACAACCCGAAAACCAATAAGAACACATCTGGTTTCTTAGTGGAAGAACGAAATTGGGTAACTAAACTTTTAGACGCTGGTTTTGTTGACGCTTTCAGGTCTATAGATACTAAGCCACATAACTACAGTTGGTGGACGTATAGGGCGGGAGCAAGGCAAAAAAATAAAGGTTGGCGTATTGATTACTTCTTCGTTGACAAAGTAATAGAAAGCGAAATAAAAACCGCTCGAATACATAGCGACGTTGTCATGTCTGATCACTGTCCTGTATCACTTGATATTATATAATAAATTATGAACAGCAATAAATCTACTTCGATCAAGGATGTTTTAGATCGGTTGAAAGAGTTTAAACGCAAGTACTACTTAAACCTACTCATAAAAGGTCTGCTATTAAGCTCGGCAATAGTTGTCAGTACATTCCTCATTATAAATTTTGCCGAGTACTTTGGCAGGTTTAATAGCCTTATACGTGGTGGTTTGCTATTGCTTTTTGTGGCAGGATCTATGGCAGTGATTTACCTATATGTATTGCGACCTATTTTCTTTCTTGTTAATATACAGAAGCCATTATCTGACAAACAAGCCGCCAAAGAAATAGGACAGTTCTTTCCCGAAGTGTCGGACAAGCTTATAAATGTTCTTCAACTATCTGACCATACAGAGGTTGATACCTCCTTAGTGGATGCAAGTATAGAGCAGAAAAGTAAGTCATTGAAGTTAGTAAACTTTACAGAAGCGGTTCAATTCGGTGAGAATAGGAAATACCTAAAATACGCTCTGCCACCTTTACTGTTGGTACTATTTATTTCCGCCATATCTCCCAATCTATTTTCTTCCAGTACCGAACGAATTGTTAAATTTCAAGATGACTTTAGGGAGGAAGCCCCTTTTAACTTTAGGGTGGTAAACGATAAGCTAGTTGGTTTTAAGAATCAAGACTTCGTACTGAACGTTACTATTGATGGCGATGCTTTACCCGAGGAAATCTTCGTTTTCTATCATAAGCGGAAGTATAAAATGTCTAAAGAGAATGAAAATACTTATTCATTTACCTTCAATAAACTTAGTGAATCTATCAACTTTAACTTGACTGCCGCTGGGTTTTCATCTAAAGGGTATGAGCTTAGAGTAGAAACTCCCCCAAACCTACTTTCATTTGATATAACGTTGACCTACCCCACATACTTAGCTAAGAGACCAGAACAATTAAGTAACGTTGGGAACTTAGTGATTCCAGAAGGCACACTTGTATCATGGAATTTTATTACAACCGATACCGATAGCGTTTCAATCAAATTCGATGCGGATGATATCTTAAATCAGGCTAAAAATATATCAGAATCTTCTTTTGCTCTTTCTAAGCAAATAAGGAAGACGACTTCTTACGACATTTCTCTTCGAAATAAGCACATTTCAAACCAATCTGATATAAACTACTACATTAATGTTATTCCGGATAAACTCCCAGTTATAAACTTTACGCAGTTACGAGACTCTTCCCTTTATAACTATGTACTGCTTGGGGGAAATATAGATGATGATTACGGGCTATCTAAATTCAAGTTGTTTTACAAGAAGCAAGAAGACGTAGCCTACACATCATTGAATATTCCGTTTACTAAAAATCAGACTTCGCAGAACTTCTACTATCAGTTCAATGTCGCTTCCTTAAATTTGGAAAGGGGGGATAAGCTGTCTTACTACTTACAACTCTGGGATAATGATGGCGTGAATGGCAACAAAAGTGTTAAGACTGGCACACTGACCTTTGAGGTTCCTTCTCTTATAGACTATTCAAAAGAAATAGACAAAGAAGTTGATAAGGTTGAAAATAAGATGGATAAACTTCTCAAGAAATCGAAAGACTTGAAAAAGGCGATTGAAAAGTTAGACAAGAAGTTAAAAATCAACAACAAGTTAGGGTTTCAGGAAAAAAAAGACCTAGAAAATATCTTACAGCAAAAGGAGGAATTACAAAAAGAGTTGGAAAAGCTCGTTGAAGATTTCAAGAAGATTCAAGAAAAGCAGGAACGCTTCAATGAGCCGTCACCTCAGACACGGGAGAAGATGGAGCAACTTCAAGAACTGATGAAGGACTTAATGAAAGATGAAAATAGTGAACTTTACAAGGAACTTGAGGAACTACTAAAGAATAATGAGCAAGATAAGGTGAACGACAAGCTCGATGAAATAAAAAAAAGTGAGCGGAATTTAGACAGAAATATAGACAGAACTCTAAAACTATTCAAAAACCTCCAGTTGAAACAAAAAGTAGAGAGTGCCGCACAGGATTTAGAAAAATTAGCTGACAAGCAAGAAAAGCTAGCCGATGAGTCTGAAAAGAAATCTAAAGACCCCGCAGCTTCGAAAGACTTGCCTGAGAAACAGGAGAAACTCAACGAGGAGTTTAAGGAACAGCAAGAGAAGATAAAGGATATTGAAAAACTCAGTAAAGAACTTAAAAAAGACTTTGACGCTCAGGAGGAAAAGCAAGAATCAGTAGAGGAGAGTCAACAAGAGGCACAGGAGCAATTAGAGAATCAAGAACCTTCCAAAGCATCAAAGCCACAAAAGAAAGCGGCTAAATCAATGCGTAATATGGCAAAGGCAATGTCTGCTCAAATGCAAAGTGCCGAGATGAAACAACTTGACTTAGACATTGATGCCTTACGCGATATACTTGAAAACGTTGTCAAGCTATCCTTTGATCAAGAACGTATCTTAAACGGTATTCGTGGTATGAATAGTGCAGACCCACGCTTTATAGACTTATCGCAAGAACAACTTAAATTAGTCGACGATGCAAAAATAGTTGAAGATAGCCTGTATTCATTGTCTCAGAAAGTGATGCAAATTGAGAGCTTCGTGACCAAAGAAGTAACTAATATGAATAACTATATGAACGAAAGCTTATTGAACCTTAAAGAGCGGAAGCTCAATATTGCATCGGCCAAACAGCAGTTCAGTATGACTTCCATCAACAACTTAGCTCTCTTACTAAGCGATACGTTCAAGCAAATGCAGCAAATGATGATGGCGATGTCAATGCCAGGTGGGGGTAGTAGCGGAAAAAAAGGTAATATGCCATCAACCGGAATGGGAGAAAAACAGAAGCAATTGAATGAACGTCTTGAAGGTTTAGGTAAATCTGGGCAGGGTGGTAAGCAGTTGTCAGAAGAACTAGCTCA
>Ga0136554_1000501_pt1 | contig 14452 bp, 20 predicted proteins | sample AntRauTorckE5431_FD_104637 | JGI IMG/M metagenome (GOLD analysis project Ga0136554, IMG submission 104637) | Saline lake microbial communities from Rauer Islands, Antarctica - Metagenome Torckler E5 #431 | ecosystem: Environmental > Aquatic > Non-marine Saline and Alkaline > Saline | place...
TAATTATAACATCGACATAGAGAACTGGTGTAATCAGATAGCGTATTCTGTATGGAGCCCGAGTGAGCTCGATTCAGGCGAGACGTGGGCTCACCTTAAGGAAGTCTACTATGCCAAAATTAAAAAGTAAAGAAGCATTAGATAGGATACTAAAGATTATAGACACAAATTCAATAGTGTTAGATATAGGAGCCGGTGCTGAGCAAATACACGCAAAGGTTTTTAGAAAAAACAGACACACTGTAGACACTGTTGATTTTTTTCCAGAATCGACTTATGTAGGAGATTTTAATTTAATAGAGATCAATAAGCAGTACGACGTAGTATGGGCAAGCCACTGTTTAGAGCATCAGTTGAATGTCAACTTATTTTTAAAGAAGGTGCACTCAGTAGTTAAAAATAACGGATACGCTGTAATTACAGTGCCGCCTCTCAAACATAAGATTGTGGGAGGCCACGTAAGCCTTTGGAATGCAGGATTATTAATTTATAACCTAGTGTTAGCAGGATTTGATTGTAGTAATATTCAGATAAAACAGTACGGATACAACATCAGTGCTATTGTCCAAAAGACAGATAGAAAAATTCCCTTTGAGTTGTTAGAATACGATACTAAAGACCTAGAAACTTTAAACCGATTCTTTCCTAAAGATGTTACTTACGAGAAGAACTGTATATTTAATGGCGATATAGAAATCCTAAACTGGTAGATTATGAGTCAAGAACACATTAAATTAAAATACGGAATCAGTGAGTGGAAAGAATTCTCTCTGAATTTTTGGAATATTCCGAAGTGCGGGTCAACTGCGGTAAAAGCTGCATTGTTAAAGAAACACAGCCTATCACCAACAGATGTCAGCCAGCAACTTCATAGTACAGACTTAGCAACTTATATTACTTCTGATCAAGCTCGAATAAATGGGAATTTGAATTTTGCAGTAATAAGACACCCGCACGACCGTGTTATTTCGATGTATAAAGACTTTGGATTAAGAAGGCCTGTAAAAGGGCATAAAAAGAAACTATTATCTAGCTTCGATTACTTTCTAGACAAGGTAGTTGTGCCAAGTAAAGACAAAACGTGCAACGTGCATTTTAGAAGCGCAAGCTCTTACATATCACCCGACGGCGTTGTGTTAGTAGACAGAGTACTAACCTTAGTTACAGTAAAAGAGTTTCTTTACAATCGCGGCATAGATTTTATTAAAGTTAACGCATCTCCGGAACTAGAGATGCAGCTATCCGATGAGCACAAAGAAAAAATAAAAAGTAGGTACGCGCCTGATTTTATTCTTTGGGCTAATTGCGCTGTATAAATAAAGAAAATGCGAGGCAAGAATGATACCAATATTTTTAGGGTACGACCCAAGAGAAGCAATAGTATACCATGTATGCTCAAACAGCATTATTCGCAAAGCAAGCGAACCTGTTAGTCTTAATCCGCTAGCATTGTCTACTCTAAACAACTACGAAGAAGCACACACAGACGGCAGTAATCATTTTATCTATAGTCGCTTTTTAGTGCCAAGTCTTATGGAGTACAACGGCTGGGCAATCTTTATGGACGGCGATATGATCTTACGTGACGACATTGCTAAGCTATGGAAGATGCGTGATGATTCAAAGGCTGTAATGGTTGTTAAACACGACTACAAAACTAAGATGAAGAAGAAGTATCTTGGTGCTCCAAACGAAGATTACCCTCGCAAGAATTGGTCAAGTGTGATCATGTGGAACTGTGCACACCCGGCAAACAAAGTAGTAACGCCAGAGTTTGTACAAAATTCTTCAGGAGCGTATCTCCATAGGTTCTCTTGGCTAGACGAAGACGAAATAGGCAACCTGCCTATAGAATGGAATTGGTTGCCGGACGAATTCGGCGAAAACAAAGATGCTAAGCTAGTACACTACACTCTAGGAGCTCCTAGCTTTCACGAGTTTGCCACAACGCCAATGGGCGACGAATGGCACCAAGAACGTATTATTACAGAATACTGTCAACAACACGGGTTATAAATGCTAGCAATAGATCCTACCGATAAAATAGTTCAGGCTCTTGCAGTTGGTGCAGATGCAGAGTTTATCAACACATGGCGCGGCCTTAAGTCTCGCACAAGAAACGTTCCGGTAATTTTCCGCAGTATGACACAACGGAAGACAGTACAGGTGTGTGAAAAACAACAACGAGACTACTTCTATATCGATACCGGCTACATTGGAAATCTCGGAAAGACAAAGAGATGGCACAGAGTTGTAAAGAACGGAATGCAGCATTCGCAACCGAGGTTTGACCTGCCCAGTGATCGATTTGATGAGATATGTGAGAGAGCTGACTCTCCTCATATTAAATTTGATGGATGGCAAGAGGAAGGGTCTGCTATTTTATTAGTTACTCCTAGTGAGAAGCCCTGCAAGTTTTATGGTGTAGACAGGGGCCAGTGGGTTGAGAACACAATAGCAACACTTAGAGAACACACTGACAGAGAAATAATTGTACGAGATAAAGCAGAAAGGCGCGGCGATCGAGTAAGAGACAACAGCATCTTTAAACAGTTTGTAGAAGATGATATCTATGCTGTTGTTACCTACAACAGCATAGCAGCAATTGAAGCAATAAGTTTCGGGATTCCTGCGTTTACAATGGCTCCAACAGCCGCTGATTTGCTGTGCTTAAAAGACGTACAGATGATCGAATCACCATTGCGAGATGATCTAGAAAAAGTAGCATCTTGGCAAAACTGGTTAGGATACTGTCAGTATTCTACAGCCGAACTTACTAATGGCACTGCACTAAAATTGCAGCAGGAGCTAAATCTATTATGACAATAACAGTAGCATCTTATCTTAGAGGAATCCCAATAAAAAACACTAATTCAGAAAAACCTGCAATTATCACAGGATTTGTTGAAGGAGTGTTACGCGCAGGCGACAGCGGCCGTGTTGTTACTGGATGGCACCCGGTCGACGTTGATGTTGCTGTCGTACAAGGGTTTGTTCATACGAATGGTAAGTGCAGTCCTCACCTTGAACTAAGAAAGCAGGTGTTCGAACATCAGCAAGCAAGAGGAAAGCGTTCAATAATAGTTGACAGCAATCTCTTCTTGTATGCAGATCCAGGCAATTCAAAAGGGTACCTGCGTTATAGTTACGACGGTATCTTTCCTAACACAGGTGAATACTGTAATGACAAGTTAATACCTGGTAGATGGGAGAAGATCAGTAGAGATCTAGGAGTATCGCTGAAGCCTTGGCAAACAAACGGCAAGCACGTTTTGATATTTTGTCAACGTGACGGTGGCTGGAGTATGGACGGCCTGGCTCTAATGCCTTGGTTAGTAAAGATAATTAAAAAAGTAAAATCAAGATGCAGTTATCCGATAGTAGTGCGTTTCCATCCTGGCGATAAGGCATCAACTACTCATGCCAGAACGCTTTTAGCTAGGCGTACTCCAGGAGTAAGGGTTTCAACTAATAGCAATGTACGTGATGATCTTAAACATGCTCACGTAGCAATTAGCTACAATTCAAGTCCTGGAGTAGTGTCTGCTATTGAAGGTGTGCCTGTTATTGTGTTAGACCCAGCTCGCAGTCAAGCCGCAGAGGTAGCAGCACATAACCTTAATAGTCTAGAAGAGCCTCTAACGTTTGAGAGAGATGTATGGGTTCGACGAATGGCACAGATGCATTGGACTATAGAAGAGATAAGAGATGGCACCGCCTGGAAGCACCTAAGAAAATACGCTTACAAATAATCAGTAACCTAAGAAGTCAAAATCGTGTTTGAAAACATGCTCTATGATTTTCCTAGAACTAAGCGTCATCTCAACATTTACATTTTGATACTTTGTATTTTCATGTGGCAGCGGGTTGAAATAACCTAGCTGTTCTTGAATTGTAGCAAAATCCTTTTGTACGTTCTCAACTTTAATTATCGAATCTACCTTAACATTTCCCGGATAACCGTTATCAGTGAGCCAGTATATCTGATTGGTTTTAAACTTGTATTCTGGGCTGAAATCAAGGTCTTTAATAGGAGTGTGCATCCTATGATAATCAACTGAGTCGCCGTAGATGTCTTCGTACCACCGCCGTACACTTGTACCTGCCGACTTAGGTACATGTACAAACACGCTGCTCTGATTGGCGTCAGTAACCGAATACGTCATTTAGATCTTCTGTTGCCAGTAATCCAATCCGTGGTCTACAATAACATCGCTGGCTTTTGAACGGCCTTGATGCTTACGATCTCCTTTTAAATGGTCAATCCATTGACCTAGTACACAATTGATTAACGGATGTCCGCCACCGCCTGTCTTGGCTGTTCGTATGTACATGTCTGCAGAATAGTCAAGAACGTTAGAGTGCTTAACGTTCTTGCGTTTTAGTATGTCGCCGAACACGTAACTGTCGTGCCATTCGTCAAGAGTGAAGATACCATTTTCTGCATCTTCGTAAAACTGTTCAAGCTCTTGTAGGAATTCTTGACAGGCCACGTTCTTTACATTCAACCCGTAAAATCCACACTCGGGCCAAGTCTGTGCAGCCTTGCCTCGTCCAACGTATGTGAGCCATTTATTGTTCGGCAGCAGGGCGTTAAACTCTTCGTAGCTCCACGGAGAGTGCACAAAGGTATCAGCGTCAATCCATACACACCAATCACTTGAGCGGTTACAGGCATCTAGTACAGCGTAGATCTTATTTGCAAATCTGACTGCATCCCACTTGAAAGCCTTGTTACTGTCCCTGCGCCTACTTCTTACAGGATCTTGAGATATGTCGCCATTGGCTTTGGGGACATTGCCCCACCTGTTCTTAAACTGACTGAGCTTGCGTAACACCTTTGCATCGAATATTGTGATGTTCTCTGGGCTGGGATTAACAGGTGAACAGTCCTCAGCATAAACCAATAACTTGATACGCTTGTCAACGTTTTCAGCAAAACTGTCTAGAAAACGCTGACCGTATAGATCTAATCCAGGCTTATGAAAAGTAGTGACTAGTGTGATGTCTTTCATAATTAGTAGTTAAACTTCTCAAAGTCGTTGGCAAATACTTCTTCGATAATCGCACGTGACTTTTTTGACATTCTAAAGTTGTTAGTCCTAAGCTCTTTTTCTGCGCCTGTGTACAACTGAATGCCGTCATCAATACCGGTTGCTTGCTGGACTTGAGCAAACTCTTCATCAAAGTTTTCAAACCTGATGATGTAGTCGATTTTATCACCTGGTACTGTGTCGGTTGAGTCGTTGCTTAACCATTGACATTGTGTAAAAGTGAACTTATGACGTGCACCCGACCAGCCTCTTTTGTCAACGTCTTTGCTCATAAGAAAAGATGCTTCTTGATAGAACTGACTAAGCCATGCGTCAAACCCCTTTTCCCAAATCGAAAGTTCAAACGCAGCCTTTGGGTGTTTCTTTTCTAGACCACGCAGTACTCCGCCGTGGAAGTTATACCAACCAATTGCACGATCATATGGATTTCTTACTATAGACCATGTAACGTAATTCGACATATCGAAGCCGGTGTTCATGTACTCGTAGTTTGCTGAAAACGGCGCATCCATCTCCTCGTAGTTGTTCTTGTACCAATAAAATATGTTTGGTGATTCAGCACCGACAACAGTGATATACGCACTGTCTTTGATGCCGTCTTTGTCGTTGTTTGTACCGAGGTAACTCATTTCTCTTCTCCGTTAATAATTGAAATATTCAAAATCGCTTGCAAATATTTCTTCAATGATTTTCTTAGAGCCCGACGTCATTCCGAAGTCGTCTCCCCTTAATGAAAAGTCTGTAGAGTCGTAGATGTTAACATCTTCAGTTATTCCTAAGATTTCTTTTATCTCAGGAAGCTCTTTATCAAACTCTTCAAATTTTACAATCTTGTCAATACAAGGTTTAGAACGACTCAAATCGTTAGTAAACCACTGACACTGATTAAAAACAAATGCAAATCGTTCAGTAGTGTGCCCTGTGTCGTCTATTAAGCTATCAATGATATAGTTTGCTGAATATGCAAAGTGTCTAAGCCAAACATCAAACCCTTTCCTCCACATTGAAAACTCAAACTCGACTATAGGGTTAATAACACTGTGATACCTCAAGAACACCCCATATAGGTAATACCATCCAACTGCTCTATCATACGGGTTCCTTACAAGTCCCCAAGTAAAACAGTCGTTTGATATAGCTGGCTTTAGAAAATCATACGGTGCAAATGTGTATGAATCGCAGTTAGGATAATTTTCTAAGTACCAATGAAACAAGTTAATAGGACCAGCACCCGGCGTGACTATGAGTGCACTTTCGCGTAGATTGCTGTTTGTTGCCCAGCCTATACATGCCATGTGTTAATATCCCAAACGCTCGAAGTCGTCCTTAAAGATATGTTCGATAGCTCTTTTAGACTTCTTGTTTAGCGTTACCTTCTTTGATATCAAAGTTTTATTTACAAATTCTAAATCTCGTGTTGTATTTAACAAATTTTTAATCGTTTGAAAGCCACTGTCGAGGTTTTCTACGCGCACAATGTGATCTATACACAGCTTGTTATTGCTGTCAGTTAGCCAGTACGTTTGGTTAGTTTTAAAGTGATACCACATAGGGTCTACAGTTGACCTGGCACTTTGCCTAGGATCCAGCGATGCAGTGTCTGCGTATCGCTGAATCCAATAGTCAAAGCCTTTCTCCCACGCTTTTATTTCTACAGGATCGATCTCAAAGTCTCTCTGATCAACAGTCCTGTCCAGCTGTGGAAACTGATACAGTACATAGTCTCGACCGTATTGTTTTTCTTGTTCCTTGAACGTTTGGGCCAGCTTCATCATATGTCCGTGATACCGGTACCAGCTCACTGCCCTACTGTAGGGATTTCTTACAACTGTCCACGTCATGTAGTTACTGCAATCGTAATTTTCTAAAAAGTACGACACCGGACGATGTGGAAGAAAGTCTGCATGTTTGGGTGAGTATCGCTGGTGATAGAAATTTGTCACACTAGATCCAGCGCATTTAGTGATGTGAATAAAGATGTGTTTCGGATCCTTGTGGACTATTATCGACATTGTGTATCCTTTCGTTTGATGTATTTAAGAGAGATCACAAACCATAAATACTCGATATGGAACCACTATGAAATTCAGCCTATGGACTGAGTATGGCGCTCGCAATAGCCATCCTGTATTCAAAGCAATGACAGAAGCTATTATCCGTCTAGGTCACACTTACGAAGAAAATGACAGAGACTGTGACGTTGACGTAATATGGAGCGTTCTATGGGCAGGTCGAATGGCTCCTAATAAAGCAATCTACAACAACGGTAAACCTACAATAGTCTTAGAAGTCGGTGGCATTCAGCGCAATCAAACTTGGAAAGTTGGCCTCAATGGTATTGACCGTGCGCACTTAATGACTTCGCACGGTAATGATGGTGCAAGGGCTCATATGCTAGGGCTGGAGTTAACGTCATGGTCAACTGTTGATGATTACATATTGGTATGCTGTCAGAACCCAAAAAGTGATAACTGGCTAGGCATGCCAACTGCAGAGTGGGCTAGAAACACTGTAGAGACTATTCGTATGCACTCAGACAGGCCCATCGTAATACGCCCGCATCCTAGAGCTCCGTTTAGAGCAGTACTACCACCTAGTTACAATGCAACTATTCAACACCCTGCCAAAGTGTTAGGCACTTACGATGACTTTGACTTGACATTTAAACATGCTCATGCTGTGGTGAGTTGGAGTTCGAATCCTGGGCCTCAAGCAATTGTCGCAGGAGTGCCTGCATTTGTGGGACCTAAAAGTCTTGCATGGGACGTTGCTAACCACAATTTGAACACAATAGAAACACCTACCAAACCTGACAGAACTCAATGGCTTAACGACTACGCACACACAGAATACACCACAGACGAAGTAGCCCAAGGCAAGCCTTTGAAATATTTGATAAATCACTTGACACACACCAAAAGTTAATGTAACATAGTTAGACAATGTTAAAATTAGGTATCAAAAAATGAGTGTATATTCTGTTGAACACATCTTAAGAATGCTGGTAGGCCTTGACAATTCCAAGGGCCATTTTACTATTCCTGCTGGCGACAGGCCTGTAATCAGCAGCATCGCAAAACAGGTAACCCGTGGCACCGGCCTTACAGAACGTCAGCACGATCTTGTCAAGAGCAAACTGCTAGGCGTGCATTATGTCACGCAGTTTTACCGTCAAGGTGTTACTCCCCACGAGTATGAAAAAGCTCTAGCAACAACTGATCTGCCTCTAAGAGAGATTGATCGAACTATGTCTATTGAACTTATAAACTCAATTGCTGACGAAGACATTAGCCAGTTCCTGGCGCAGCGATACGAAGATCGACTTAACTCGCCGTGGGTCAAAGTAACGTTCCCATTTAGTAAACGCATCATAACACTACTTGACAGTGTCAAAGAACACACCCAAGAAGTTATTCATTCGTCTGGTTCAAATAGCCAGTACTTCAAGTTCAACGAACGTATTGTATTCATGCTTCTAAAAATATTTGAAGGCGAAGGCATTGAGGTCGACAACGAGCTAACCGAGTATCTCAAAAAACTTGAGACCATAACCAAAAACAAGACTGCATATCTTCCCTACGCAAAAGAAGGTGTAGTGGAAAATCTGCATCCCGAAGCTCAATCAATTCTTGAGAGCAAGTTAGGCAAGCCTTCTGTCGAGAACTTCTTTCAGTACAAAGACCGTTCTGTTCTATTTGATATTAGGTATTTCGACGAAGAACTGTTAGAGCAGTCAACAGAGAGATGTTCATCGCTTACAAAGAGGTTAATCAAACGTGAGTCAGTGCAGGTGCTAACAAGCCCAGCAGACTACACTATTGAAGAGATTGTAGAGTCGCTGATTGAGCTCAAGAGGTTCCCAGTGATGTGCATAGTGACTAATCCTGACTCAGTAAGGGCTGTGTACAAAATACTTAAACACTGCACCTCTAATAACGAAGTAAGTGTGCTGTTTAGAATGGACAACGTCGTTGACCCAGACTTCAACAAGTTTGTGAAAGACAACGAACTGAACTCGCCTGTGACTGATCACACAAAGGTTGTGTTTGTGTCAAAAGACAAACTTCCTAAGCCGTTGGTCAAGAGTGGCTGGTACCCAGAAGCTATTCTTCGAGTAGGCAGCACCCGCGTTCAGACTAAGATCGATCAGTGGACAACAGACTGCGATCTAGTAGTTCACTATGACACTGTGGCATCGCCTTGGGTAAACCCGCACAGTAACAACGTTAGAAAAAGCAAGAAAAGGATTGTTGAAAAACTATATGGCGTGTAGACTAATAATACAAGACGAAGTAAACATAAAACTAGAAGGGCTGCCTGTTGACATTCGACGCAAATGTGCAAGCGCCTTAAAGTACGAAGTTCCTTATGCTAGACACATGCCTCAATACAAACTGGGCAGGTGGGACGGCAAAGTCGGGTTTTTTGGAATCGGCGGCAGCGGTTACTTAAATCACCTCGACAGGGTTATCGAAGTTCTCCAAAAGAACGGAATTGAAATAGATGACATAGTTGACAACCGTGAAGTTTACAGTTTCAACTTTCCTAAGGTTACAGAAGAATTTTGGGGAGATACCTGTTGGTCAAAGGGACACCCAGCAGAAGGGGAGCCCATTCGACTTCGCGACTATCAAGTAGAAGTCATCCAAAACTTTGTTAACAATCCTCAAGCATTACAAGAAGTTGCAACAGGCGCTGGTAAGACAATTATCACAGCTACATTATCGAAGCTAACCGAGCCGTATGGTCGCAGTCTTGTTGTAGTGCCTAACAAGAGCCTAGTTAGTCAAACAGAAGAAGACTATGTAAACTGTGGTCTTGATGTAGGCGTGTACTTTGGCGATAGAAAAGAACTTGGTGCGACACATACTATCTGCACATGGCAGTCACTAAATGTCCTCGACAAGAAACACAAAGACGGATCGGGTGTACTGAGCCTTGCTGAGTTCCTAGAAGGCGTATCTACTATCATTATAGATGAGTGTCTTGACGGCGACACATTAGTTACAACTCCAACAGGGAAAGTTGCTATAAAGCACTTAGAGGTCAATGACGTAATAATTAACTTATGCGAAGAAACAAACACATATAAAGAAGACGTTATAGTTAAAGTACATAAAAATCTGTCAAACAGTGACTCTGAGAATATGCTAGAGTTAGAGTTTGACAACGGTAGTGCTATTAAAGTAACAGCCAACCATAAGTTTTTAACTAACAAAGGCTGGGTAAGAGCAGACCAGCTAACTGATGATCTAGATATTATTGACATAAATACATACGGCTAAAGGAGAAGTGTTTATGGCAAAGAGTTTTGATATTGACAAGTTTAATAGAATTCTAAAGAGTTTTGCCCAAACGGTATGCGCAGAGAGTATATCGGTAAACGAAATAAGATTATCTAACGGAGTAACTATGACCACCAAGCGAGACATTCGCTTGTGTAAAAAAAGAGTAATGTCCGGCCATGCTGTATGGAAGGAAGAGTTTGACAGTTTGTATAGCACCGATATTACTGTTAGATTGCTTGCTGAAAAAACAGCAAGAGCAGTTACTTCAAAGAACGGTGGCATATCTTGTCAAGCAAAACACAGCAATAAGATAAAGGAAAACCTAAATAACGGAACACCTTGGAATAAAGGAATGAAAGGCAACTACCCTTATTCGTTGCCGGTGTCAGACGGAACTAAGAAAAAAATTAGTCTAGCAAATCAGGGCATCAAAAACGGAATGTACGGAAGTACAATGTCGTTAGCTGATCGGCAGCATCGTAGTAAAATAATGAAAGAAAAGATCTTAGCTGGAACATTTACTCCGAACTCTAATAACAGAAACACTCATTGGGATTCTTGGTACAGCGGCAAAATGTACAGGAGCTCGTGGGAAGCATTGTACCAATATTTCGACCAAGACGCAGAATACGAAACCGTACGCATCCCGTATACATTTAACGACATTGACTGCGTGTACATAGTTGACTTCGTTAATCATAGCAAACGACAGTTAATTGAAGTAAAACCTGCGGAATTGTTACATGACAAAAAGACCAAAGCAAAGCTAGCGGCAGCAGCCTTGTGGAGCAAACAAAACAATTATGTATTCATAATCGCAGATAAGGATTTTCTCATCGCAAAAGGAGTTCCTGAGAGTTTAGAAAATTTCGACGCTAGTACACAAAACAAAATTAGGAAGTTATATGAAATTAGTTAAGAAGACAGTTATTAACAAGCCAGAAACTGTGTACAACTTACACGTTAAGAATGATCACAATTACATTGCTAATGATACAGTTGTAGCAAATTGCCACCAAGCAAAGGCAGAAGTGCTCAAACGAATTCTAACACAGAATCTTAAGAATGCACCTATCCGTTGGGGCCTAACTGGTACTGTACCTAAGGAAGCATTTGAGTTTGAAAGCATTCATGCTAGTCTTGGTCCTGTGATTGGCAAAATAAGTGCAAAAGAGTTACAAGACAAAGGCGTTCTGTCAAAGTGTCATGTAAATGTATTGCAGCTAATGGACGTTCAGGTGTTCCGCGATTACCAGTCAGAACTAAAGTACCTTGTGTCTGATCCCGACAGGATTGCCTATATTGCATCAGTAATGAATCAAGTCAAGCAGTCAGGTAACACGCTTATCCTAGTTGACAGGATATCAGCAGGCGAGATGTTGCAAGAACTAATTCCAGGCAGCACATTCATCTCTGGGTCGGTAAAAGCCAATGACCGAAAAGAAACTTATGATACAATTCGAGAAGGAACAAACGAAGTAATCATTGCCACATACGGTGTAGCAGCCGTTGGTCTTAATATTCCTCGTATATTCAACCTTGTGCTACTAGAGCCAGGCAAGAGTTTTGTGCGAGTAATACAGTCTATTGGACGTGGCGTTCGTAAAGCAAAAGACAAGGACTTTGTGCAGATATGGGATCTCACATCAACTTGTAAGTTTGCTAAGCGACACCTTAGAGAACGAAAGAAGTTTTATAAAAACGCAGAATACCCCTTCACTATAGAAAAAGTGGACTGGACAAAATAGGATACATAAGGAGAACTAAAATTCGTATTTTAACCCTAGATAACGAATGTTTCAAGCTAGACAAGTTGCCAGATGAACTGGAAGACGATGTACGTTTTGCAGTGTTAGACAATTCGGACCCCAAGAACCCAGACTTCTTTTGGATCCCATTGATCTTTCTAGAATCTTTTAGCTCACCGGCAGTTGTGCTAAAAATAGGCAATCGAGAAATCACAATGCCAGTTGACTGGAGCATGGCTATTGGTTGCTCAGAAACAGGCAACGACATCGAAGTGTTACCACTTACAAGTTTAAATGACAGAGGCTTTGAAGCATTCTTAATGAATCCGCTAAACGGATTCAGAGCAGAGTTTGTTGAAGTCGAACTGGTAAACTTTTATTCAGACGTCAAATGGTACTTCCCTAAGATGAAGAACGGACATTTGTTAGCAGTTCCGATAAGCGACAGTCCGGAACCTCTGTGTGCATACTTTGTAAAAGATATCAGCAGACAGTGTGAAATTATCAAATACTCAGGATTGATGTAGGAGTACACATGGGCTGCCTAATACCCAACGAAGCGTTAGTTTACGAAAGAGTTGACGGAACAGTTTATGCAAAGTACCGTGATGCTCCCTTCAATCGAATACCTCGTTGGGAAATAGGCGGAACTCCTAGGATGGATCCAACGTTTGAAGAATGGATGTACCTCAATCGGCTAGCTAAAGAAAACGAAGTAATACGTAACCAGCTTGACAGATTAATGACACTGTATTATACTGTAAAGGATGACAAATCCGAGGAAACAAATGAGTGACAAATACGAAGATATAGACTTTGACAGTGTAGAAAACATTGTCGAACTTGCTGAAGTGTTCACCAAAGGCCCGTACGATACACAGGCTAATACCACAGAATACGAATCCTACAATGGCATAATTGAGCAGTACAATAACTCAACTCGCAACAACTACGAAAACGCTGCAATGGTACTTTACGTAGATCGCAGAAGGATGCTAACTGAAAAAATTGTTGACTTGAAATCAATGTGGTTTGACGAAGACGGCAATCGTTGTGAGCGTCCTGTGAGGAAACTAGATGGCGAATAAGTTACCACTTAAAGATATACTTGCTGCTGTTGACATGAACGCGAAAAATGTCTGGGCAGAACTAGATGATGACGAAAAGAAACAGGTCAGCTTCTGGTTGCTCAATAGATATGTAAGCAGTGTCAAAGGCAACAGAGATGCACAAGAGCTTGCTATTCTGAAGACTAACGAGTACTACAACAAGAACTTTAATGACATCGGTGTTGGTAGTACTAACGGGCATCCTCAACTGATGTGGCACTTGCTATGTGCTAGCGGAGGAACTGGCAAAATTGAATTCCATCAATGGTTAGGGTTTAAGAAGAAGAAAGGTAACGATAAAGCTATCAGACTTCTTGAACGCATCTACCCGAATATGAAACTAGACGAGGTTGAACTACTTGCTAGACTATCTACAACAAAAGAACTCAAACAACTGGCTGAAGAACATGGCATCGAAGGCGTCAAGCTCTGAGAAACCCTACAAATGTGAATACTGTAAAAAAGGCTTTGTCAAAGAAAAGACACTGTTCTCTCACGTGTGCGAAAAGAAGCGCAGGGCTCTACAGAAGGACGAAAAACGTGTACGCCTAGGCTTTTATGCATTCAACCAGTTCTACAAGCTGAGTGCAGGTGCAAAGAAAGACAAGACTTATGAAGAATTCTGTAACAGTCAGTATTACAACGCATTTGTAAAGTTTGGCAGCTTTATCAACAACGTCAAGCCATTGTATCCAGAAAAGTATATCGACCATGTTGTAACCAGTGGAGTTAAGCTAGACCAGTGGTGTAGAGAAGAAATGTACGAAGCCTACGCCACTGAGCTTATACGCAAGGAAGGTGTTGAAACTGCATTAGAGCGTTCAATCAATACAATGGTTGAGTGGGCAGAAGAGAACAACTCTGTCTGGAATCACTATTTCATGTACGCCGCTCCTAATAGAGTTATCTGGCACATACGCGATGGCAAGGTAAGTCCTTGGCTCTTACTCAACTGCAAGACGGGTAAAGAAATGTTAAATAAGTTCAGCGACGAGCAGCTGAATATGATCTATCACGTACTCGATCCAAAGCATTGGGCTCTTCGCTTCAAGCGTCAACCAGATGACGTTAAACTAGTTAAAGAGGTGGTCAAGAAAAGTCGCCTCTAGGAGCGGCGATGAAAATACTAATTATGGGTCTACCTGGAAGCGGCAAGACGTGGTTAGCAGAAAGATTACAGAAGCATTTGAACTGTGCCTGGTTTAATGCAGACGATGTACGTAAAATGTCTAATGATTGGAACTTCGACAAGA
>Ga0136554_1000506_pt1 | contig 14439 bp, 13 predicted proteins | sample AntRauTorckE5431_FD_104637 | JGI IMG/M metagenome (GOLD analysis project Ga0136554, IMG submission 104637) | Saline lake microbial communities from Rauer Islands, Antarctica - Metagenome Torckler E5 #431 | ecosystem: Environmental > Aquatic > Non-marine Saline and Alkaline > Saline | place...
ATCGGCGCCGAACACGGCCTCGGGCCTCAAATCACGAATCCGCGCGATCAGGTCCAAAGCATCCTGTCGGCTATGCCGGCGCTTCATGCGCTTTAGGATCATATCGTCGCCCGCTTGCAGCGAGAGATGGAAATGCGGCATGAGGCGCGGCTCATCGGCAATCGCGCGGAACAGGGGCTCGTCCATCTCGATGCAGTCGATGGACGATATCCGCAGGCGCGGCAAATCCGGCACCAGTTTCAATATCCGGCGCACCAAGTCGCCCAACGGCGGGGTGCCCGGCAAATCGCCGCCCCAACTGGTGATATCAACGCCGGTCAGCACAACCTCTTGATACCCATTATCCACCAACTGGCGGATCTGATCGACCACCGCGCCTGCAGGCATAGAGCGGCTATTGCCTCGGCCAAAGGGGATGATGCAGAAGGTGCAGCGGTGGTCGCAGCCATTTTGGACCTGCACGAAGGATCGCGTGCGTCCCTCAAATCCGGCGATCAGATGGCCGGCGGTCTCCTGGGCCTGCATGATGTCGGCGACGCGCACCGGCTCGCCCATCGCGGCGGGGTCAGCGAAGGTGGCGGGCTCAAGCTTTTCGCGGTTGCCGACGACGCGCGCGACCTCGTCCATCTGGGAATATTTGCCGGGATCGATTTGCGCCGCGCAGCCGGTGACGACGATTTCCGCCTGCGGATTATCCCGGTGCAGCCGTCGGATCGCTTGGCGGGCTTGGCGCTCGGCCTCCGCCGTGACCGCGCAGGTATTGACGACGATCACCCCCTCGCGCCCGGCGGCATCGAGGTTTTCGCGGATCACTTCCGATTCATAGGCGTTCAACCGACAGCCAAACGTGATCACTTCCGAGGCTGTGCCAGCCTTATCCGGGGGCGCCTTATTGGGGGTGGCCACCTTGCTCACAATGACACCTCACCGGCAAAGCTGGTGGCAACAGGGCCCGTCATCAACACATGGCCGTCACGCTCCCGCCATTCGATCTCAAGCCTGCCGCCATCCAAATCAAGCGACACCTGCCGCCCGGTCAAGCCACGACGCACCGCCGCCACGGCGGTGGCGCAGGCGCCGGACCCGCAGGCCTCCGTTATGCCCACACCGCGCTCCCAAACCCGCAGGCGCAGGCGGTCCGGGCCGGTCAGGCTTGCCACCTCAACATTGGTGCGCGCCGGGAACAGGGGATGATGCTCAATTTTCGGGCCCAGCGTCTCTAGCGCGATCGCCTCGGCATCGGGCACGAAAAATACACAATGGGGATTGCCCATGCCAATGGCGGTGGGGGATTGCAACGGCCCTTCCGCCACCGCGTCCAGGCTTAAGGTATCGCACGGTTCGCCCAAGGGAACATCGTCCCAAGCCGTCAGCGCGGCGCCCATATCAACGGTGACGCGGCCCTGCTCGGCCACATGGGCGTGCAGAAGACCACGCCGGGTTTCAATGACGCTGGCCTCCCGCCCGCTTTCATCCAGGGCCAGGGCGGCAACACAGCGCGTGCCGTTGCCGCAGGCGCCGGATTCGCTACCATCGGGATTATAGATACGCATGAAAAGGTCGGCGTCCGGGTTCTGTGCGGGTTCCAGCACCAGCAACTGGTCGAAGCCGACGCCGCGTCGGCGATCCCCCAACCGGCGGACCACCGCGTCATCCAGCGCCAACGCGCCATGGCGCGCGTCCAGCACGACGAAGTCGTTGCCAAGCCCGTGCATTTTGATGAAAGCGACCATTTCGCAGATCCCGAACCAGCGTCTCGTAAACCTTTGATGCGCACGAATGACGGCGCACCTACCGCGCCTTATATGGGCTGCGGGGGGCAGGACGCAAAGTCAAAGTGGGAAAACAGCCCCGCCAGAGGGCCCCTTAGCGCCAGTGTCGCTGGATATCGTGGCACTCGGCGATGGTCTTAACCAGGGCCACCAGAGCGCGTCGTCGTTTCACCGGTTTGATCGCTTGGAAATGCTGCGCAAGCTCCTGACCCTCCAGATGCGGCAGATCAATGACGTCTGCGGGCGCGTCCAGGCCTTCGAAGAAATATTCGACATCCACGTCCAACGCCAAGGCCAGTTGATATAACATACCGGCCTTAATCCGGTTCTGGCCTTGCTCGTATTTTCGAATTTGTTTGAATCCGCGACCGATGCTGACCCCAAGCTCTTCTTGCGTCAGGCCAAGTTGCAGACGACGCAGGCGCAAGCGCGCCCCGACATGGCAGTCGATCTGCGTCGCTTTTCGCACTGAACTGTCAGTCTTTTCCGCCACTGAACCCTCACTCGTCATGCTGGTGAAGTAGTGTGCCACCCGGTATGCAAGTTCGCAACTCGAGATTGACCCAATACCTATAACTAACTTTTAGTAGCAAACTGGAAAATAGAGCGTGGGGCAAGCAGGGCTTGTCCCTTTAGCGCTTATTCGCGCTGGGCCCCTTTTGCGCTTGTCCGCGCTGGTGCTCGCTGGGCGGAAAGTCACGCAAATGGCTTGACCTGTGGCCGGGCGCGCCTTAAAACCCCGGCAAATCAGGCATTCGTAAATAAGCCTTGGCCCCACGGGGCTCCGCCAGTCCGCGAGTTTCGCGCACTGGCGCCATTGGCGTATGAGTGGCCTTTGACTTTGGGCAAGCGAGAGAACGGCAGTGCATGTTTGACACGCTCTCAGAACGGCTAGGGAAAGCTCTTGAAGGGCTTACCTCGCGCGGCGCGCTTAAGGAAAGCGACGTCGATGCCGCCATGCGCGATGTGCGCGTGGCGCTGCTTGAGGCTGACGTCGCCCTGCCCGTGGTCAAAGATTTCATCGGTCGGGTGAAGAAAGAAGCCATCGGCGAAAAGGTTTTGAAGTCCGTCTCGCCGGGCCAGCAGGTCGTGAAGATCGTCCATGACGAGCTGGTCGCGATGCTGGGCGCGGACGAAGAAGAATTAAAGCTGAAGCTACTCGGCGAGCCGCCGCAGGCCATCATGATGGTCGGGCTGCAAGGGTCGGGCAAGACGACCAGCACCGCCAAGCTGGCGCGTCGCCTTCAGGAAAAAGAAAAGAAAAAGGTGCTGATGGCGTCGTTGGACGTCAATCGCCCAGCCGCGCAGGAACAGCTTAAAATCTTAGGCGAGCAGACCAACGTCGCGACCCTTCCCATCGTTAAAGGCCAGGGCCCGGTCGATATTGCCAAACGCGCGATGCAGGCAGGGCGGCTTTCGGCCTACGACGTTGTGATCTTGGATACCGCCGGTCGGCTGCATATCGACGAAGCGTTGATGAATGAAGTGGCCGCCGTGAAGGCTGCCGCAGGCCCCGGCGAGATCATGCTGGTCGCCGATGCGATGACCGGCCAGGACGCGGTCAATGTGGCGCAAAGCTTCACCGACCGCATCGGCTTGACCGGCATTATGCTGACCCGCGTCGATGGCGATGCACGCGGCGGTGCCGCGCTCAGCATGCGCGCGGTCACGGGATGCCCGATCAAATTCCTAGGCACGGGCGAAAAGTCCGATGCGCTGGAGCCTTTCCGCGCCGATAGCGTGGCCAACCGCATCCTTGGCATGGGCGACATCGTCTCTCTGGTTGAAAAGGCCTCTGAGACGATCGAGCAAGAAGAAGCCGAGCGCATGGCGCGCAAGATGCAGAAGGGCGAGTTCGACCTGGATGACATGCGCAAGCAGCTTGAGCAGATGCGCAAGATGGGCGGCATGGAAGGCCTGATGGGCATGTTGCCCGGTATGGGCAAAATGAAGAAGCAGATGGCATCCGCTAACATCAATGAAAAGATGCTGAAGCGCCAAGAAGCCATCATTCAATCAATGACGCCGAAGGAACGCAGCAACCCGAAGGTCCTGCACGCCTCGCGCAAAAAACGTATCGCAGCCGGCGCCGGCTCCTCGGTGCAGGAGGTCAACAAGGTGCTGAAACAGCACCAGCAGATGGCCAAGATGATGAAGCAAGTCCAGAAGATGGGGAAGAAAGGCAAGATGCCGAATTTCCCTGGCATGCCCGGTATGGGCGGCGGAATGCCGCCCGGGGGGATGCCACCCGGTTTCGGCGGGCCCCGATAGGCCTGTCAGAGTGTTTTTGAGATCATGAGATCCCAAGAATCCAAATCAACGATCACAAGCGTTGGAGTAGAAGAATGAGCCTTAAGATCCGGATGTCCCGTGGCGGCGCAAAGAAGCGTCCGTTTTACCGCATCGTGGTGGCGGATAGCCGCATGCCGCGCGACGGTCGCTATATCGAAAAGATTGGCTTCCACAACCCGATGGTTGCCGCCGACAATGACGAGCGTGTGCGCATCGATCTTGAGCGCGCCAAGCATTGGCTGTCGGTCGGCGCCCAGCCCAGCCCGCGCGTTCATCGCTTCCTGGCCGAAGCCGGCGTGATGGAAAAAGCCCCCATCCCCGAGCAGACCAAGAAGAATAAGCCGAAGGCGAAGGAACAAGAGCGTCTTCGCGAAGCCGAGGCCGCCAAGGCCAAGGCCGAAGAAGACAAGAAGGCCGCCGACGCCGCTGCCGCTGAAGAAGCAGCCGCCGCTGCTGAAGCGCCTGCTGAGGAAGCGCCTGCTGAGGAAGCACCGGCTGAAGAAGCCCCGGCTGAAGCAGCCGCTGCCGAAGAGACCGCTTCTGAAGAGGCGCCCGCCGAAGAGGCCCCTGCTGAAGCAGCGGCTGACGCGGATGAGGAAAAGAAGGAAGGCTGAGGGCCCGGTCTTCGGACCGACCCGATGTCTGGTGACCCATGCCCGACGGATTGATGATCGTGACGGATGGCAAGACGGCAAGCACGTCCAAGCGACTGCTGATCGGACAGATCGGCGGGGCGCATGGCGTGCGCGGATTGGTGCGCGTGAATAGCTTCACCGCCGACCCGGCTGACTTGACCGCCTATGGCCGTCCGACCGATGCGTCGGGCGCGCCAATTGCGATTGATATCGTGGGCAAGAGCAAGGGCCAGTTGATGGCCCGGATCGATGGCGTCACCGATCGCACCGGGGCCGAGCGTTGGCGGGGGGTTGAGCTTTTTATCGAGCGTGACCTGCTGCCGGAACCGGACGACGACGAAGACTTCTACCACGCCGATCTGATCGGCCTGAGCGTGGAAGATCTGAACGCTCGCGCGTTGGGGACGGTTCGCGCCGTTCATGATTTCGGCGCAGGCGATGTGCTGGAAATCAGGGGCGGGGCGCAGGGTGAGCTTTACCTGCCCTTCACCCACGCGGTCGTGCCCACGGTTGATCTGGCGGGCGGGCGATTAATCGCCGATCCGCCGGTTGAGGTGGGCGATCCCGAGCCGCAAGGCGGGACAGACGGGGCGAAGGGGGATCAGCCATGAACGCGTCCCCCCAGACTTCGGCCTGGACGGCCACGGTGCTGACCCTGTTTCCGGAGATGTTTCCGGGCATGCTGGGTCATTCCATCGCGGGTAAGGCGTTGGCGCGGGGCGATTGGGCCTGCACAACGCACGATATCCGCAGCTTTGCCCAAGACCGTCACCGCACGGTCGACGACACGCCGTTTGGCGGCGGGGCCGGCATGGTGATGCGCCCGGACGTAATCGATGCCGCAATCGCGGCCATTGACGACGCGCCGGGCCCGCTGGTCTATCTGACCCCGCGCGGCCAGCCGTTCGATCAGGCGATGGCCGCCGATTGGGCGCATGGGCCGGGGGTTAAGGTCTTGTGCGGACGCTATGAAGGGATCGACCAGCGGGTGCTGGATAAACACGAACCGATTGAGGTCAGCCTCGGCGATTTCGTGCTCTCAGGTGGGGAGCCGGCGGCCTTGGTTATGTTGGACGCCTGCGTGCGGCTATTGCCGGGGGTTATGGGCAGCGAGCAATCGCTGACGGAAGAAAGTTTCGAAAGCGGGTTGCTTGAATACCCGCACTATACGCGGCCAGCGGACTGGGACGGACGGGCGGTGCCCGACGTTCTTCTGTCTGGCCATCATGGACGGATCGACGCCTGGCGGCGCGAAGAGGCGGAGCGGGCGACAGAACGCCGTCGGCCCGATCTCTGGCAGCGTTACCGCACCGCCCAGGCGAGAGATACCCAGGCTAGGAATACAAACAAACACGGGATGGCCTGCTGAGCGGACAACCGGCAGCACAATCCATGCCCATCGCGTTGAGCCTTTAGGAAAGGAAGAGTGTTATGAACATTATCGAGCAGCTGAACGCCGAAGAGGTCGCCAAGCAGACCCCGGAAAGCGATATCCCTGATTTTCAGGCCGGCGATACGGTCCGGGTCAACGTCAAGGTCGTCGAAGGCGGCCGTGAGCGTATTCAGGCCTTCGACGGGGTCTGCATCGGTCGCAAGAACGCGGGCATCAACAGCTCGTTCCGCGTGCGCAAGATCAGCTACGGCGAAGGCGTGGAACGCGTGTTCCCGCTGCACAGCCCGCGCATCTCCTCGATCGAGGTGATCCGTCGCGGTAAGGTGCGTCGCTCGAAGCTGTATTTCCTGCGTGGCCGTACCGGTAAGTCGGCCCGTATCATCGAGCGTAAGACGGGCCACGGCTTCGCCTCGGCTGCCCCGGCTGCCAAAAAAGGCGATTAGGGTTAATCTCTGATCGTCGGCTTTTGCCGGATTTCGTTACAGCGCCTTTGATGGAAGAAAGCGTGGAAGTATGAGTGCGCCCAAAACCCTGTTCGATAAGATCTGGGAGTCGCATCTGGTGGACCAGCAGGATGACGGATCCTGCCTGATCTACATCGACCGACACCTGGTTCATGAGGTCACCAGCCCGCAGGCCTTTGAAGGGCTGCGCACGGCTGGCCGCAAGGTTCGCCGCCCGGATCAAACTCTGGCGGTGGCCGACCATAACGTGCCGACCAGCGACCGCGCGAACGGGATCGCGGACGAGGAAAGCCGCATTCAGGTCGATAAGTTGGCCGAGAATTGCGCGGACTTCGGCGTGCCTTACTACGCCATGGACGATATCCGCCAAGGCATCGTGCACATCATCGGGCCGGAACAGGGCTTCACCCTGCCCGGCACGACGATCGTGTGCGGCGACAGCCACACGGCCACCCACGGTGCCTTTGGGGCGCTGGCCTTCGGCATCGGCACGTCTGAGGTTGAGCATGTGCTGGCCACCCAGACCCTGGTGCAGAGCCCGGCCAAGAACATGCGCGTTACCGTCGACGGTGACCTGCCGCCCGGCATCACGGCGAAAGATCTGGTGCTGGCCATCATCGGCAAGATCGGCACCGCCGGCGGCACCGGCCATGTGATCGAATTTGCCGGCCCCGCGATCAAGGCGCTGTCGATGGAAGGGCGCATGACGATCTGCAACATGACGATTGAGGGCGGCGCGCGTGCCGGTCTGATCGCGCCGGATGAGACGACATTTGAGTACCTGAAGGGACGCCCCATGGCCCCCAAGGGTGGTCAGTGGGAACAGGCGGTCAATTATTGGCGCACCCTGCCCTCCGACGCGGGGGCGGCTTACGACAAGGAAGTGACGCTGGAAGTCTCAACGATCCCGCCGCAGGTCACCTGGGGGACCAGCCCGGAAGACGTCGCCCCGATCGACGGCACCGTGCCCGATCCCGATAGCTTCCCCAGCGAAGGCAAGAAGACGGCGGCCAAACGGTCCCTGGATTACATGGGCCTTAAAGCCGGCATGCGGATGCAGGACATCACCTTGGACAAGGTCTTCATCGGGTCCTGCACCAATGGCCGGATCGAAGATATCCGCGCGGTTGCCGAAATCGCCCAGGGCCGTAAGGTCGCCCAGGGGCTTTACGCCATGGTCGTCCCCGGCTCCGGCTTGGTGAAGGAAATGGCGGAGGCCGAGGGCCTGGACCGAATCTTGCGCGAAGCAGGTTTCGACTGGCGTGAGCCGGGTTGTTCCATGTGCCTGGCGATGAATGCCGACAAGCTCTCCCCCGGGGAGCGTTGCGCGTCTACCTCCAACCGCAACTTCGAAGGCCGCCAAGGCCGCGGCGGAAGGACCCATCTGGTCAGCCCCACCATGGCAGCGGTCGCGGCCATCGAAGGACGGCTTACCGATGTGCGGGAATATTTGAAATGAGCGACACCACCTTTGACGAAGGGTCGTGCGACGGCCTGCTGGAGCGGCTATTCGGCGCGTGGCGTCTGAAACGCAGCTGGCACGTACTTGTCCCCGCCAATGACGATGTGGCGGCCGATGACCTGCACCCGGCCTATATCGAGGCGCTGCTGAAGCGCCGCCGGACTTGGTAAGCCCGCTGATTTCTTAGGAAAGAGACCAAACAGATGCAGCCCTTCAAGCAACTGACCGGCATCGCGGCCCCCTTGGACATGGTCAATGTCGACACCGACATGATCATCCCGAAACAATATCTGAAGACCATCCAGCGCACCGGCCTGGGCAAGGCCCTGTTCGATGAAATGCGCCATAATGAGGATGGCACAGAAAATCCCGATTTCATCTTGAACCAGGAGCCCTACCGCCACGCGGAAATCCTGGTGACCGGCGATAATTTCGGCTGCGGGTCCAGTCGCGAGCATGCGCCCTGGGCGCTGCTGGACTTCGGCATCCGCTGTGTGATGGCGCCGAGCTACGCCGACATCTTCTATAATAACTGCTTCAAGAACGGCATTCTGCCGATCCGCCTGCCGCAGGAAACCATCGACCAGTTGATGGGCAAATGCGACCGGGGCCATAACGCGCAGTGGTCGGTGGATTTGGAGCGTCAGGTGATCGTCGATCCCGACGGCCAGGAAATCAGCTTCGACATCGACCCCTTCCGCAAGCATTGCCTGCTGAACGGGCTTGATGATATTGGGCTGACGCTGCAAAAGGACGAAAAGATCGGCGCCTTCGAAGAAGCTCGCGCCGGTGACAAGCCCTGGCTGGTGCCAACGGCTGCGGCGTAATCAATCGCCTCCTCGTGCTGAGGGAACTCAGCACCCAGGGCAACCGGCTGCGGTGCCCGTTAGCCATCATCGCCGCCCGCCCTGGACCTTGATTGTCATCAGGGCGTGGGTAATGTTTTTTACCGCACCTCTATCCAGGTGCGCATGCCGCCGGCCTGATGGCCCAGCATGTGGCAGTGGAAATACCATTTACCCGGATTATCCGCGACGAAGGCGATTTCCGCGCGTTCGCGCGGCATCATCAGATGCGTGTCGCGCCAGGTTTTGCCCGCGCCCGGTGCCGGCTTGCCGTCGATGCGCAACACCGTGAAATGATGGCCGTGCAAATGCATGGCATGCGGCCAGGCCGTGTCGTTTGTCATCGCGATCGCCACGCTGCGCCCGCGCTTGGTGGACACCAGCGGCTTATCCAAATCACCGGCCACGCCGTTCATTGCCCAAACGCGCCCGGCCTGCGCCAGTTCGCGCATGCCTTTCATCTCGCCGCCCATCATCGCCTGACCCAGGCCACCCATCGCGCCGCCTTCCATCGCCAAGTCAGCGCGCAACGCCTGCGATAAATCGGGCGCAGGCGGGCTGCGTGTCTCGCCCAGGCTGGGCAGGCTATCGAACTGCGCACGCACCGGCGGCGCATCGGAGTAGGCGAAAAAGCTGATGGGGCGCGCGTCCGTATAGGCATCATCCAGCAGCGCATAGCGCCCGCCCGGCTCTCCAGTCGCATCCAGGATGTAATCCACCCGCTGGCCAGGTGCTACCAAGACCGAATTCGTCGGCGCATACGGGTCGACCGCAAAGCCGTCGAGGGCGGCAACCTGGGCGGCATGGCCCTCAATCTTTAGAGCGAAAATGCGCGCGGTCGCGGCGTTCACAACGCGCAGGCGCAGCCGTTCGCCCGCCTGCACGGCGATATCGCCGGGCGGCAAGCCATTGACCGTGACCCAATTGCCGACGCGCCCCTGATGGGCCCAATCATGCAACGCACCGAAGCTTGCCTCATGGATGGCCCCCGCATCATCCAGGCGCCAATCATCGATCACCAGCGTGATCTCCCGGTCGACGGGGGGTGGTGTCTCCTCCTCCACAATCAGCACGCCGTAAAGGCCGCGCGCGACCTGTTCCCAGCTTTGATTATGGCTGTGATACCAATAGGTGCCGGCGTCCGGGCAGGTGAAGCGATAATCGAAGCCCTGGCCCGGCGCGACCGCGTCCTGGGTCAGCCCGACGACGCCGTCCATTGCGTTATCGATCCGGATGCCGTGCCAATGGATGCTGGTGTCTTGGGGCAAATTATTGGTCAAGCGCACCGAAAGCTCTTCCCCCCGCTTCACCCGCAATGTCGGGCCAGGGACCGTGCCGTTATAGGCCCAAACCGGCGTGCCGCTTTCGATATCGCCTAAGATCGGTGCGCGCGCAGGCGCCGGTGTCAGTTGGGCGGAGATACCGCCAGATTCGGCCAGCGTCTGGCACCCACCAGCACCGACCAGCGCTGCCGCCGCCCCGGCCCCTTTTAGCAACATGCGCCGTGTGATCATGGATAGCTCCAGCCGGGGGTTTACCTCACCCCCCAACTATAGGGCCCAAATACGGGCTGGAAAGCACTTGGGGTCCCGCTTGGGACGAAAAGCCGCTATTCGCACCCCTTGGCGGCGCTACCACGCGTCGGGTCGGCACGCACCTTGCATCGCTTGAGCTCACGGAGAGTTCAGCGATGAAACTGACAGACATATTTGCAGCCTTCCAACGCAAGCCCTCCCTTGCAGCCGATCCGGCTGTCAACCGGGAGGGCGCGCGGGCAAACTTAACCGAATCCGGCCCGATGAAACGCTCCGACCCGGCAGCGCGCCGGGCTGCGATGATGGAACGCTTGCCCAATCCGCCGCCGCTATCGCGCGACGAAGATATCGTGGATATCAGCCGGGAGGCGAGCTTCCTGATGGCCGCCGCCCAATTCGACCCCCATCATATGAGCGTGAATGATCTCGCCGATATGGCCGGCATGTTGCGCCAATCCGGCGCCATCGGTGCGGCGGACCATTCTTTGCTGTTGCGCGGTGCGGGCGGCAGCTTCGATCGCTTCGCCGACCCGGACCAACCGCGCGATATCATTGCGGACTGGCAGATGCGGCTAAGCGGTGACATGGACCGCCCGGATCTACGCGCCATCGGCGGCGACACGCGGGCCTTGAATATCTTAGGCCGCATTGCGGCGGCCCGCGCCCAGGTTTAAAGTACGGCGACCCGAGGCATTACAGGACGGCCCGCGCCCCATGCACCTCAACGCCGACTTCACACAATCCGCCCTTGTCCGCCCGCAAGATGGGCAGTGGATCCCCTCGCCCAGCGCAGGGGTTGAGCGGTGGATGCTGGACCGTGTCGGGGATGAGGTGGCGCGCGCAACCTCGCTGGTACGCTACGCGCCGGATAGCCACTTTCCGCGCCACACCCACGCGGGCGGCGAGGAATATTTGGTCCTGGACGGCATCTTTTCAGATGAAAGCGGCGATTACGGCCCCGGCCATTACGTGCGCAATCCCGTCGGCACCGCCCATGCGCCCTTCACCAAAGCGGGCGCGACGATCCTGGTGAAACTGTGGCAATTCCAAGCCGGCGACGATCAGCCGGTATCAATCGACACCCGGAACGCGACCTTCCAGGCGGGCCGAACACCCGGCGTCAGCAGCTTGAGCCTGCATGGCTATGGCGAGGAGAAGGTATCCCTGATCCGCTTCGCCCCCGGCACCAGCGTGCCCCGCCACGACCATCCGGGTGGGGAGGAGATTTACGTGATCGAGGGCGATTTGGTCGACGAGCACGGCACCTACCCACAAGGCAGCTGGCTACGCCGCCCGCATGCTAGCCGCCAGGGACATAAGACCCAAGGCGGATGCCTGCTCTTCGTTAAAAGCGGCCATCTATTCCCCGACGCGGCGACTTTGGCCGATCCCAGCCAGCGCTAATTATTCCGCCGCCGCCCGGTAATCCGACATCGGCGGGCAGGTGCAGACCAAGTTGCGATCGCCCGCCACATTGTCGACGCGGGCCACCGGCGGCCAGAATTTATCATCCCGCACGGATTTCAGCGGGAAGAAGGCCGCTTCCTTGCTGTAGGGCCGGTCCCAGGGTTCGGCCATCAGCAGGTGATGGGTGTGGGGCGCGTTTTTCAACAGGTTGTTCTGGCGGTCGGCCTCGCCCGTTTCAATCGCGCGGATTTCTTCACGGATTTGGATCATGGCGTCGCAAAAGCGGTCGATCTCGCGCTTAGACTCGCTCTCCGTCGGCTCGATCATCAAGGTGCCGGGGACCGGCCAGGACATGGTCGGCGCGTGGAAGCCGAAATCGACCATGCGCTTGGCGATATCTTCGACGGTGACGTCCGCTGCATCTTCAAACGGGCGGCAATCCAGGATGCATTCATGGGCCACCATGCCGTTGCGCCCGGTATAGAGCACCTTGAAATGATCGCCCAACCGCCGCGCGATATAGTTCGCGTTCAAGATCGCCACCTGCGTCGCCCGGCGCAGGCCGTCGGGGCCCATCATCCGAATATAGGCCCAGCTGATCGGCAAGATGGAGGCGGAGCCATAGGGCGCCGCCGATACCGGCCCCACCGGCTGGCCTTCATGCGCCGCCGGGTTCACCCCCGTCACCAGCGGATGTTCGGGCAAGAACGGCGATAAGTGCCGCTTCACCCCAATCGGCCCCATGCCGGGCCCGCCGCCACCATGGGGGATGCAGAAGGTTTTATGCAGGTTCAAATGGCTGACATCGGCCCCGAAGTCACCAGGGCGGCACACGCCGACCATGGCATTCAAGTTGGCGCCGTCGACGTAAACCTGCCCCCCATGGTCATGCACGATGTCGCAGATCTTGGCGACGCTTTCTTCGAACACCCCGTGGGTTGAGGGGTAGGTGATCATGATCGCGGCCAGGTTATCCGAATGCTGCGCGGCCTTGGCCGACAGGTCGTCCATATCGACATTGCCCTCGTCGTCGCAATCGACCACCACAACCTCCAGCCCCGCCATGACCGCGCTGGCCGGGTTGGTGCCATGGGCGGACGAGGGGATCAGGCAAATCTTGCGATGGCCTTGGCCTTGGGCCTCATGATACTGCCGGATCACCAGCAGGCCGGTATATTCGCCCTGGCTGCCGGCATTTGGCATGAAGCTGATCGCGTCATAGCCGGTGATATCAGCCAGCCAATCCCCCAATTCTTCGAACAATTGCTGATAGCCCTGCGCCTGTTCCAGCGGCGCGAAGGGATGCAGATGCGCGAACTCCCGCCAGGTCACCGGGATCATTTCAGAGGCTGAATTCAGCTTCATCGTGCAGGACCCAAGCGGGATCATGGAGCGATCCAGCGCCACGTCCTTCGCCTTCAGCCAGCGCATATAGCGCATCATCTCGGTTTCGGAATGATACAGATGAAAAACCTCGTGGGTTAGGATATCGCCCCGGCGCACCAGCGTGCCCGGAATGGTGCCGCCCACTTCGCGGTCGATGTCGCTGACCGAAAACCGCTCATCCGCTTTTGAGGAGAAGACGCGGAACAGCGTGCGCAAATCCTCCCGCTTGGTCGTCTCATCGACCGTGATGCCTAAGTGATCGGGATCATAAACGCGCAGATTAATCTGCGCCTCGCGCGCCTTGGCGGCCAACTTATGGGCCTGGCCCGGCACGGACAGCTTGACCGTGTCATAGAAACAATCATGCACGATTGTGTAGCCCAGGCGACGCAGCCCCTCGCCCACGATTTCCGCCTTGCGATGGATGCGCCCGGATATCCGCTGCAAGCCTTCAGGCCCGTGATAGACCGCGTAGAACCCCGCGATCACTGCCAGCAGAACCTGGGCGGTGCAGATGTTGCTGGTCGCCTTATCACGGCGGATATGCTGTTCGCGGGTTTGCAGCGCCATGCGCAGAGCCGGGCGGCCTTCCGCATCGACGGACACGCCGATGATGCGGCCCGGGATGGCGCGCTTATAGGCCTCACGGGTGGCAAAAAAGGCTGCATGCGGTCCGCCATAGCCCATCGGCACGCCGAAGCGCTGGGCCGAGCCGACGACGACATCCGCCCCCATCGCACCCGGCGATTTGGTCAAGACCAGTGCCATCGGATCGGTCGCGACGATGGCCAAGCCGTTCTTTTCATGAATGGTATCGATCTGCGCGGAGACATCGCGCAGGCGGCCAGAGGTTCCGGGATTTTGAATCAGAAGCCCGAACAAATCCGCCTCACCGGGCAGATCGACTTCCGCGTCGCCGACGATAATTTCAAAGCCCATATGGGCCGCGCGCGTTTTTATAACCGCCAGCGTTTGGGGGTGGATATCGGAATCGACGAAGAAGCGGTCGGACTTGTTCTTCTTCACCGAGCGCTTCGCCATTGCCATGGCTTCTGCGGCGGCCGTGGCTTCATCCAGAAGGGAGGCGTTGGCCAACTCCATCCCTGTCAGGTCGACGACCATTTGTTGGTAGTTCAACAAGGCTTCCAGGCGGCCTTGGCTGACCTCCGCCTGATAGGGGGTGTAGGCGGTGTACCAGCCCGGATTTTCCAACACATTGCGCAAGATCACCGGCGGCGTGATGGTGCC
>Ga0136554_1000507_pt1 | contig 14432 bp, 19 predicted proteins | sample AntRauTorckE5431_FD_104637 | JGI IMG/M metagenome (GOLD analysis project Ga0136554, IMG submission 104637) | Saline lake microbial communities from Rauer Islands, Antarctica - Metagenome Torckler E5 #431 | ecosystem: Environmental > Aquatic > Non-marine Saline and Alkaline > Saline | place...
GATGCTCTCTCGACCACAAGAGCATTCCACAATAAGTCGTCGTAGACGATCGTAATGCACTGCCTCCTCTCTTCCACGGTAGAAACTGAACCCCGACCGGGCATGCTGTTGAAGAAGGGGTAACGAAGATATGGCGGTAATGTGGGCATTAGAGTGCGAAAAATGGGTGCAATTCCCGTTACAGTTACTTCACGTAACACTGTACACTGTACACTGGGATTATCCGGCTCTAGATTATCGCTGCCGTTCTTAGGCGAAATCGGGTAACTCTTACTTTAACTATGGTAAATTCACTATATACTTCTTCGGGTCGATAATTCTTCGGACCCCATTCCCATTCGGGCCATTTAAATATTCCTACAGAGCTGCCATATTCAAATTCACTGTTGAAGAGATCAAAAGAATTGCGAACTAGAACTAGAGCACCAGGCACTGAGCGAATTTCTATTATTTGCACGCAAGTTCTTTCGCTTGAAGTTCTCGCGTGGCTACCCGAATAGTAGACAGAAATCATTGGACAAATGCTCATGTGCGATGTGCACTAAATTTATTGAATCATCTCGGGCTTGTTGGATACTTCAGGCCAGTTATGATACCCTGGATACCGCTCTATTGTTATGAGGTAGAAAAAAGCCTTAAACTTGGACCTGCCAACAAAAAGAAGTGATGTGTAAAGTACAGATCTGTACAGTAGCGAGAAGCGTGGAGTGAACAGCGAACTGAAATAACCCCCGTGTGGGAGTTTTGCAAGAAGATTCGAGATGAAGATCAGAAGATCAGAAATCTTCGTCAAGAACAAACCAGCGACCGGCCCAATTCCAACAACAACAACAACAACCCTACGCGTCGAACTACTCGCCACGGCACAGTGCGCTGCAGCCCCTGCTTTTGCCTGAAGCGTGTGAAGCGAAGATTCTCCCGGCCAGACATCTTTACTCATGAACGAAAGTCTTCTCGATTCTGATGACGGCTATAGTCCACAAGGCGATGACCATATCCAGTCGCCGATCCTCGACGGCCGCCTCAGTCGGTACAGCACGGTATTTGACGAAGCTGATGGAGAGGCGTGGGACATGTGCTTCGTTGTGCCTCTGAAAGGTTAGGGTTTTTGAAATTTTGTGTATTTTGCTAGCATGGTCGTAATGAAGTCTAGGGCTTGGTTAGATCCACTGCGATTCCATCTGTGTGCGTGTATAGTAAATTTTTTAAAAGTGTGTTCGCATATCCACAGACAACATCGAAAGCCTGGTTGCGGAACAATACAAGCTCAGGGGCACAGGAGGCTCCATTAGCGAGTACACCGAAGACAAGAAAGCCAAAGATGCTCTCGCACTGCAAAAAAACATGAACAGCGTCGGGCTCGAAACAAAAGAGTAATACTGTTTGCAAGGATCTTCCATACTGAGACACATATTATTTCAATCCACGTTGTTACCATGAATACGAACCCGTATCTTTGACTTATTCCATTCGTACATCAGGTACCTTTCCGTTCAAAATGATGAAATCTACGTTCTAGTGCGAATCCCGGAGGCTACTTTGGAAGCTGAAGCTGAAAAGTATGAAGTAGAAGTTGAATGCCGGCCAGAGATGCTCGAGGTGTACAGCCGCGAAATGAAGATTCGCTTTCCCGGCGAGCCAGTCAATGATTTTAGCATACCGAACTTTGAGCTGCTAAAATCGGAGAATCAAGCTACGGCAAATTTGTTGCCACCTTATGAGCATATTTGGATGCCCTTCAAAAGGGACCCGCGGTTCGCTGATCTCTACATGCGGCACTACAAATCTGCGGGCGAGTTCTCCAGGGATGGTGTGATGGGTGACACTTACTTTCCCACTGCGCAGCGGCTCAAGATATTGTACGCAACATTGCAACGGCCTGAAGTGGACGGCGGCTGCGGCATCGACGATGCTGCTTTGCAAGCAAATGGTTGGTCGATTTTTCCGATGCACACTCCTCGTGAAAGGGACACGTTGAACAAGTGTTGGCTCCAGCGCCGGGCCATTTGGCTCGGTTGGCTCCAGCCGCTCGATCGATCCTTTGGCCAGCCTTTTGGCCTGAAAGACTACTTCGGGGAGAGGGTCACCCTGTACTTTGCCTTTTTGGGGACGCACTGTCGCTGGCTCTTTGTTCTCGGGATTTTGGGGCTGATCATTCAGATCGTTGTGTGGGCCCAGAATAACCCCGCGCATCCAGTCGTGGCCCTTTTCGCGATTGTCGTTGCCGTATGGTGCGCGCTCTTTACGCAAAGCTGGAAAAGGCGAGAAGCTTTACTGAGTTTGCAATGGGGCATGAGCTCGTTCGAAGGGAAGGAAGGTGTTCGTCTCAAGTTCATGCAGGACAACCCTAACAAGAAGCACGACGTGGTAACAGGCAAACTCGATTACAAGTATCCCGGGGTGAAAGAAAGGTTCGGGCGTCGTTTGGCCTCCGCAGCCGTTACTGCTATTGCCGTGCTTATCATTGTGGGCATCATGTCAGTTGAATACTGGCTGAAAGTTCAGATGTTGAATTCAAGCAACTCGCTTGTGAGTGACAACGCATCCACCATCTTCAGCGTTATTTTGGCGGTGACTATCTCCATCATCAACGTTTCATACATTACAACGGCAGAAGCCCTGTCCGAGTACGAGAATCATCGCACCGAGACTAGCTACCGCGACAGCAAAGTGGTGCGTCTTGCATTCTGTTTGCCACCAATTCTTAAATGCATTCCTAATCTGTGTTGTGTGTTTATAACTTGATGATGATGTTACGCATCGACAACCAGTCGAAACTATTCATTGTCCAGATTATCAGTTCTTTCGGGGGATTGGCGTACACTGCTTTCTTTGAGCACGATTTCGAAGGTAATTGTGGTGACGGCATCAGCTGCATGGGAGTTATTTCGAAGCTCGTGGCAACAATCCTCATTGAGCGATTTGCCTTCACGTGGCTCTTCGACAACGTGAGTACAAAATTGCTTACAGTTATTCTTATGCGTTGTGAATGCTGTATTGTTGACTCACATTTTTGCTTGTTGTGCCACTCGTTGCCGCCCAAATCTTTAGCTCTTGCCTCGTTACAATGCAGCAAAGCGGTACAAAAAGGAGACCGAAGGTGTTGATACAACCAAGTTCAGCCCCGCGGAGGAGCAATTCATTCTGGATCCGTATGACCATAGACGCGAAATCTTGAACCGGTACATGGACCAAGTGATCATGTTCGGGTACATGTGCCTCTTTGTGTGTGCATTTCCCGTCGCTCCCTTCCTGGGCTATGTTTCAAATATTCTTCAAATTCAGCAGTTCGGTTCGTCGTTGCTATTTCGAAAACAGCGCAACATTCCTTTCGGCGCTCAGGACATTGGTTCTTTCCAAAGTTGCTTTGAGACCGTGTCTCTCTTGGCAATCATGACCAACACGGGGCTGGTATTCTTTACCAACCAGAAAAAGTATTTCGGCGATGACGTTGACCAAAAGCTCATCGTGTGGCTCTTCTTCGGGACAATGGCTCTGATATATGCGTTTGTCAACGTCGCGAAGCAAGTGATCGCGGATGTGCCTGAAATGGTTGAAATTCAGCTCCGGCGCCAGGAATTTATCAAGGCTGAACTCTTTGATGATGATCTATTTACGACTGGCAAGAACAAAAAAAGTGATCCAGCTTCACAATCAGCCAATCAGGCAACAGGGCCACTCAGCGCATCGCATGTGTGATACTCGATATTTTTTCACAAAGGCCCCGAGGCGGCGTAACTAGAGAGCTAGCAGGCAGAAAGGGTCGGCATGAGGAAAGCAGAGCGACACACGAAAAGCATGGTTGTATAAATGAAGGCCTTGTCTAGAATACTCAAATCCCGAACTAAAGACTGCTATGGCTTCCTCTCTTTTAGCCTCTAGGCCCCAATCCCATTTATATGTAGTAGTCACGTGATGCAAAAAGCAGGGTAAGAATTAAGAAGTAAGAAAGTAGTACGAGGTGGTTTTGGGGTTGTGCTTTGTGCCATAAAACAAACATAGATCAGCCCCAATTTATTTCTATTTAGCTCTGGTTCTGGTTCTGGTTCTCCCTTTAAAATTTCTTCCATGGAAAACTTCAGCGAAAAACTAGTGCAGCAGCCTTAATCCTAATTAGATCGCTTAGCCCATGGAAGTGTATTAAGTACAAACGTGTAACTACTTGCGTGGCCTTTTCTTCTTCGGGGTGCTTGTAGGCGAGGCCGGTACCTTCTTTGAAGGCTCGTTGTTGACGGCCATTGATGAAGGAGTTGAGGGAGGTAAATGTTCACCTGATTTTTGTTCACTGCCATCCATTGAACATATGACATCAGGTGCAATTGAGGATTCTTCTTCAGGGTTCATCTGATATGCACGTTTGGCTGCTTTCTTCTCAGCGTTGCGACGTTTTTCTTCAACCTTGAACTTTTCCATCTCGAGTCGTGTCTGGGCAAATAAGAGAAAGGGACAAGAGCTGAGAAGATCTCTTGGAATAACAATGTATGAAAGAAGCGTTGAAACCCCAACCTCTTCGGGAATAAGATCAATGAAGCCCGGCAGTTCTGCTGCAAAGAGCAAGGAGTGCGCCCAGCCCGTTTTCATCGGATATTTGTCTCGAAACAGGTCGCCCACCCGCTTGTACACTTGTGGCGTCAAGCTCTTGGTTTCACTCAGAGTGGGGTCGAGATCGCGCTCTGCAATCCGCCACACATGTACGTCCACAGGCACAATATCGGCCCGATCAAGCGAAAAGAGCGCGGCGCAATCGGCGACCTTTTGTCCAACGCCAATGAAACTCATGAGTTGAGCCTGCACTTCTTCGCGCGTGTACGCAGATGCGGCACGAAGACCGTAGAGCCAGTTGCGAGCTTCAGCCTCACTTGTTGTTGGAAATGGTAATCCAGCAAGAATGTCATTGTCGCTGCATTCCGCACTACTTGGCAGATCACCATCACTCTTCACTCCTTCCGCTAGCGGAGAAGTGCTTTGGTTGCCATCGGCAGCCTGATTTGGTTTGGCCAATAAAGAGGCTGCTGTTTCGCGAATGTAACGCGCACGATACCCTAAGCCCAAAGCCTGATCCAACACAGTAAAAAAAAAAACAGAAGTATGATTGTGTTCATCCATGCACGTATCTCTATTTTCTCCCCTTTCGAAGTCTGAACAATCTCAACCTCTCCTCCCCACACTGACTTGCTGGCTTTCCTTCGACCACTCCATTTCAATCAGCTTCCCACGAAATGATTTACTTACCCTGAGCTCGTCTTCTGTAGCCAACGCTAGTGCTGTTAAGGTTGGAAAGGAGTAGAAATCTTGCGGCCCCAGTGCAGCATCCGCCGTTTGAGTCGCGGCACCGCTGCCATCACCAGAAGGTTGTGGGCTGCTCTTCGCATTAGGTTTAGTTCGTGAAGGTTGTCTGGTAGCACCATCCTCAGGAACAAAAGCTGCAGAAGTATCAGCGTCAGCTGACGAGGGCGGAGGAGGTGGTGGTGACTGCGACGATTCACCGATGCCAGAGTGCAAAGTCAAGAGATGGCGCCCATAGCGAGCTCGAAGCCGGTTCAAGATCAAAGCAATGCGGCTGATGTTGTTGTTCGAGCTGACACGCACATGTAAGAACAAGGGGTTGCAGAAATTGCTCAGATGAGTACTAAAACTCATGATGCAGTTACAAGTGACGTAGGCACCCTCACTCTTACTTTGATACTCACATGAACAAATTTTGGCTTTGCTTCTCTAAATTACATGGGACCACCAACAAACAAAAGAAATTCTCCACAACCTGACAATGAACGAAAACAAGCACTCCACTGGCTCTTGTCTGAGAACGCGTAAGCCAGGCAAGGTCAAGGCAATGCCTTGCAAGCGAGCATCTGCCGCTGCCCATCCTGCCACCAGAGGTGCTAGTGGGGTGTCCAATTGAAAGAGGTCGTGCAACGCATCGCGAACAGCTGATATGCTAGCCGCAGTATCTGCACCCGTGATTTCATCCTAATTGGAATCGCGAGAGGTAAACCATGGTTGATAATTCGTAAGTCACTATAAATTTCAATGAGATAGAAAGGCTTGAGAATCCTATAATTGACTTTACAATAAGCGCGCAGTGTCACAATTTGGGCTAGGATGGCGAAGCTACCTAACTAATGATGAAACCACATGCATACTGATACTATACCTTGTCTGCAAGACACGCGAACATGGTCGTTTCCGGTGCTTCTCGCAGAGCCACCACCCTGTGGCCTACTACTCCAACCCACGCCACCGTGTCGTCGTTGTCCATGGAGTCGTGGAACTGAACAGGCCGCCAGTTGAAGCACTGCCCCGTTGCTAGGGTAGCACAGGGCCGCAATTCCATCTCAGATACCTTCAAATCATGCCAATCTAAACTTCCACCCAGCACTCTTGCAACTGAGGTCGGCTTAATTGGGCTCACGACGGCAGAGAGCTCTGAAGGACTGATCGCACCATCTAGGCTTGCCCGATGTTTGATTGACGTTGAGGCAGCCATTAAAATGCTTCGAGTAGACAAGCTCAGATTTGTCGATCGGCTAACTAGAAAAGAGGAAAATAGACTAGCACAACAACGCATAGATGTTTTAGTACTCGTGAAGACGCTTTGGCTCTACCAGATTGCCATGCAACTGTTTGCCATCATCAGACGACCGCAGTATCTGTGTATGTGTTCGTGGTAGTTACCAAGCACTATCTGTATCTATTTGTAGCTCTGGCTATAGCTACCTCTACCGGTTGGTAGCTACGCTACAACGCTACCACTTTTTACTTCTTACATCATCATCGTTCATCTACTTATGGACGACACGACGACACGACGACATACCAATCGTTCGTCGAGTTTCGAAGCAAAAGAAGAAGCGGCTCGGTGGAAGCCCAGTGGCCAGAGAATAAGCTGTGCTAATCTGCAATGGAACGGTCTTCATCCCGATCTAGGTATGTGTTCCAGCCTGGATGCATTTACTCATTGTGTGGCACTCAAATTGGATGATATAATTCCTTATTTTTTATGCAATGCACTCAATAGGAAACCAAGGCAGGTGCTTGACCCTAGTATTGCCAACGAGCCTCAGGAATGGAAGAAGAAGCCTAGGAAGAAGGCGAACAAGTAAGAGATTGAATCGTCAACAAATCTGTGATCACAACATTGATTCGCGTCATTTTGTTGGCTCGATATGTTACTTCACCTAGCATGCCGTCATAGATTTCGCTCCTACTGTACAGGGTCAAGGCACTTTCGAAAAACATGCTTTCTTCCGCGTGCGTCTCGTGTGCAACTCAGGGCGACGACAAAAATGACATACTGTTTTGCGATGGTTGTGACGTTGCGCATTGTCAAAACTGTGTTGGCCTCACAACGGTTGGTGCTTGGCTTTGTAATTGAGGACCTGCTGTACAGTGAAGTTGCCACAGTGGCCCAAACATCGCGATTCTGATTGTAGCCTCAAGAGATTTCAAGCCCTGCTTACCTCTCTCTTCTCATGCCTACACGTGCAGGTACCATCCGAAGATTGGTTTTGCGCTTCTTGCACCGAAGCTCGTGTGGCGTCACACGCAAAAGCTGGGTTTGGGGATCCACTCTGGAGCGGGTTCGTGAGGCGAGTGACCGGGTGAGTTGAGGCGCTCTTTGGCGCGCGGGCCTTAGTTTAGTCATTGTCATTGTCATTGATCTAATTCATTAGCGAAAAGACTTCTCCTCTCTTATGTAGCTTGAATCAATGTATTTCTCAATGATTTTTGCTTTGGGTGGCCTTTGTTTGGATCGTGTTTTTGTATTTTTCGTCCAGCACATGTGGCTGATGTGCATGTACGTGTTATCTCGCATTGCCCTTTCATCAAAATGCAGATTATGTCACAAGATTGCTCGGCATGAGCATTTTGTGCGAACTTATGATGTGGAAGCATCAAAGTCTGCGTTCCAAGCACGGAATATACCCAAAGCAGAGCTTCATAAGGAACGCCGCGGGGTAATCAATAAGCGAAGCCTTGTTTTACCTCAAATATCAGCTGCTTCTCGATAATTACATTGCCTTGCTTTCCCGCTCTCAGCGCTCCTCTGATTTAATCGCTCCAACTATTATGCAGATGTATGCAGCGAAACACGCAGTACGAACTCTTTTGAAAGACTTGACGCAACTCAACTCTCAGAACAAGCAATGGGCAGCGCTTAAATCTGAGAACGATAAAAAGGCCACGGCTGATGATGGCAGTGATATTGATGTGGAGGATGTGGGGTGTTCCATTTGTGGCTTCCTTGAGTCAACCGAAGAAAACGACATTTTGCTCTGTGACCATGCAGGGTGCGTATGCGCATAGACTTGAAACATACTTGCGTACTGCGAGGTTCTTTTAGTGTACCTCCTTCCCTCATATGATCATGTGCACATGTTCAGGTGCTGCCGCGCCTATCACATGGCATGCCTCTCCCCAGCGGTCACGCGGGCAGATATCATTGCGAACCAAATAGCTAAGAAAAAGCAGCTCAGATTAGCATCAAGCAGTGGCAGTGTGTCGAGTGATGGCGAAGATGAAGAGGAAGACGAGGAAGACAACGATGTCGACGAAGATTGGTTCTGTCCTCAGTGCGATTGCTTGCAGGTATGCTTTCAATCAACCAAATTGCCTGTTGTAATGGCGCTACCTCTTCAAAGATTTTAGTTTCTGGCTACTCTAACCAACATTTGTTGTATGTTTGTAGACGTGTTTTGACACCATCGCCGAGACTTTCAATGACGAGAAGCCCAAAGGTTCTTGGGAAGAAGTCTTCCCTGAAGCAACAAATCCGTTGAGCAAGGAAGCAGACGAAGAAAGAGGGCCAGGAGAGCGTTCGGGAGTCATGAATGGCACGCTGGGAGGACTCGACGATGATGATGATGACGAAGAAGATAGTGACTTTGATCCTGATGCTAAGGGGTCTGACCAGGAAGAAGTAGGAATGAAAGATGATGGCAATGACAGCGATGATAATAGTGATAACGACGACGGAGGTGATGATAACGATGACAATGATGGCAGTGATTCCTCGGAGGATAGCGGTTCCGACGAAAGTGCAAGCGATGATAACAGCGTGCATGGCTCTGAGTTAGATGCTTTGATGGAGGAAGCAGGCCTCTCAGACAATGAAGTTAATCACACAGTTGGTGATGACAGCAAGCCACGGCTCCGCCTCCGAACCACTACACAACAGATTCAACCAACATCGTCGTCTTCGTCCGTACCCTCGGCAGCTTCTCGTAAAGGCCGCCCCGCAGGCCGTGGTTATGTGCTGATCAGCGAAAGCGAGAGCGAAGAAGAAGGTGATGGGGACGGCTCGGGAACACGGAGCAGAGGAAAGAGGGTGAAGCAACCTCTGGTTAAGGCACAAGACGATGGCACGCTTGATGAAGCCAACATTGTACAGGGGAAACGCCGCCGCAAGGTTTTACTGATATTCATACAGTGTCTTGTTGTGCAAAAATTTTGCTTTCTACTGACAATTGATCTTCTGACTTTAATAGTGAGTACGATTGTTTATTTGAATTCTATGTCATATCGCGTTGCTTTTCACTTCACAATATCTTCTCTACTTCTCCTCCCCTCACTTTTGCTTCCTCAATTCATCGATATTTCCCTTCCTCACTTGTTTTTTTCGTGGTTCAACAAACAGTTTGTGGACTATGTCGCCTTGAACGGCGAGTTGTTTGGTGCTCTCGATGCCTCGGGTGTGAGTCACCCTTTGGTCGACGATGAAGAACAGTGGAAGCCGGGAATGGCGTCCCCTGAGAGTACCCTGTCTCCATTTACTACTTCCAATTCAACCGAAGCTACCACCAGCATCGAACATGACGACGATAAAGATGACGATAGCGATTTGCTGGAGGTGATTATTGGTCATGTAGTTAAAAAGTGCCTTGCGATATTGATCTGTTTTTTTTTTTTGTTCTGTGCTCATCTATCATTGCAACTTGCCTCTTTTTGATTCCGCTGTCTTCATTGCATAATGTGTATATCGAACTGCCGTCCCAGGCGATTCGGCGGTCTAAAGCAGACAGCGCACCGCCCTCGGAGAAAGAGATGAAAGGGAAGAAGGTTGCAAAGAACGTTAAGAAGACGGAAAGTAAGATTGAGAAGAATCCGACGGAGAAAGAAACGGAGGATAATGTGAAGACAACAACTCAAGGAAGGGAGAAAAAGAAGGCATCAATCCGCACTCAGGCCGTAAAGTCTTCTTGTTCGTCGTCCTCGTCTTCTCCCTCAGGACCACCACCATCAATGTCTGAATCAAAGCAGCGCTTTCCAGTGGGTACTCGTTTCTTCAAGGAGTTCGATGGGTTTGGTGTATTTGGCGGGAAAGTTGTGGAAGTGTATGAAGACGAAGTTGACACGCCTGAGGTTTTGTATCGTGTGCAGTACGACGATGGCGACGAGGAAGATCTCAATCATCACGAGCTTGCTGATCTTATTGCTCGCGCACCTTTTTCGAAGTGATACCAGTGCGTTGAGTGAATCAAAGTGCGTCTACTAACGAAGTTTCATTTGTATCGTGCACAGAAGCATACGCAGCATAAATCATAGGGTGTGTTCCCTTTCGTTGGTAAAGTTTAAAGTTTCAATTTACATGTACATTTGAACAAAAGGCCATGAAGCCATGGGAACACTATTTCAAGTAGCGACCGGCAACCGGGAAGTGGGCACTGTGCCAGTCACCAGTCACCAGCCAGCTGTAGCTGCAATTGTTTTGTGACAAATATTTTTACTTTGCGAGCTAATTAATACAAATACAGGGGCGTTTGAGTTCAAAAGGTGCCATCCCCATGCCCCTGAAAGCGAGCTGCCCTGAAATCCCAACGACATAGACCTGGGACTGGGGCATGTATTGGAGTTTCTGGCGTTCGGCCTTCGGACTTCTAAGAGGGAAGCCGGGTTGCCGGATTGTGATTTATTTTTATTTTTCTGAAGCGCACGCGTAGTAATTGAAACAATGGCGATGCGAAATTGGAAAACAATGCCTCAAATCTACGGTGCTATTCCATGGAAATGCAGAATCAATTCTTTCCTTCTCTGTATATCTAAGTGTAATTTAATAAGCCTTCTCGCCAAATCCAGCGGACATTGTCGAATTCGGCTGAGTCAGCTTTAAGTACTCCACCTCCTCGGCATCGAGTAGACCATCGCTCAAAGCCGACTGCAGCCACTTCTCTTTATTGTTTCTTGCAGACCCAACACCAACACCTTTACCATCTCCTCCGTAGACCTCCTGCAAGGTACTTCCCATAGCCCGAAGCGCCGCTGCCCTCGCTTTGTCCCTCGCGGTCTCTGCTGACATGCGCTCCATCAGAGAAGGCCGCTGAGACGACACTTTGGCCTCTAAAGCTTCGCGATTGAGCCGCATCTATGACGAGTAACGATAGAAAGAGAGAGATGTGAATGGGATAATGAGATGGCTTAGTGACAAGACGGCCAAGCCATGTGCTTGCAACTTAAAAAAAATCACAGCTCACCTTTTCTTTCAGAGAAGGCTCTGAGTCATCGGCTCCATCATTATCATTGTGATCGCCGCAGCTGCGCTCTTTGTCGAAAGCCTATTCAGGGTTAGATTGACGACGAAAATATTAATAAGAAAAAAAAGAAGAAACGAAACGTAGTGGTGTTCACAATCCTTGATCAAAATGTATTCAGCCAAAGAATGAATAAGTAAATGCACGAAAAACCACCTGCAGAGCTGGGCGTATCTCTTTAGCCGCTGCGCGCCTCCGTTCTGTTCTAGCTTTCTCCCGTGCCGCCTCTCTCGCTGCTTCCTTCTCCAGCATAGCCTGCTTGTCGCGGATGGCTTTGATCTGGAGGCGTGATTTAAAAATGAAGGGTGTCGAAAGAGAAAGAAAGGTCGAATCGGGCATGCACTCGCACGTGCAGATTCAACGCATTGTACACAGATGTGTTGAAGTAAAGAAGAAAAGCTCTGTGCGTGTGTTTTCCTCGTGCGCAACGAATCGTGAATATGGTAAAGTAAAAAAGAATGAGGACGAATAAATAATCAACACGCGCCCACACCTTGAGAGCCGCAGCTCGCGTGGAACGAGGTTGATCCGGTAGCGTCACTCGCATCGCCCTCTCATAGGCCCTAGCCTCTGCTGCTCGGGCTCTTGCTGCCTCTTCCTGTGCTTGGGCTTCCTTCTTGGCGGCACGCTCGGCTTGCTGTTTGTTGTACCTGAGGGGGTGGGTCAAGAGAACGAGGCAGGGAGAGACGATATTATATTATGAAGCACACACCAGTAAGAGTTGCACATACAAAGAGCTATCCAGTTGGTGCATCACTGGTTTTGCTGCTTCATTTGGAAAAAGAAAGGACACTAAATCTTGCTTGACCGATATTTGTAGTGCGTCAGAAAACAATCATCACAATATTGTTATCATCATTATCGTCATCAAGAACTAAAACCAACGAACACAACAACTTACTGTTCTTGTCGCGTGACCATAGCATCAGGCTCTAGTAGAGTCGCCACCCTCACTTCCTTGTCCACTTTCAGCGTTTCCCGTCGAATCGTATCTTTACGGTCCCAAGCAGCTCGCTGAGAGGTCAAGGATGCGCGCACCTATAGATGAACGTTCACTCACCAAGATTAAAAGAGTTGGAACTCTGATTAAGATAAAAAGAGTAATAAATTGTACAGGTTTCATAGAAAGAGTTGGAAATGAGTTACTTGCACAAAACAGAGGAGGCCAACCCAACCTCTTCGGGGCTTTTAAACGAAGAGCGCGCAGTGACATTGCCATCATCATAAGATCGAGTGGCATCACGAGGTGCAGACCGGCCGCGGGAGCCGCCTACACTCTTCCTGAGCCCCCTCTTAGAAGACCCAGCGTCGTCTTGGCATTCCTCATCATCATCGTCGTCACTGTATGCACCTCCTCCTCGTCCTCGTCCTTGTTCGCTTCGGGGTGCACTTAAACTTCTCCTACTTCTCGAATGCGAGCGCTGTGCCTCTTTTGCTTCTTCCCGTGCTACCATCCGCGGCGGCCTAGAGAGTTGAGTCCCAAGAAATGTCAAAGAAAATGGGAAGGGCAAACTAGAGAGACTTACTAAGAAAACAAAACATGTAGAAGACGACCTCCGATACGCTCAAACCATTACTTCCTGATCCCCTCCATCCATTCATCTCACTTGCATGTAGCGGCTAATTTGGATGCTCTTGTCGCTATTCTCTGCGCTCTCTCCACTTCCTGTGCTTCGGCAATCTCCCTCCATTCTAAACCCCCATCGCCCTTGTACTGCCGCGCTTTGAATTGCTTTTGGGCTAAGGCAGCGGCGGTTTGAGCTTCGGCGGCGGCTTCCCTCCGCAAGCGCAATGCATTTTGGTTCTGAGCCAAGCGGAGTTGGGCCTGCGATAACAGTGAAAAGAACAAGAGTGAGGGCATGAGATGATCATACGTGGTCCTATGGTGTGGCACACAGTGAGACTTTTAGTGTCCAATCGGAACAATGGAGTGAATTTATTTTGAGGACTCCTCAACTTTTTAATTATGATTAAATGTCCTCCTTACCTCCGACACCTGCGCCTGCTGAGAAGCTTTGAACCTCCTTTCTTGCTTTAACGCTTTCTGTTCGGCTTCGAGGCTCTATGGTATATAGCGAAAGCAAAACAAAGGAGAAGAAGAAGTAGAGGATTGAATCCGAAGTATGCATGGCCCAGATTAAGGTAAGCTAAACGAGATGAAGAGTTTCAGCAATTTGAAGCGAAATACGGCTCAAGTGAAAGTAAGACATAAACTACATCTTAATTCTCGTTACCGTACCTTCGCCCTTTCGCGCTCGTAAACTTTGTGTTGCCGCATTACTGTGTCCATTTCCATCGATTGGAATGGCGCTGGCGTGGTGACCTGCGGAAAAAAAAAGATAACGACAATGAAATTCACGTGAAAGGTGTAAATGAGAAGGAGGCATACTGTTTTTGTAGAAGGGCGAGCTGTTTCAATCAATGATAAAAGCCTACCTTGTGCACATGATATGGGTTGCCACCCGTGATCGTAAAACCATGGCTACTGTTGCTATGGTGATGGGCAGCTCCTGCAGTAGTGGCTGAGGATGAAGATGAAGATAAAGGCATCGGGGCTGCAGTCTTCGGCTTAGCTCGGCCACGATTGCTCTTTGGACCTTGCATGCTTAATGACTGTTTCTTCTCAAGTGGGTCAACGAACTCAAAGTCCTCGATGCCCTAAAATACAAAGGGGGATAAAAGGCAAGAGCCAAACATGGTAATAAACGCTTCCCTCAAATTGAGTATCCATACGAATGAACTACTCATTAATACATAGTCCTAACTATCTTGCAATATACCAAGAGGGACTGCCCTAAACGCACTCCGCTCATCATCTCTTATCTCACTCTTCTTCTCTTTCGCTTCTTACTCCTGTGGCCAGCACGAGCAGTTCATTGAGGCTCAGAAGGCCGTCGCCGTCGC
>Ga0136554_1000508_pt1 | contig 14426 bp, 15 predicted proteins | sample AntRauTorckE5431_FD_104637 | JGI IMG/M metagenome (GOLD analysis project Ga0136554, IMG submission 104637) | Saline lake microbial communities from Rauer Islands, Antarctica - Metagenome Torckler E5 #431 | ecosystem: Environmental > Aquatic > Non-marine Saline and Alkaline > Saline | place...
CCGACCACCCCAGCTTGTTTGGCGGGGAGGCCGGGCGCGCCGGCGCCTTTTTCATGAAGAATTGGTTCGAAACCCAGGTTTTCGGCAAAATCGCCAAGATGGTGATCGCCGACGTCCATTCGATCCTGCATGAAAAGGATCAGGAATATTTCCGCACCACGCGCGAAAAATTCTTTGGCACAGCGTTAGGAGATATCTGCCCGGACGAGGGGGCGGCGCGCGCCGACCTAAAAGCCGCCCTGACGCCGATGCGCAAGGTGCTGGAGACGCAATCCTATCTGGGCGGGGATGCCCCCAGCTTTATGGACTTCATCCCATTTGCCGCCTTCATGTGGGCGCGCTGCGTCTCCGACAAAGTGATTTTAGAGGCGGACGATCCGGTCCACGCTTGGGCAGAGCGGATGCTGGATTGCTGCGGGGGCATGCCACGCACGGCGAAATGCGCCAAGGCCGCCTAGACAACGCACCGGGCAACTGAGCATGCAGGTTGCGCCGCTGCGGTGGCAGGCTGCCAAAACCCGCGAAAAATGCCGCCAAGGGGCCGTAAATGGCTCATTGGCGGCATTTTATTGCCCGCAGGAGACATGCAAAAAAAGCATCCCCCCTGTTGGAAATTTGCGCGTTTCATGGCGCGAAATCAGGCCTATCTCCCCCTTACCGAAGACGCGGACGGCGCGTTGATCGGAAGACCCTAAACACTCTAATTCGAGCGGGAGTAAATACCATGGCTGTTACGACGCACGCCGCCGGTCGCGAGGACTACACGATCACCGACATGATCGCCCGCGCCGTTTTCGTCACGATTTCAAAGATCTATTCCGGCGTTGATGCGCTGTCGCGTCGTAACCAGCGTAATGCGACCGAGCGCACGCTGCGCCAGCTCCCCGACGCGATGCTGCACGACATCGGTCTTGCGCGCGCCGACATCCCGAAGGAAGTCTCGCTGCTGCAGACCCCCGGTCGGTAATAACGGGTCGGTACTAAGCGGGCATTACGGGGCCTTTGACGGCCTGCTCCGCCCGCTGCCTGCCCGCTAATCTCCCCATGCCCCGTCCGGTTCAACCGGGCGGGGCATGTCGTTTTCGGGCAAATTTTGAGAATTTCGGACACAGAAACGCCAAAACCCGCCGAGTCGCAGTCTATTCTCATAGACGCCAGCACCATTTTGCCGATAGACTTTGTCTCACGGAAGGTCAACGAATGCCCTTCTGGTTGTCTAGTTAGGGAGCTTCGTTTTTACCCATGAACCATAACTTGCCGCCCGCCGTGGTCCACGAACGCGTCTCCGCCCGGGTGAAATGGTACAATCCGACCAAAGGGTTTGGATTCGTCAAAACCGAAACCGGCGACCCGGATGCGTTCATGCACGCCTCCGTCTTGCCGCAGGAAAACACCCAGGACTTGCCCACCGGCGCCACGGTCATCTGCGATCTGGCACGGGGACAAAAGGGCCTTATGGTCTCTGAGGTCTATGACGTCGATCTGTCGACCGCCGATCCAGGATTCGGTGGCGGCGGGGCTGGCGCGCCCGGCGGCGCCCCCGGCGGTGGCTTCGGCGCAGGCCCCAAGCGCCAAGCCGGCGGCCCGGTCAGCGCGCCCTATGAAGGCACGGTCAAATTCTTCAACGCGGCCAAAGGCTTCGGCTTCATTGTGCCCGACAATGGCGGGGCGGACGTCTTTGTTTCGATCCGCACGTTGGAGCGTTGTGGCGTTCCGATGATCGACAGCGATCAGCGGGTGCGCATGACGTCGAGCAGCGGCGAAAAAGGCCCGACGGCCGAGTCCGTCGAACTGATTTAACGCCGCCCTGATCCGGCCCTAATCCCAAACGCTGGTCTTCTGCCAAGCGATCGATCGCGCGCAACCATCCGCGCTATATGCGAGGCTGTGACATGCCAACAGGCCCGCTAACAACGCCCGACGGCCAAGCCATCAAGGCCCATTGGCAGGCCAAGGCCGCCCATTGGACCGATTGGGCCGACGGCATGGCCGCGATGGCCGCGCGTTTCAATCAGCCCCTTCTGGATGCGATCAAGCTGTCCTCGGGCGAGCGTGTGCTGGATCTGGCCTCCGGCGCGGGAGAGCCGGCTTTGAGTGCCGCTGCCCGCGTCGCCCCCGATGGCTTGGTCGTGGCCAGCGACCTTATCGCCGATATGGTTCGGGGGGTAAAAAGCCGCGCGGGCACCGATCCCCTCTATGGGGTGGCGGCAGACATGCAGGCCCTGCCCTTCGCCGATGGCGCGTTCGATAAGTTGACCTGCCGCTTCGGCATCATGTTCGTGCCAGATCCCCTGTGTGCCGCCCAACAAGCAGCCCGCGTCCTGAGATCGGGCGGACGTGCAGGCTTTCTGGTGTGGGGGCCGCGCGCCGACCAAACGATATTCACGGTTTTGGGCGATGCGGTGGCGGAGGTTTTGGGCTTGGCGATGGACGATCACCATTTCCAGATCTTCCGATTCGGTAACCCAGGCAGCCTCTCCCACATCCTAGAAGCCGCCGGCCTTCGCCACGTTCAGGAAGAGGCGCTGCATTTCACGCCGACCGCGCCCGCCGACAAACCCTTTTGGCGCCCGCAGTTGGATATGAGCTTCGGCCATCTTCTGGACGGAATCTCAGACGCAGACAGCAAGGCGCTGGATGCGCGCATCCGTGAAAAGCTGGCGCCACTGCGGAGCAAGGATGGTCGCGGTTATCGCTTAAAAGCCCATATTCGATTGGTAACGGGACGCGCGCCTTAGCGGACGGGGCCGTAGCCGTAGCTGTGCAGCAAGAAACGCTCTAGCCGGTTCAGAACCTGGCCGGTGAATTCCAACTGCTCGGCATTGATGCCGGTGTCGCCCAGCTTGCTCGCCTGTTCGTCGAGGATTTCCTCAACCTTATCGCGCACCTTCAGGCCCTTATCGGACAGACGCACGCGGATCGAGCGGCGATCGTGGGTCGAGCGTTCTTGGATCAGATAGCCGTTCTCCACCATCTTACGAACATTGTAGGACACGTTGGAGCCGAGATAATAACCGCGGTGCGTCAATTCCCCGACCGTCAATTCATCCGCGCCGATATTGTAAAGAATCAGCGCTTGGATGTTGTTGATATCGCGAATGCCTAAGCGGTCGATTTCCCCCTTAATCACTTCGAGGAACTGCCGATGCAGGCGTTCGATAAGTCGGATGACTGTCAGGTAATCGTCTTTCACGGAACAGTTCTCTTATACTTATGATCAAAACGGGGCTAATGCAGAAGGCGACCAAGTACGGCGCGCCGAAGCCTTGCAAAGACTAGCCCCTTGCGCGCCTCGCTGTCCAGTTACGAAAGCGTCCGGTCTTCACACGCTGTCGTCTCGGATCATCTTGATAATGCCAGAGAAATCGGCGGCGTTGTTCCCAGCCTCGCTAAAGCGCTCATAAAGCGCCATGGCATGCTGGCCCAGCGCGGTCTCTGCGTTGAAGGAACCGGCGGCCTCTTGCGAGAGTTTTAAGTCCTTCAACATCATCGCAACCGCGAATCCGGGCTGATAATCCCGATTGGCGGGCGAGGTCGGAACCGGCCCCGGCACCGGGCAATAGGTCGTCAGCGACCAACATTGCCCCGACGCCTTGGCGGAGACATCGAACAGCTTTTGATGATCCAGCCCCAGCTTTTCCGCCAGCACGAAGGCCTCCGCCACGGAAATCATCTGAATGCCCAGCATCATATTGTTGCACATCTTGGCCGCCTGCCCGTTGCCGGAGCCGCCGGTATGCACGATGGTCTTGCCCATCACATCCAGATAGGGGCGCGCGGCCTCATAGGCCTCCTCCGGCCCGCCGACCATGAAGGTCAGCGTCCCCGCCTCTGCCCCGCCGACGCCGCCGGATACCGGCGCATCGACCATCATGAAGCCCTTGGATTTCGCCGCCTCGGCCACCGCGCGGGCGGTTTCGACATCGATGGTGGAACAATCGATCAGCACGGTGCCGGGGGCCGCCGCGCTCAACACCTCATCGGTATAGACCGCCTTCACATGCGGGCCCGCCGGCAGCATGGTGACCACCAGATCAACCTCGCGCGCCGCATCCGCCGCACTATCCGCAACCGTGCCCCCCGCATCCGCCACCGCCTTCAGCAGGTCCTGCGACAGATCAAAGGCCTTCAGCGAATGCCCCGCCTTCAAAAGATTGCGCGCCATCGGCCCGCCCATATTGCCGACCCCGATAAAGCCAATGCTGGCCATGGTTAAGCCTCCCTGCTGAGATGCGCGGCTGCTTTGCGTCCCGCGTCTTTTGACACTGTGCTTTCAGAGTGTAGCGGATCGATTACGTGAACACCAAATCCTGCGCTGGGGCCTGGAAAAACGCCTCCACCTCCGCATCCGGCACATCGCTGATCTGGGCATGCTGCCATTTCGGGGCGTGGTCTTTGTCGACCAGGACGGCGCGGATTCCTTCGTAGAAATCAGAGCCTTGGCGCATGCAGCCTTGGCTGATGCGGTATTCCATGGTCATGCAGTCGTCGAAGGGCAGGCCAGCGCCGCGGCGCAGCTGGGCGAGGGTCACCTTCATCGACAGCGGTGACTTTTTCTGGAGAGTTTCCAGCGTCTCGATCGCGAATTCGCTGCCGTCCGATTCGAGGGCCTGAAATATTTCTTCCAAGCGATCGTAGCTGAAACAGCGGTCGATCACGGCGCGATTCGCGGCCAAGGTCGGCTCCCCGGCATGGACCGCGAAGCCTTCCACCACGCTGGCGACGGCGTCTGCGGTGGTGCAATTGCGCAAGGCCGCTTCCAACGCGCCCATCTGATCGCTGGGTACGACATGGCTGGCAAGGCCCAGGGCGGCGGCGTCTGCGGCGCCGATCCGCGCGCCGGTTAGCGCCAGGTAGAGCCCCGCCTCGCCCGGACATTTATTCAAAAACCAGCTACCGCCAACGTCGGGAAAAAGGCCAATACCCGTTTCCGGCATTGCGAACATCAGGCGTTCGGTTGCCACGCGGAAATCGCCATGCACCGATAATCCAACGCCGCCGCCCATGGTGACGCCATCCATCAGGGCGATGTAAGGCTTTGGAAACATGTGGATTTGCCGGTTCAGGCTGTATTCTTCCCAGAAAAAGCGCTGGGTCAGATCGCCGCCTTCTTTGCCCGCCTTCCACACGGCGCGCACATCGCCGCCGGCGCAAAAGGCCTTTTCGCCCGCCCCCTTGATCAGGACCGCGCCGATGCCGGCGTCGCCTTCCCAGGCCTTCAGCTTCGGCGTCATCTCCTCAATCATCGGCAGATTAAGGGCGTTGAGCGCCTTCGGGCGGTTGAGCGTGATGGTGGCAAGCGCGCCGGATTGGTCGAACAGGATTTCAGCGTCTTCACTCATGAGTTTTTCTTTAGTCCTTCAGCATTTGACGAGAGACGATGAGGCGCATGATTTCATTCGTGCCCTCAAGGATTTGATGCACCCGCAAATCGCGCAAGAACCGTTCGATCGGAAAGTCGCGCAAATAGCCGTAACCGCCATGCAATTGCAGCGCATCATTGACGATATCGAAGCAGGCATCGGTCGCAAAGCGCTTGGCCATCGCACAAGCGCGCGTCGCATCCGGCGCCTTGGCATCCAGCTTGGCGGCTGCCTGATGCACCATCAAGCGCGACGCCTCCAGATCAATCGCCATATCGGCTAACTTGAACTGCAACGCCTGAAAATCAGCCAGCGCGCGCCCGAACTGCTTACGTTCCTTCATATAGCCGGTGGCGTGATCCATCGCAGCCCGCGCCCCGCCCAGCGAGCAGGCGGCAATATTAATGCGCCCGCCATCCAGGCCCTTCATCGCGATTTTGAAGCCCTCGCCTTCCGCGCCGATGCGGTTTTCCACCGGCACCTTGCAGTCTTCGAAAATCACGGCGGAGGTCGGTTGGCTGTGCCAGCCAAGCTTGCGTTCCTGCCCGCCGAAGCTAAGGCCATCGCTGCCCGCCTCAACGCCCAAGCAGGTGATGCCGCCGGGCCCGTCATCGCCGGTGCGCACCATCGTAACATAGAGGTCTGAGCGACCACCACCGGAGATAAAGGCCTTGGTTCCGTTCAGGATATAATGATCACCGTCCCGCACAGCCCTGGTTTTCAGGCTGGCCGCGTCCGAGCCCGCACCCGGCTCGGTCAGGCAATAGCTGGCGAAATGATCCATCGTCATCAGCTTTGGCAAAAACTTCGCGCGCACCGCGTCATCGCCGAAGCTGTCGATCATCCAGGCGGCCATATTATGGATGGAGATATAGGCCGCCGTTGAGGGGCAGGCCGCCGATAATTCCTCAAAAATGATGGCGGCATCGAGGCGGCTCAGCTCCGATCCGCCATGCGCGCCCGCGCAATAAATCCCGCCGAACCCAAGGGCAGCACCGGCGCGAAGCACATCTTCCGGAAACTCACCCTCCTCATCCCAGCGCGCGGCGTGGGGCGCCATTTCATCGTGCGCAAACCGGCGCGCCATATCTTGGAACGCAGTTTGGTCGTCTGTGAGGGTGAAATCCATGGATCCTCGCGAGAAGGCTATACAGATTGGCTAACTGCTTGGTGGAGCATAGCCAGCCCGCAGGCAGCGTCAATAACAGGCGCCCCCTTGTACCCTGGAATAAGGGGGGCGCGCCCTATAGGATGCCGGTGATGTACAGCCTTTATTATTATCCAGATAACGCCAGCTTGGCCCCGCATATGTGTTTGATCCATGCGGGCGCCCCCTATGATTTGGTTTTGGTCGACCGGGTCAAAGGCGCGCTGGATGCCGATTGGTTCCGCGCGGTCAGCCCCCATGGGCTGGTGCCGGCGATGATGGTGGGTGATCCTGCCTATGGCGGCTTTGCCATGACGGAAGCAGCCGCCATCTGTCTAAAAATTTCAGAAGATTTCCCCGCATCCGGCTTGATGCCACCGCTTGGTACGATGCAGCGTGCCCAAGCGCAGCAATGGCTGATCTATCTTACCAACACGCTGCAAGCGGACACGATGGTGTTCAATTACGCCCGGCGCTACGGCGTCACCGCCACCGGCATCAAGCAGGTGCGCGGCGAGGCGGCGGCCCGCGTCGGCTCGATGCTGGGCTATATCGACCGGCACCTTAAGACGATGGATGGGCCCTGGCTGACCGGGCATTATTTTTCCGCCGCCGACTATTATCTGCTGATGCTGGCCGGATGGCTTGAGCAATTTAAGATACCCGACCCCCCCTCCATCCGCCCGAACCTGAAGACCTATCTGCACCGCGCCCAGGCGCTGCCTTGCGCGGCGGAAGCCTATCGGATTGAGGGGCATGGTCCCTATTTTTGAGGGATAGCCCCGCGCGTCAATTGACCGGTCCGCCCCCCATACTCTCGCCCCGCCCCGATAGCTTCAGGCCGAAAAGTGATAGGCGCCCGACGGGATGCCCGGCCCCGTGCAGCGCAAGGCCCAACGCCCGGGCGGATTCGGCGACCGCCAGGGCATCATCCGGCACCATCTGCGCGCGATCCGGTGCGCGCCCTAAAAAGTCAGCCGCCAAGGCCTCGGCATGATCCATCCGCCCGCCCGCAGCGGTCCCGATCAGGGCGAGAAGGCGTGCCTCATCCGGGGCGAGGCAAGGACAGCAGCGGGCGTGATGATGAATGCGCCGACCGGCGCCGGCCCGAATGCGTTCCACCAGCAGGATCAGCGCACCCATTACCGGCTTGCCCGGCCCACCGACCCCCGGCCCACCGCCCCCCGGCCCACCGCCCAAGGTGGCCGCGATTTCATTCCAGGCATCGTTTGGGCCGTCATGGGTGTTTGTAGCGCCCGCGACATAATGGCGGAAGGCACGAACGAACAGGCGGGCGCCCTCCTCCATCCGCTCCAGACGGTACGGGATGGTCTCGTCCCCTCCCTCTGTTTCTGGGAAATAGGGTCGGCGGGGCATGCGCAGGGCTGTCATGGCAGGGCGTTCCTTGATTTGGTTTATGAGCGAGCAGGGGTTTGTCTAATGTCCGTGAAAACTATAGATGCGAGTCATTCTTAATTGCAAATAGTATTTTGTGCTTAAGTACCCACCGCGTTTTGTGTGTTTTAAATAATCTACATAATTTTATCGTAAAACACTTGACGGCCTCCCTACCCCTCCTCTATACAAAGGGTGCGCCGATTTGAGGCTCAGCTTGCGGGCGCATTAAAAATTCAGCTAAAGCGGGTTGGTGGTGAAAGCCGTCCAGCCCCAAGACTTGGCTGCGACGGTTTTTTTGTGGGCGCACTCTGCCCGGACAAAACCCCATCGCCTCCGCCCTGTCCCGCAAGCCCTCCCCTCGCCTCGGCGCATGGAATCCATGTATCGCCGCCCCAATCCGTGGGGCCCAAAGCGACGAAATTGACCATGACCAGGAAGGGTCCCGACCAATGGCTGTTACCAGCAAACACGCACAAACCATCGCGCTCCACGCCGGCCACCGCGCCGATCCGACGACCGGGTCGGTCGCCGTGCCGATCTATCAGACCACCAGCTATCAGTTCGATAGCGCGGAGCATGCGCGCAAACTGTTCGCGCTGGAAGAATTGGGCAATATCTATAGCCGCATCATGAACCCGACCTGCGACGCGCTGGAACAGCGTGTGACGGCGCTGGAAGGTGGCGTCGCGGCCCTGGCCGTGTCATCCGGCCAGGCGGCAACGGCCTTTGCCATCCAGAATATCGCAAAGGCGGGCGACAATATCGTCAGTTCCACCGACATTTACGGCGGCACCTGGAACCTATTCGCCAACACGTTGAAGGATCAGGGGATTGAGGTTCGCTTCGTCGATCCCGCCGATCCGGAGAATTTCCGTAAGGCCATCGACGATAAAACCCGCGCTTTCTATGCCGAAACCCTGCCGAACCCGAAGCTGCAGGTCTTCCCCATCGCCGAAGTCGCCGCCATCGGGCGGGAAGTCGGCATCCCCCTGATCGTCGACAACACTGCCGCCCCCATCTTGTGCAAGCCGTTGGATCACGGCGCCGCGATCGTGGTTTATTCCACCACCAAATATTTGGGCGGGCACGGCACCACGATTGGCGGACTATTGGTTGATGGCGGGAATTTCCCGTGGGAGGATTTCAAGGAACGCCAGCCCTATTTGAACCAGCCCGACCCCTCCTATCACGGTGCGATTTGGACGGAGGCGGTCAAACCCCTTGGCCCCATCGCCTATATCATCAAGGCGCGGGTGACGCTGCTGCGCGACCTTGGCAGCGCACAAAGCCCCTTCGATGCCTTCCAAACCATCCAGGGCATCGAAACCGTCGCCCTTCGGATGCGCGAACACAGCCGCAATGGCGCGGCCGTGGCCGAGTTCCTGGAAAAGCATCCGCTGGTCGACAAGGTCATCTATCCCGGGCTGCAGGAAGGTGAGAATAAACGCCGCGCGGACACCTACCTGACGGGTGGATTCTCCGGCCTGGTCGGCTTCCATATCAAGGGTGGCCAGGCCGCCGGTGCTGCCTTCATCGATGCGCTCAGCCTGTTCTATCATGTCGCCAACATCGGGGACGCGCGATCGCTCGCCATTCACCCCGCCACGACCACGCATTCGCAGCTAAGTGCAGAAGAGCGCGAAGCCGCCGGCGTCACCGATAGCTATGTCCGCCTATCGATCGGGATTGAGCATATCGACGATATCCTGGCCGATTTGGACCAAGCGCTGAATGCCGCCCTGTCGGTAGCGCAAGCCGCTTAATAGAGACACGCGCCCGGCCCGGTTGCGGGACCCTTCTATCAGTGTCGGGCGCGGTGAAAGGCCGGGCCAGCCCCCCGCATATCATTTTATGCGGTTGCGTGCTGGCCCGGCCCTTTCTTTTCAAACATCACCGCAGCCGCTATCTAAGCGCCTTGGACGAAGGGGACAACGCGCCATGGTGATACTGTATGTCGATGCCGATGCCTGCCCGGTGAAGGGGGAGGTCGTGCGCGTGGCCGACCGGCACGGCCTTAAGGTCTTGATGGTCAGCGACGGCGGCATTCGCCCGGATCCGCACCCCTTGGTCGAAACCGTGGTGGTCACCCAAGGCGCCGACGCCGCCGATGATTGGATTGCGGAGCGGATCAGCCCCCATGACATCTGCATCACCAACGATATCCCGCTGGCCGATCGCTGCCTGAAAGCCGGTGGGGCGGCCCTAAAGCCGAATGGGGAGGCCTTTAGCGTGGAGAGCATCGGCATGGCCTTAGCGGGCCGTGAATTAGCGCAGCATCTACGCGAAACCGGCGCGATGACCGGCGGGCCCCGCCCCTTTTCCAAGGCCGATCGCTCCCAATTCCTGAATAAGCTTGAGGTTATGGTGCAGGCGGCGAAGCGAGCCGCGGGGTAAGCGGATTACATCCACCCTCTGCGCTTGAAATAAAGCCAAACGCCGACGCCTAAGACACCCAACGCGGCGCAGACCATCCAAAAGGCCATCGGGCTTTCCACCCCTGGCATGCCGCCGACATTGATGCCAAGCAAGCCGGTGACAAAGCCAAGCGGCAGGAACACCCCGGCCACGATGGCCAGCGTGTACATGGTTCTATTCATCCGCTCCCCTTGCAGGGCGACGGCTTCGTCGAAGCCGACGGCGGCGCGTTCGCGAATACCGTCCAGATCGTCCAGAATGCGCCCGACACGCTCGCGTACATCGCGCAGGCGCCGGCGCATCGGCTCCGCCAGCCAAGGTAAATCGCATTCGGCAGCGTGGGCCAAGGCCTCGCGCTGGGGGGCGATGAAGCGGCGTAGTTGGGCCGCACGCCGGCGCACGGTGGAAAGCTGCTGGCGGTGCTTGGCCAGGCTTTTTGGGTCATGCTCGGCCAATTCAACCTCAAGCCCATCGACCTCTTCTTCCAGATTCAGGACCACACCGTGCATCCGCTCCGCCAAGCGGCCGGCCAGGGCATGAAATAATCCAAGGGAGGTTTTCGGGCCGCGGCCTTGCAGCAATTGCGCCTGGACATCCTTGACCGCGCGCAAAGACGTCAGGCGCAAGGTGACGAGGCGGCGCTCCTCCGCCACCAGGCGAAGGGAGACCATGTCCTCCGGCTCCGCACCGGGGTTCAGATTAACCCCGCGCAAATTGGCCGCCAAACGTTCGTCGTAGGCCTCAGCCCCAGGCCGGGTTTCTTCCGCCAACAGGCGCGCACACAGGAAATCATCGAAGCCCGCGACTTCCGCCAACCAGGCCTGCGCTTCAGGGCGGTCGCGGCGCAGATGGGCCCAGACCACCGCATCGCCGGGCGATTTCCAGGCGGCCTTCAAGGCATCCGCGTCCAATGCCCGCGCGCCGCCCTCGCCGTCCAAGACAAGCGCGAATAACAGCCAGGATTCCGCCCCGTCCTGTCCCATGAAACCGTCCTTTATTGAAAATTGCCAAAGGCCCCCTCTACAGCCCCCTCTATCTGAGGGTTTATCGGCCACCCCCGCAAGGGGCTTGCAACGCCGTGCGCATCCGGCCAAGGCTTAGGCCTATCATGATCGATATCATCCTAGCCCTTGCCCCCATCTTCCTACTGATCGCGCTTGGCAATCTGGTGCGGCGCACCGGTTTTCTGCCTGCCGACTTTTGGGGCGGCGCGGAAAAGCTGGTTTATTGGGGGCTTTTCCCCTGTCTGCTGTTCAGGAAGGCGGCCTTGGCGCCACTGGACGCCTTGGCGATCGGGCCCCTGGCGGTGACGCTTTTGGGGGCGATTGCGATGGCGGGTGCGGCGGTGTTCCTGCTGAAACCCTGGCTGCGTTTGCCCGACAGCAGCTTTGGCAGCGTCTTCCAGGCATCCATCCGCCAGAATGTTTATGTCGGCTTCGCCGCCGCCGCCACCTTGGCCGGCCCGAACGGTGCGGCGCTAGCCGCCGTGTCAGCCGCGATCATGGTGCCGATGGTGAATGCGCTATCGATCACGACGCTGCTTGCGCTTCATGGCGGGGCTGCGGGTCAGCGCGCCCAAGGCCTTGCCATGTGGGTGAAGGTCGGGCGCGGGCTGGTGACGCATCAGCTAATCCTGGCGATTGTCTTAGGGTTATTGGTGAATGTGACGGGTGTTGGCATTCCGCCGGTGGTGGATGGATTAACCGACATCTTGTCCGCCGGGGCCTTGCCGGTGGCATTGCTGACGGTCGGCGCAGGGCTGCAATTAAAGGCGCTGGGCGCGGTCGGGGGGACCGTGGGGCGCGCGATGGTGACCGGCGTTCTGGTGAAGCTTGCCCTGCTGCCGGCGGTGGCGGTGGGAATCGGGATGCTGGTCGGGCTTGAAGGGGCGGCATTGCTGGTGGCCGCGATATTCGCCGCCCTACCCTCCAGCGCCAGCGGCTATCACATGGCGCGCCAAATGGGCGGCGACGGCCCCTTGATCGCCGGCATTATTACCGCCCAGACATTGCTGGCGATGGCCAGCCTGCCATTGATCATATTATTGGTGCGCTAAGCAGACGTTTAGCGACGCGCCCGGAAAAACTGCAGTCCCAGCAGCATCGCCAGCACAACCCCGCCGACGACCGCCCATAGGGTAATCGAGGCTTCTTGAGGCATAGCGATGGGCGATAATTCGAAAGCAAAGTCGTCTGCAATGGCGCGCGCCACACCCCACCAGCCCGCGAATCCGGCCAGCATAAGGCCGCAAACACCAGCCCGTTTCATTCGCCGCCGACGCAAGCGCATACGATATCTTGTAAAGATTCTATCAGCCATTTCATCCTCTCGCCGTCATGAGGCCGCAATCGGGGCCTCTATCCGACTTCACCGTCAAAATAGCGGATCCATGCTTTCCAAACAGTTAACGACGCATTTAACAACGCATGGGCCTACGAAATTGGTTGCCGACGATCCGATTGTGACTATAGTGCGGCCTCGATGTCGAAGGACCTGGGCATAGCATTTTCTCGCCGCCATCTGCTTGGCATCGATGGGCTTTCGCCCCCCGAAATCACCCACATTTTGGACTTGGCCGACAGTTATGTTGAGCAGTCGCGCCGTGTCGATAAAAAGTCAGAGCTGCTTAAAGGCCTGACCGTCATCAATCTTTTCTTTGAAAATTCAACGCGCACCCGAACCTCCTTCGAGGCGGCGGCGAAGCGCCTGGATGCTGATGTCATCAATATGACGGTCTCTAACAGCTCCATCAAAAAGGGTGAGACGCTGATCGATACCGCGATGACGCTGAACGCCATGCACCCGGACGCCCTGGTCGTGCGGCACAGCGATTCCGGCGCGGTACAGTTGCTGGCGGAAAAGGTCGACGGCGCGGTCATCAATGCCGGCGACGGCCGGCACGAACATCCGACCCAGGCGCTATTGGATGCGCTGACCATCCGTCGGCGCATCGGGCATCTGGATAATCTGACCGTCGCGATCTGCGGCGATATTGCGCACAGCCGGGTCGCGCGCTCCAACATCCACCTGCTGCAAATCATGGGCGCGCGGGTGCGGGTGATAGCACCCCCTACCCTGCTGCCCAGCGCCATCGACCGCATGGGGGTGGAGGTTTTCACCGACATGCGCGAAGGGCTGAAAGACGTCGACATCGTCATGATGCTGCGCCTGCAGCTTGAACGGATGCAGGGGTCTTTCGTGCCCTCGGTCCGGGAATATTTCCGCTTCTTTGGGCTGGATCGCGACAAGTTAGCCTGCGCCAAGCCAGACGCGCTGATCATGCATCCGGGGCCCATGAACCGCGGCGTGGAAATCGATAGCGAACTGGCCGACGATATCGACCGTTCCTTGATCCGTGAGCAGGTGGAAATGGGCGTGGCCGTGCGCATGGCGGTCCTGGATATTCTGACCAAGCCGTTGCGCGAAGCCGGTGCGGCGGAAGGGGTGCGTGGATGAACCAACAAGGCCGCATCGCCTATATGAATGCCCGGCTTCTGGACCCGGCCACCGGCCTGGATGAGGTCGGCGCGCTGCTGATCGAAGACGGGCGCATCGCGGACTTCGGCGCCCATCTATTCCGAACCGGCGCGCCCTCCGTCAATGAAATCGTCGAATGCCAGGGCATGGTTCTGGCCCCCGGCCTGATCGATATCCGCGTGCAACTGCGCGAGCCGGGCGAAGAGCATAAAGAGACCATCGCCACCGGCGCTGACGCAGCCGCCGCCGGCGGGGTCACCGCCATGGTGTGCCTGCCAAACACGCATCCGCCGGTCGATGATGTCTCCGTGCTGGAATTCATCGCCCGGCGATCACGCGAATTGAAACGCAGCAAGGTCTACAGCTACGCCGCCCTGACGAAGAATTTAGGCGGGGACGAAATCACCGAAATCGGCCTGCTGCGTGAAGCCGGCGCGCTGGCCTTCACCGATGGCGACCGGGCGCTGTCGAATGCTAAGGTGATGAAGCGCGCCCTCTCCTATGGTCAGGTCTTCGACGCCCTGATCGTGCAACACCCGATGGAACCTGACCTGAGCCGTGGCGGGGTCATGAACCAGGGGGAATTGGCCACCCGCCTTGGCTTATCCGGCGTGCCCACGGTGGCG
>Ga0136554_1000509_pt1 | contig 14386 bp, 12 predicted proteins | sample AntRauTorckE5431_FD_104637 | JGI IMG/M metagenome (GOLD analysis project Ga0136554, IMG submission 104637) | Saline lake microbial communities from Rauer Islands, Antarctica - Metagenome Torckler E5 #431 | ecosystem: Environmental > Aquatic > Non-marine Saline and Alkaline > Saline | place...
CTTCTTGCTTGTATGAGTATGAGTATAGCTTGCTCCTCGCCAAACGCACGAAGTGGAAGTAGAGCAGCATCTGTAGCGTGCCCCTCGCCGAGCGCTTCATCTGGAAGTAGAGCCGCATCTGTAGCGTGTCCCTCTCTCGACTGGGAAAAGTTTACTGGGTGGCTTGGTACTATTATTAGCAAAGCAGTGCGGGCCCCAGCGGCCCGTTTGGTGCAACGTCAACACATTTTTGTGATAACCCCGTGGTTGTGTCTTTTGGTGCTTTGTCTTTTCGGTAAATACACTCTACTGTGTATATATTAGTGCTCTCTCTGGCAGCACTCTCTTGTGTGTAGAGTAATCATTCTCTTGGAACTTTCCGAAGTTCCTCTGTTTGAGCCCTTGGCTTCGTCTGTTCGCATCCAGCTCGCCGTGCGAGCGTGTTGCTCAGTGGTTGGTTGACGATGTCGGCCGCAATTAGGAATCGCATTCCGACAGTACGACGTATAACTTATGTATAAAAATAAACAACCCGACTACGACACACTACGAACCAACCTCTTCTAATTACTACATACACATACACCGCAATATACTTGTGATACGGATTTATACAGGATTTATACCTGCAACCTGCAAGCTGATGTCTGCAGTCCGAAGTTTTCAGCTTCGGCTTCAGTATTCCACTGCGCGGCGCGCGATTCGCCTCGATTTGCGGGTTTTATACTACCCGCTATCCCACTTTGCGGGTCGGAAATCTTTTACATCTGATTATTTTCGAATAAAACGTTACCATTACTACAATGGCCACTCGTGCATTTGTTCCTGATTAGCTCTTCTTCTAGCGTGCGTAAAGTGCATTGCGTTTTATTTCTGTGTGCTAACCCTCTAATTCCAACCCTCCAGGGTCTCCGTTTAAGGAAAATATAAGAGAGAGGGCCCTCTACAGCTCGAATGGGTGTATGGATTTGAATGCCGCCGTTTGGATTCAGGAGGTCTTAGTCCTAATGCCATGTCTTCATGGCAAAAAGCGAGTAGAAAAGCATAATGGAAGGACTCAGAGGGGTATCGAGATAATAAACCAAGCACTTTAAGACTCAGGGGAGTCGTAATGGTTTCTGCTTCCATGTGTAATATAACCACCGCATTCTGGAACCCTAGAAATGGCCAAGCACGTTATGTTGTCTACTTGAATGTCTAAAGAAGAGCAGAACACAGCACGGCACGGCAGCCACAGCAGCACACAATGGCGCATTACAGATTACAGACACAGGACCACAGAACACAGAAATACTACAGTACTATGAAGCTGGCCCTCTGGTCGTGTACGGTAGTCGTCGTTAGCCGTTACTGTGTGATTCACGTGTGCACATTTCATGCTAAATTATGCACGTTCTCCTCTGTAGCCTGCCCGGTCCTTGCGCTAAAATTCCCGCCACAAAAAAGATGTCTCCTTAGGTCTAGTTTGCGCTGCTTTGCTTTTCTTCTCTACCTGTTAGTCTTCTAATTCCGGCCCTTCGGGGCCTGTCTCAAAAAACATGATCACAAACTCTTTGCGCAGCCTCTCTACTCTCGTTGCTCTAAAAATATTCTTTTCTCCTTCACTGAATATCTCTTTTGCACTTTCTGCCGTGGCGTTCGAGCTCGACTCACCTGAGCGAGAGAGCGGGGAAGATTCAACAACGCCTTGTGGTGTTCAAGGTGATGTAGGTCCCGGTTCTCGTGCTCAGATCCGATTGGCTGTGTGGAGAAAACAGGATGTCCGCTGTGTGGAGAAAACAGGATGTCCACTTCAACGGACAACAACGCTTGGAATGATGGAATGATGGCGTGATGGCTGATGGCGTGGCGCATAGCGTCCGATTGCTACAGACCCCCTGCTACCTTAGGCTAGTTGCACTGTACGCAGATACTCATGGCTCGACTGCAAATGCTCTCCCGGTCAGCGCAAGCTAGAGCCCGAGCGCAGGCTCAGGCGCAACAAGGTCGCCCTCAGCCAATCTCAATGGATTCTAACCGCCATCCTACTGATACCGTCGCCAGTTGGCTCGCCGCGAGAGGGTTTCCCAGTAAGGGGGCAGAGCTGCGAACTCCATTACTTTCTAAGCGTCCTGGAGCCGAGGCTGTAATTTCTACGGCGATGTTTGAGGCGTGCGCTGACGGGAACCTCGATGTGTGCCAGTGGCTGCTGGCACAGGGCTGCCTGGAGGATGCACGCGCATCTAGCCGGCACTTGTCAATGTGCACAGGCGAAAGGCCCATGCACGTGGCATGTGCCCATGGGCATGCTGATGTAGTTGACTGGCTATGCACTACAGCTGCTGCACAAGACGACTTGCAGGTGTTAAGTGCCTTAGGTGAGACACCACTCTGGGCTGCAGCCGCTGGCGGGCATTTAAATGTGGTGCAGCTCGTATTCCGACGCTTAGGCCAGAGACACATTTGCCGTACAGCCAACGCTCGTGGTCAAACCCCTCTGTATGTGAGCTGTGCTTGTGGCTACTTCGAAATGGCGCAGTGGCTTATTCTGAAAGGCGGAGCAGGTGGAGACATCTCGAGCGTAGACGATCAAGGTTGCACCCCGTTTGCAGCTGCGTGCCGAGGAGGACACTTTGCCTTAGCACAGTGGCTCGTTTTGGAAGGTGGAGCGAGTAGAGTCATTACGCGCGTAGACGATCAAGGTTACAGCCCTTTCGCCACTGCATGCCGTGGAGGGCATCTCGCCTTGGCGCAGTGGCTGCACCACAGGTTCACAGTTGAAGCGGACGGCGAGGGCGAAATGGATGAAGCCCTGGTGACGGTCATGGACCCTGGCGGTGGTGATAGTCATAATGGAGGCATAGCACCGTTCTACGCAGCGTGCGCTGCAGGTCAGCTTGAAGTAGCACGCTGGCTGTGGAACTGCGCTGCCAGCAATCGTGAAGAGCAAGAAGCTTTGCACCTTTTGCTAGCGAAGGTGTATGGAGACGATGATTGGACACCGTTCACAGCAGCAGTGGCCGGTGGGCACCATAGTGTAGCGGCGTGGCTTTTGGCCCGTTCGGGTGAGGTGAAGAGCACAGCGCTGGATTCTTTTCAAGTCGACTTGTTGCGTGCTCCCACACGCCTTGGCCTCACGCCCTTGCATGTGGCGAGTTTTTTCGCGACTCGACATGCCAGTGATGGCGGAGGTTCCGCCCGCGAAAGCTGGCTTGAACTTCTGCGCTGGCTACTGCAAATCGGGGCCGCGAACGACGACGAAGACGAAGTTGACGACACATGTGGTGGCCATCCTGCTCACCAAGGAGGCGTTGTACTGAACGGTGCTGTGAGCGCGTTCGTGCTGAAGCGAGACTTGCCGTACGCTCCGCTGCGGCACGCGCTGCGATCAAAATTAGTTGACCATCTTCTGGAGCACCGTGCATTCGTGCAAAGCTTGGTGTTGTCTGGGGGCAACCGGGGGCGGCTGAGAGGTCACGAGCAAACGTTGCTGCCAATCATTGCGCACTACCTCGGCCTCCCCACTGGCCGACAGCTTCGAAATTTGCGCCAAGCTGCCGCACTTTTGTGAAGACTAAGCACAATAGCTGAGTTCGTGAGCTGGATTGTCCGTTTCTTGTTTCTTTGTTATAGCTGAAACGAATGCAATCGACTCCACCGACTCCGTTATTTGTCTACAGTACTTCTGAAGGCAATCACCATCTAAAATCGTGATCTGAAGTTGCTGTACCTATATTTACCTCATTTCTTACTTCTAAGTTCTGAATTTTTAGATTGTGGTGAAATAATTTCTATTTGTATTTCCATCGCCGGTTATAACAAACATTGTGAGCAACATTTATGCCTTCAAATGCAAAGAAGAAGCTAATTACCAAATTTTCACCAAGGAAATGATATGGACGATTCCGCTAGTTCTTGTGTGCTTTGTTTCTTCTGCGGCCCAAGAGCCAAAATGAGGCCCTGGTCAAGCATGCAGCCCACCTGCTGCTACCATCCACGCAGCTTCCCCACATTGGAAGCGCGCAATTCGACGTGGCAGACAGGGCATATCCACGCCCTGCCTGCAGAGCTGGAATCAGCAAAGCGTGGTAAAAGATGCGCAGCAGGAGGCAAAGCGACAGGAGAGACGCAGCAGCGACTGCGGAGTCCGGAAAGAGGCCAGCGTTTCCCCACCCTTGAACTGAACCCAGGTTAGTGCTACTGGCGCTGTTGCTGTCGTCTTGCACACTGAGAAGCACTCGGCCACCATGCCCACTGCCCTCGGTGCCACCACTGCTGAAAGCCACGCCGTCCGTCCACTCGCTTCCCCACTCCGACACTACCAGCAACATGCCCCCACAGTTGTTCAGCGTGAGCACGCACGCCAAGGCCAGCACCAGCGCGCCCGGCGGGTTCGCAGCGTTGCTCGAGGCCGACGACGCTGCTGCCAAGGCGGACGAAGCTGCCAGAGCCGCTTGGCCTGCCACTGCTCCTGCGCTCATACTGACGCTATCGTTGCTGCTGTTGAGGCTGTTGATGAACCCACTGCCAGCACTAAAGGAGTTGCCTAGAAGGCTCCGGAGAAAGGTCACTTGGTCCCGCAAGCTGTTGGCTTCGGCCTGCGATGCGGCTAGACCTGCCTCTAGATCCGCGACACGGCGCTGCAAAGAGTCGTTGGCAGCAGGGAGCGCTGAAAGAAGCGCGCGCTTTTTCAACCTCGACCGGTCAGCAGCTTCGCGGTTTTTACGGCGACGCTCCTGAAGAGGACATGATTTTAAGACGTTCAGTTCTACGAAAGGCCAGCACACTTCATTTCATTTTATTATGTGCTTGATTGACTCCTCACCACAAGTCGGCTCTATTGTAAATATCCTTCAATGTACCTCGTATTCAGTGGCAGCTTTGACTTTTCGTGCCACGCGTATGGCCCGCTCGGCCTCTGGTAGAGGAGGCCTAGAGGGTGCAGCTAATGTTGTGGTAGTACACGGTGAGGCAGCAGGTGGCGGTGGCGCTAAAGGCTGCAAAGCCATACCCGGGAGTCCTGGCAACGCAGCCATGTTGAAGATGAAAGGCATCATCATCATTTTTGGTGCCAGTGGAGCGGTCAAATTGTTGAAAGATGCCTCGCCCGGCAACGGTGGCTTCTTGGCAGCAGTAGGGTCGCCATGTCTAGATTGAGACTGCACTGAAGGCTGTGGTGGCGGCACCTGCGGCACTGATGGTACTGAGAGAGGCTGAGTCGCTGCTGTTGTCAACTTGGGTACACGCAGTCGCTTGGGGTTGCATTGTTGTGAGGGTGGGTTGGCTGGACTGGATGACCTATCAGACGGCTCTGTGGCAGCAGTTGCATCCTCGTCACAATCGTCGAAGAGGGATTGGTCGGTAGTATAATCCGTGGACGGATACTCAGTGCTAGCTTCGGACGCGGGCGATCCAGGGTCAACGAGGAGGTCGTCCAAGCCATCAAAATCAGCCCCGTCGAATAAGCTGTCAAAATCTTCAGCGTCCATTGTTTAGGCGTTATGGTCTTCCCTAAATATCGTACTCCTTCTCTAGCAAATGCTTGCAAAAAGCAAATGGCTTAAGAATATTCAATGGAATATTGAAGATAGTCCGCGTTCCGCCTCAAAGCAGCCAGTCGAGAGGGTTTTGATACGCGCACGAGCGCGAGGAAGGGGCAAACTGAGTTGTGGTTAAGGATTTTGACCGAAGAAGCATCGTGGCAACTTCTTTGAAAATGCTGTGGCGTTCTGTGATTGGCCACAGAAGGAGCGAAAATACCGCTATACCGACGTACACGAGTACAGACGACACCTTCGTGTACACTTTCGTGTACAAAATCCATCAATCCATCCATGGCCTTCGCTAACAAAATCGCGGAATGAAGAAGTAATAGGCTCCTTATCATATACTAGTATTCACTTGAAGACCAAGTAGTAAACGTAGCTGAAGACTCCGCATACTTTGATAGCGCGTTCCCTAGTATGGCTGCTCAGTGCACAACAAAGTGCGAGTTGTGTTCACTGTCGTTTCCGTCACGCACTCAACTATTCAAGCACCTAGGCGTAGCTCACCCGGGGGCTGGGGCTCCGCCAGCATCGTCTCTAGTCAAAGTCGCATTATTGATCGGCTACAAAGGAAATATTAGCGATAGTGACAAGCCTGAAAAAGACGAGTTGTGCGAGGTAGGCGGCCGTGCTGTGCAATGGGACTCAACAACTGGCAGTGCGTATGGCTCGTTTGAATACGGCTTGTGGACAGCTCTGCAAAAGCTCGAGAAAGAGCTGCATCGTTCAGCCGAGAACAATGCAGCTGAGCCCGCCACGCCGCCAAGGCCGCTTGGATGGTCGCGCGCCTCTGAGTCCAACAGCCCTTTCCTGTCGCAGCCTGCAGGCGGCCGTTGCGTCAGCGAATTGGTGTGCCTCAGTTTGCCTGCGCTGCCTAGTGACAGCGACGACAGCGCTGCAGCGGCGGCCACAGTGTGGGTAGACCAGCTGAACGTACATTTAAATCCTCACGGTATGGTATGCCACGGCCGATGCAGCGTCCCGCCCTCTTGCCAGGCCTCTAGGCACTGCGATGTTCAAAGGTGGGAACATTAGAGAGAGAGCTAAGTGAGTAAAGTGGGTGCTCCTCGCAATCTACTCGTGCTTCCTAGACCTTGGCAAATGAATAGAAACTCAACTAATATATCGAAATCGTGACTTATGTAAAAGGTACGACGTTTTGGTGCCAATTGAAGTCCTCTTTCCTGAGCTGGTCGTTTCAGAAGGCTTACCGCCACACCTCGCTTTAGACCACAATAGCGATGAGAATTACAAGAGCAACAGCGGCTCAGCGCTGGTCGCGTCGTCTTTCAAGGCACCGCCATTGCCGCGTCCTAACGCAGCCAAACCCGGAGATGCGTGGAGCAGTGGGTGGGTGGAAGGCTTTCGTGACTTGAAGCATTTGCTGCAGCGGTTTCAAGGCCGCCACAATTGGCACAATTTCTGCCCGGGGGTGCGTTTTCATAACTGCACGTACTATTAAGTAAACCGTGAAGTAGTGACCACTGCGTTTTTCTCTCAATACAGTTATGCGCTTTCACGATTCATAATCTTTCTTTTTCTTCATATACCGGCTGCCTTCTGTTTTCTCTCAGGTGTTACCGCACGACACCGTAGCAACCTCCCCCAAACTCATTCGTTTTCGCCACCGCTTCACCCTACGCCTCTCTCATAATGACGCTGCAAAGGCCGGAGGAGTTGCAACGACAGCAGCAGGAAGCACCACTCTTCCAACTGCTTCGTCACCCTCATCTCCACCCTCCACAGGTTGTTTTGTGGTGCTGAGCCTGCACAGCAGCGCCTTCCTGCGGTCGCACGCCGAGGCTTTGGTTGGTTTAGCGATTGCCATCCACCGCAAGTGGCTCCCGCCCAACGTGCTCGACGACAGCTGGCGCCCCAGCGTGGTACTCCCACCTGGCCTAGGTTTGGACGCGGTGGCGTTGCCGACCCACTGCTGCAGCTTGTTCGTGGAAGGGCGCTACGATGCTTTCGAAGCGAAACAACACGTGCGTTCGTTTGGGGTAAATGTTTGAGAAGGAATTGTAATTGAGGTGTTGAAGAAGGGATAATCTGTCGTTCTTTAAAACTCTCGCGCAAGCTCACCTTTTGGTATCCTCGGTTCATAATTTCATGTCATTGTTGATGTAGGTCCTACTGCGCCCCCGCGGCCCAGAGGATGGAGACCCCACCGCGGGTGTGCAGGCGGCCAAAACAGACCTCCCTGGTAGTGACAGCAGCAGCAGCGGTGGCCCCCGTGAGCAACGGAAGAAGGTGTCCAAAAAGAGCCGCGGCCACGACAACTGGCTCTGCCCTGCATGCAACGCCAGCAACTTTGCGAAGCGTTCGGTTTGCTTCCGATGCGACGCTCCGCGCGATTCGAAAAGTAATGCTCCTACGAACGATGGGAACGCAGCTGCGCCCGTAGTTGCCTCTGCTGCTGCAACGACCGACGTGGCCGCTGACTCTGCTGGAAATGCTGATGCCGTTACTGCGACTTCTGTTGAAACAGCAGGAGCAGCAGCAGAACCTTTGACCGCTGCTGTGGGCCACAAGGTGCACTTTCGGGGATTTTCAGGCACCGCGGGCGAGACGGCGCGCGCGTCGGCAGACCAGTGGCGCGACCAATTGCTGGTCTCCATCGCCGTGGCCGAAGCCAAACACGGTTATTTACGGGCCTGGGCGACGGCTATTGAAGCCCGCTCCAAGGAGCTGCGAGATGCGTGGGCTGCGGCCGCCGCGCTAGCGGCACCAGTGGGTAATGATGGTACCAAAAACAGTCGAATGCACCGGGGCGCTGCTGGTACCAGTGGCGCTGCTCCTGCGAATGGCATTACTGTTGATTCAGGTGCTCTAACTTCAGCACAAGCACCCTCAACCTCAAGACTGCTACCGTCTCTCCCACCGCCCCCGCCTCCCCCTTCTGCGGCTGTGCTGAAAGTTTACGGCCGCGTGCTGGCGCTTTTGAGGGAAGCTGACGCGAGCGGCGAATGGCCTGCCACCTCAGCAACTCGGGCAAAAGTGCTTGCAACAACGTCGTCAGCACCTACGCCTAGTGCTCTGGCGCCGTCCACTCCCGAGGATGTCGCTGCTGATGCTGATACTACTATTGTAGCTGGTGCTGATGCAGGCACTAATGCTGCTGCTGCTTCCACAGCTGCTTCTGTATCTCCTTCTGCTGCCACTACTAAGTCAGTGGTGGCTGCGAATGTGCCGCAAGGACAGGGCGGCACCTTTGCGGTCGGTTCGATGCCGCCACCCCTGGCCCCGCCGAAAGCGAACGAGCGGTTCTTTGACCTCATGGAAGCAGCGTTTGAGCTCGAAAAAGCCTTAGCGCCGCACCGGCCGCCCAGTTCCACTATTGCGGTGCGTTCGTTTTTCGTGTGATGCAGCGTTTGTGTGTGCGCGCTTGCATGAACCACTCGATTTAGCCCCTTGACGTCAAGTGTGTATGTGCGTGTTCACTGCTACATGTAGGTGAACCGGCACGCGCCGTTTACGCCCCACACCGACTCCGGCAGCGGCGCGGGCCAGTCCACCAGCTTGATTGTGGCCCTTGGGGATTTCACGGGAGGAGAGCTGTGCGTGGAAGGGAAAGTACACGATCTGCGGTACCAAATGCTAGAATTCAACGGCTGGACCGAGCGCCACTGGACCTTGCCGTTTACAGGGGAGCGCTACAGCCTGGTGTGGTTTACCCCCAACGGTTGCTCCACGCCAGGCCTGGACTTATGCCGAGAGATGCGCCAACAGCGCGAGGAAAAGCTTGTAAGCCCAGCCTCGTAGGTACCAATAGAAAAGTCGCAAATCGGGTTTTGTGAAGCGCCGATTCGTTTTGCCAGTAGGCATAGGGGTGTGGATGTGGAGTCATTAATTTGTTATTTACTAGTGCGATAGTAGTACGATATTCCGAATTCATTAATAAAGGATTGGGATTCAATTCCAGGACACAGGAATCGATATAACAATAGCCAATAGGATTGTTATAAGATCTGGAATTCGAATGGACTGTAATATTCCCTCCGAATTGAAATCGCGCGCATAAACTGATCTCATTACAACTTTGACGATACAAACCAGAACCTAGATGCCAGCCAACTAGGAGCTGAAGCAAATTTATTCTTATTCAATTCAAGCCACCACCAACCCGCATGAATTCCTTCTCTTATTTATTCAAGGAAAAGTCATCAGCATAGCGCGCTGCCGCTACGGGGTCCGCGAGGAGCGGTGCAGTTCGACTCGCCGCCGCCAAAAGATGGCGCATGCACACGACAGGCCCTTCACTGCCGTCACTGTCTTCGCCGTTAACTTTGTTTGCACCATCGCTGCGTTCTTTGTGTTTTTTGTGTCCCGAGTCAGCAGTTAAGGCGGGCTCCATTTCCCCCTTCTCTCCTTTCTGTTGGAAGTGTTCTCGCAGCGCCGCAAACGCCGCTTCTTGGCAGCATGCGCTCACTTCTGCTCCCGTAAAACCCGCGGTGGCGTTGGTCGCCAGTTCCGATAAGCTGACGTCAGCATGGCATGGCGTGCTACGCAAATGCACCTGCAAAATCGCTAAACGGGCGTCGACGTCGGGCGCGGGCACCTGATGCAGATGTGAACACGCAAGGGGGCACGAATTATGCATGAACATGGACACGAACGAGACTATTTAAAACATTCGACGTCGATTTAAAACGATGAACCCAGAACAAACATTAAGTGGCAGCACTAATGCAACGTACAGTCGTAAGTAGAGCAGGGTAGGGTTGAATAAAAACGCACATGCATGGCATTGTCAAAGCGGCCAGGCCTCAAAAGAGCGGCATCTAGTGCTTGAGGTCTATTGGTGGCTGCCACTACCAAGAGCCCATCGCGGCCGCCACCTTCTGACGCTACTCCGTCCATCTCGTTCAGCAGAGTTGAGAGGACTCGTGCTTCCACCTGTGATGCAAACACGCATGCAGGAGCGGGCAGTGTGATTACAAGTTCGCGAAGAAAAGAGGCAAAACAAAGAAGCCTGACAGGGTACTACGAAATAATAAGGGATTCAATTTTCGAACCCACCGAACCAGACGCATTCCCGCTGCCACCGCCGCTGCCAGTACCGCGGTCGCACACGAGCGCATCGATCTCGTCGAAGAAGAGCAGCGCAGGCGGTGAGCGACGAGCTAGAGTGAAGGCGCGGCGCACAGAGGCTTCGGCATCACCCACCTAATGTAGTAATGAGATGTAGAAAATGTGAAATGGAATTTCGTGAGTACTTGCGCGCATAGTGTTACGAACAATCCTGTTATGAAAGGGAATACAAATTGCGAGTGTGCTGAAGATTTTGGTGTACGCTTCACTATGTATCATCTGTTAACTCGTCCCTTTCTCTGTATTACATGCATCTATTGATATTGATGTGCATACCATGGGAGAGTACACATCAGCGGAGCTCACGCTCACGAAGGTGGCGCCGCTCGAGCACGCTACCGCTTTCACCAGCAACGTCTTGGCGCAGCCCGGCGGGCCGTAGAGCAGAAGCCCCCGCGGGGGGGAAAGGTTCAGATGCGCGTACTCGGCCCGAAACTTCTGCGGCCACTCGAGCGCCCGCTGCAATTGTTGCTTGGTGCCCGCGTAGCCTCCAATGTCGCTCCATTGCGTGGTAGGAGATGAGACCCACCGGTGCCTCAAACCTGAGGCTCCCACTTTACGCCGTGCTGCCAGTAGCGCTGCTGCCAGAGAGGGCGGTGCGTCAGTTGTAGAAGCACTACTGACTTCTCCTTCTGCACCTTCTTCTTCTTTTTCAGCTTTGTCTATTTTGGTCTTTTGTACACCTGATGCAGTGGCGGTTTCGTCCGCTACAATCGCTGATGAATCAGCAGCGGCGGAGGTAAAGGTATGAGAAGAATGACCGACGCCATCAAAGGTGTCAGCGTTAGAAGAAGCACTGTTCAAAGTGGCAAGAAGCCGTTGCAGCACCGCTTCTCGGAGCAGTGCCGCGAGGTCCGCAGCCACATAGCCCACCTGCGAAAAAAAAAACAGAGGGAAGTTTGGTTACTTTAGGAGAAGGTAAAAAAAGCACGCGCATTGTGTGTGAAGAGTGCAATCCTCTCAAATCGTTTTTTAAAAGGATTTTTAAGGCAATTTGGTACAGTACCGTGCCCGCAGCGACTAGCGACAAGTCCTTTGGGTCCAGGGTTAACGCTGCCTTGGCCTCGACAGCTGCCTCTGCAGATCTTGAGCTGGAGTCTTTCTCGAGATGGGCCACGCTGTCCGCCGCTGCTTCTTTGAGTAACCTCTCTAAAAGCACCTTCCTTTCCTGTTCGTCTGGAGGCTGAAGCACCAACTCGTGGTCAAAACTGTAGAATACGTGATAGAAGAAGAAGAAGAAGAAGATACAGATAAATAAAAAAATAAGGATATGATTCCACAGGCAGGTGACGGACTATGGGCTTTTGTTGGGAAGTTGACGCGGAGATATAATTTGCCCTCGAACACGCGCAAAGTACAAAAAGGATCATTTGACTCATCAATAAATACGGAATATCTCAAACTCTATACATCAAATATTCAAAAGGCAGCAGAAGCTAAGAACGCGTTTATGCCTCTTTACAACCACGAACCGTCCAGGCCGTCTTAACGCTTCATCGAGGTCGTCAGGCCGATTCGTTGCGCCAATCACTAAGACTTTCCCGCGCCCTCCTCTCTTGCCTCTGCTGCCAGTGCTGCTTTTGCTCTTTCTACTGCTTGCGTTGGTGTCATAGCTGCTGCCATTTGGAGGATGGCGACCGCTGCTAATGCTACCATTGTCGTCGTTATCGTCATCGTTGCTGCTGTCGTCTGACGCGCCATCCATGAGAGTTAAGAGCTGGGCCACGCAGCGCACGGTGGCCGAGTTGGTGCTTTGCTCGTCTCGCTTCGGACAGAGCGCGTCAACCTAATAGAGAGACAACAAGAACGAGTATAAGGCAGCCAAAGCATAGACAAGGACGTGTTTTGCTAACATAAGCTAGCAATTGTCGAAATCAATGTTTCAAATTGTAATGGAGAAGAGAACTGAGATGAGGACACTTTATGGAAGAACGAATAAAGTTTAAAAATGTGTCTACAGCGCTTGTTCAGGCAGTTTGCTTGCCTCGTCGAAAAACACAACAGCTGAACGAGGCACTACTTCTGGACGTCTATCTGCGGTGCCTCTCGAATTTCCTGCTGCAGACGAAGGAGGCGATGTCAAAGACCTGCTGCTGCTGCTGCTGTTGTTACTGTCGTTGCAATGCGCGTGGGCTTGGGCAAAAATTCGCCGCAGCTCTGCCTCTGCATCGCCTACGCCTAAGGCGAGCACCTCTGCGCCGCGCAACACCAAGAGCAACACGGGCTGGGGTTCGCCATCACGAGGTCCTTCCGGCTATGTAGAATAGGGAAGGCAACATCCATATCCATTCAAAGCATATGAAGGTTAGGCAACGAACGTAAAAGTGCACGGAAGACGAGGGGGTGCTGGAGATGAGAAGAAAGAAGACGCCAAGGATAGAGGAATCGAAAAGGTATAAAAGAAAACACGCATTTGCGTGTGTACCTGCAACACGAGGTTGACCGCATCCACCGCTCTCTGCACGGCAAACGTTTTGCCCACTCCCGGCGGACCAGAAAGCAGCAAACCGCGCGGCAACAGGGACAAGTCTGGTTCACGCCCCGCCTTCCCTACTGCTGCTGCTGCTGCAGTCATTGCCGGAGTTTCAACTGCAGGTTCAGCATCAGTGCTGCCACTGCTACTGCTTTTAAATTCGCTCCTGGAATAGAGTTCGGTTGGATAGCAGTCTGGCGCAGTGGTAGCAACAGCCCGGAGCCAAAGCGGCAAAAGGAGCGCGCTCTGAAGTGCTTCTAAAGCTGCCAAAGGAGAGCCTTGGCGCTGAGTCGGAGGCCGCAGCCCGTCCCCTTGATCAGGACTAGAAGGAGAGGTCTTTGCGAGCGCGTGCCACAAGCGCTCTACTACACTGCCGTGGGTGCAGCCAAATCTAACAACGTCGCCGCTGCTGTTTGTGTCACTAATGCTGTTGTCACTAATGCTGGAAATATCCTCAACCACCGCCGTGCTCTCGCTTTTGCTCACGCTTTCGCTCTTCATGCTGTCGCAGTTGCTGCTTCCAGTGCTGGTATGGCTGCTGTTAGCAGCACTCAAGCTTGACGCTGTTGAGAGAGTCACTAGAGTTGTCTCTGTGACGCGAACTGCATGCAGCGTCCACGAAACAGGGTCACCTCGCACGAGAGGTGGAGATTGGACCCAGCCGCTTCTAGGAACCGTGCCCAACACTTCGAGAGCAACGTCACTGCCGCTGCTGCTGCTGCTATCACCCTGATTGCTGTAGCTTTTGATACTGTGGCTACGGTTGTGAAAAGGAGGTGGTAGCCACGGCAATTCAGGCGCGCAGCTAGTGGCGAGGTGTGTGCGACGCAAGCTGCGCTTCAGAAGCCGTGACCAAGCCGCACTCTGCGAGCTCGATTGAGACGGAGGAGAATCAGAGCGTCCAATACTCGCCGACTTTGAGGTGACAGGGCTAAATAGTGGGTTATGGGCGGCTTCGACGCTCGTAGCGTCTCCTACAACTTTCACCCGGTGAAAGGAAGCGCGGCACGTCGCTAAGGACGAGTGGTGCTGGCTCAGATGGCCCTGCGAAGCTCTTGAAGCCGTGGTTGAAGCGACGGCAAACGGAGCGTTGACGCCTGTGACACCACTAGGTGGCAAGGGCACACGAGGTGCACTGGAAGCTACGGTCGCCACGGATAGGGCACAGCATGCGTCACACTCGCCGACCGGCCAGGGGTACGCCTGCGTGCGCCGCCACCGTGATAAAACCACACAACCAAAGCAAGCAAGTCATTAGAATGTATATTCAACCACACAACCAAAGCAAGCAAGTCATTAGAATGTATATTCAAGCACA
>Ga0136554_1000510_pt1 | contig 14384 bp, 14 predicted proteins | sample AntRauTorckE5431_FD_104637 | JGI IMG/M metagenome (GOLD analysis project Ga0136554, IMG submission 104637) | Saline lake microbial communities from Rauer Islands, Antarctica - Metagenome Torckler E5 #431 | ecosystem: Environmental > Aquatic > Non-marine Saline and Alkaline > Saline | place...
TACTTTATCGCCAATGGAAGGCAAAACCAATATCAAGACTCGCGCTACTAAAGTGGAAACTATGCAACCAAAGGTTCACTTGGAAGGTACTGTTACCAATGCTGCTGATCATGCGGTATCTAAAGATCGACAATTATTAAAAAGCATCATGAAACCGAAACGAGGACGTCACGGTATTCTAAGCTTGCATGGTAGCGGGTTGGACAGGGAAGCCACGCAAACGGAGCCTGGTGTAAGGACGCGTCAGCCCATCAGAGTTTTGCTATCTCCTCAGACTATCGAGATCGACAGTAACACTCGTGACGTCGATTTGCAAGCGAATAACGAATATGTGAACGCAACTGAAAAGAGCACCTTGAAGGATAAGAATGTGGAGATAACCATGGAACACTCTCTTCATGACTCAAAACAAAAGGTTGCCGATGAGATAGTTTCATCCCCGTGCAGCATTATTTGTTCCGAGGGAGAATCAGCTCCGTTTCAAGTGAGCGCGGAAGCGATCCAGGCAACGATGAAGGAAATATTCATGGAATTGGATATTGATAGCAAGGTATGTGCTTGTACACTCGTATCTAAATTTTCAATCGACATTATTGATATATTTTACTTTTCTGTCGCACTCACAATGAACAAATATCACTTCAGCCATGTGTAACTCCACGGCTGTTCACTTGTGTTATTCTTTTCTTAAAGCATGAAGGGCACACCAAAGAACAATTATCGCCCATATTTTCCCTCCTTCGATCATTTGTTTCCGCAGAAAGAGCATCCTTGACAGATTTAGACAATACAAAAAATGAAGGCCGACGAAAAAAATTGCATTTTTGTAGTTTTGATTTCTCATCCACAATAAATCCCGTCGATACAGCTGTAGATTCCAATACCATTATCGAGTCTTGCATATCTAAATTGCATGGAATCATTGAAGAGATTGAGAAGCTATCATTGAAAACTGACCATGTTCGGATTATCGGAGCCTTTGTTAATGCTTTGGTATGTTTTGAGAACGAAGATCAGGCATCGTCGTATGCACAATGTTCCAAGGTAAGTGCATGTCATGTTTTTGCATTGTCTAGTTATCGGGCCATTCGTCTCTCAACTCACGGAACCAAAATCATCATGCATAGGCTATGCCCTTTCCGTGGCCCAAAGAGAGATTTCGCAAAGCTTCAATTCAATATCGGGAAGAGTTATCGTTCGTCATTGAACAGATTAGACCTTCCAACAATACTTTGCATATTTCTTTTGTTCGGAATGCACTTGGAGATTTTATTGGGAGAGCAATAAAATTTCATCTTCGCCGTTTCTTCAATCCAGTCCCTTTGGCACTGTATTCCGATAGTGACGATCTTCCCGACTACTCAACTTCGCGCTCCCGTATCCACAAGATTTTAGAAATGAAAGTTGTTGACGATGACTGTCGTGATACAGCTACAGCCGATGGCTCAATATCAGCAGTCGTCGGAATTGCACTACAACGCATGCTTGCATTCTTTGAATTGAATTGCGAATTAAAGTCACGAGAAGGTTATACAAGTACCAGTGGCTACTGCGATTCCTTTTGCAAGCGTCCTGCATCGGTGAGAGGCATTGTAGAGCGTAAACGTGTCATTAAGCTTACACAAGACGACATTGACGAAATTATGCTCGACATCAAGGAAGGTCATACCATTCTTGCTGGAGTGCGAGCATGCCGTTTTACCAAGTCACTGTTCACTTGGCCTGGCGTATCTGACGCCATCTCAGACGTGGGCGGGTGGGGGAAGATTGAATCGCTCGCAAAAATATTTCGGATCTGCCATTTGGCACAAGAAATGCCTTCCGAAGACCACTTCACACTCCTATCGGATGTCAACTCTCTTGTAAAGAAAATCGAACACGACACAAGCGTGCTCAATGCTATCGAGATGGAATGTGAAGACAGCTGTAGAAAGCTTTGGAAAAAATTCCGCTGCGGCTCCAGTAAGAAAGACTTCCTGGAGTTCAATCCATGCATAAAAGTTTTTAAAGAAGAGCTCACAAAGCAGGGGAAGAAAAGCATTCTCCCATTTATTGTCAAGGCCAATCCTTGGGATTAAACTACATGTAATCAGTAAACATTCAAATAGTTTCTACTTTACATCGTTATAGTTTCTACTGTTACATCGTTATTCTTAGCAAATTCATTCACACGCCATCCATTCCTTTCTGAAGAAGTCTGGTGAAACAAGAGTTATCCCAGCAGCTGACAGCTGCAAGTTAAGCAGTTTTTGATGAAGTATCCTTCCGTGATGAGCATCTCGGAAGAGAGAATCGATAGATAATTGTGGTTTCCACTGGACAGTCTCAGCCTTGATATCACAAAGGACGTGAGTTACTTCCCTCCGAAGATATGGCGTGGTCCTAGCACCTACCGCCTTTACCAGGAGTAGACAAGATGCAATCTCGCTGAACGATAGTTCTGGGGGCACATCTTTCCATTTATTTGCCTCATTCAGATCCGTTCTGGCAGCAGATTTTAATGTTGAATCATCTTTAGAACATTCAAGATCAAAGATATCAGGATATATCAACATAGGATGAAGCTGCATAACTATCTTCTGAAGAGGGGTCTGCAATATGCCCTTGATAAGTGCACAAAGGGTCAATTGCTGATTTAGTCTTGCAGTAATCGGGATGAGTCAAATATCATTATAGCAGTGTGGTCTTACCATTTCCTCTGTACTCAGTACGCCGTTGAACCCACTAATCCCCACTTTGAGAGCAGGCTCCATCTTTTGGCGCTTGTTCTTCCATTCCTTAGCTTCACGTCTTTTCACCTCCATCATGGCTCTTTTGAAGTCAACGATATTTGCGTCTTCAAGTAAATGCAAGCCAAAATCGTCTTCGTTCTGAAACAAATTTTCCTCAGCAAATTTAGATATGATCATAAAATCATGGCGCCTGGGCACAATCTCGCTTGTATCAGAACCAGAATGAAGGCGCTCAACAGTCGCATAGAGAAATGTCCACTTAATCAAACCACCAATTTGATGGATTTTTCGCAAATGTTGGCCTTTCTTCGCTTTCCCCAGGAGCATATCAGCAGTTGTGCCTTCGATTGACTTCCGGAAGGCTTCGACCCGAGGATCTCTTGAGATGCCAGCGATGATAAAATCCGTCTCTTGATTTGCAGTGAGGTGACAGTTTCCTCCATGCTTAAGGATAAAATCAACCACATGCTGTTGACTACGTACTGATTTCGCTAAGTCAAACCAACCTTCAGTTTTCGCTTCTTGTCCATCCAATCCATCTACATCAAGTCTATAGGTACCATCAAGAACCGTAAAGTTTTTGTCCTTAAAAATATCACTCTGAAAAGGAACAGTTTCGCTAATTGTAGGTGCTCTCACCTTTAAATTGCATTTAATTGTCCGTTTCTTTGCAGTGAGACCATTTTTTGAGTGTTGATCTACGGTATGGAATACACTTTGATGATCCAGAACACTTTGGCTATTTTGAGAAACTTGCAGTTCTCTTTCAGCTTCCTCTTGCTGTGCTCTCCGTGTATAGTAGAGATCATGCAAAGCTGATACAGTCTCTATCTCGCTGGCTGCTTTTGGATCGCCGTCAAATCTGAAAAATCTAAAATAAGTATACGAGATGGTTGCTTTTTTGCAGTGTGAATTAAGCAGACCAACTTACCCTTCCTTACGAATCGCAGAAATTCTAGGAAAGCGCAATGATACACCAGATGAAAAATGCCTTTGTAAAACGTAAAACAATGAAAAGGATTTCAAAATGATGAGGAATTAACAGGAACCAAAACAAGGCTAAATATCTGCTATATTCACACATACCTTGTTGACACAATTTCACCAGAAAATGTTGTTAGTACAAATGAGTCCTCGGGATTGATCCAGAGATCAGGACAAGTTTTTTTTTCTGGTTTCCAACCACCTGTGGTTGCAGTAGTAGAAAATTGAAATGTTCGTCTTGAAAGAAAAAGAGGATTATCTGATGATCTAAACCAGCTGCCGTATTCGATCTCACCCGTAATGTCGTCAACCTTGTATCCTGTTGACTCTAGCAACTTTTTAAGGGTCTCATCTCCAACGGTATTACCATTGCACGTTCCTACCGTCATATACTTAGTTTCTTGACCAGATTCACTTCCATCGTCAGCACATGCAATGAGAAATGAATTCAGGTACTTTGTATTTCTCGTACCACCAGCAAAGGAAGCTCCAACAACAACAACATCAATATCAGCCGCATGTCCGCTCCTACTGTAATCATCCTTCAGCTTGTACCAATAAGCCAATTTTCGATACTTAGCTCCAAAGCAGTAGGGGGATGCAAGATCTTTGAAAATGAGACCTTCTAGATTCCTCTTTGTCACAATGTCGGCATACAATCTATCTAGGGCGGTTGCCCTCTGTTGGTCAATGGTTCTGTCTGTTTTGCCTTCGCGCCTCTTTGTGTCGATGTCGTTGATATTGCTTACTACCCCATCTAGAGTGGATACAATTGAGTCTAGAAGCAAAGGTGAATAACCATGTTCAAACTGCTCAGGAGGCGAGGAAAAGTATTTACGGCCTTCTGTTGCTGTGCCATCTGTCCGGATCACCAGCGTTTCAACGGGTTCTATCATATTATCTTGGGAATGATTAATCAGCGTGTGTAGTATTCTTTTCCTCTTCATAAGATCAAGGTGGAGTATCGAGCCTGTGATTTTCGGTCTATGCTCTTCCGGCATGAAATCGAATGCTTGCTGCATCACTTGCTTGGCATCTGCACCCCCAAGGTAAAGAACTAGAAAGGATATTACGTTAATGCCTTTTAGACAAAAGTGATTAAGACAAGGAAAAGGGACAAAGGTTAAACAATTCATGAACTTACTGTCGAAAACTACGTATTTCATCCACACGTCACTTCACCGCAAGATTTTTTACGACAGTGAGATCAATTTGATGAGTAAAAGAAGAAACGTTTGATGCGTACATACCTCCCTGCATTTGGTCTCTTCTCAAATTCAAACCTATCCTTGTCGCTATGAAAGAATGTAGTGTCTGACATAACATTCACATCCATCTCTCCTGCATGAAGATTCAGGTCCTTTGGATCAAGCTTGCCATTTCTCTTCAACCAATCCTTTCGAACTTTTGCAACTCGACGATTCCATCCGAACGGCAGTGTAACTTTTTCTTTGTCGTCCCAAACTACTACCTTACAGAAGGGGGCAACGTTAGATTGTAAGTTGGCAGCAGCATTAGACGATATGATTTACTCACCTCTCCATCAATGATGATATCAACGTTAAAGCTGCCTACAGCTTCGCGAATGAAAGGGCCAATTACCGGCGAATAGAGCTGACTGTACCAGATTCCTCTTCTTGTCTATGAGATTAACGTGCAGACATCGCAAACATAAGACCAACGAAATTATATGAACCATAAAACATTGCAAAATCTTACCTGCACCTTCACGACTCCTTTTGTCATATGAGCAAGTAGCCTTTCTCCGTCCATCTTCACTTCACACGTAAATGCTGGGAATTTTAGTGCCAGACAAGAACGGAGCGGGTCTCCCTTCTCGAGCAACTCTGCGAAAGCCTTGTGTCGCTTCTGCAGATCTGACAGAATTGTCTCGAAGGATGTTCTCATTGATAACATTGGGCTAATTGTATGATTTAACGCTGCCGGTTGGTTATTTCTGGGCAAATGGCGAGCACTGCAGAAGGGGATAAAGACGATCGATTGAGAGAATGCTTATGAAACCATAAAATGTGGCAAAATGAAATCAACATTGCCTCATCTCACCGATTGACATCATCGACTGCATTAATTTCCTCCTGTATCTGCCGCCTTCTATTCTTTATATATTCTTTATCACACAACGTAGAGCAAAGCGTCTTGAGGTTCTTATTTGCAGCATAAATATCCTGTGCCATCGGGTGGTAGTAATTAATTATGCTATCAGATCCGACACCGAAATCCATCTTTTCAAGTATCATCCGAACGATCCACTTGTGTTCCATAGGCTATATCGGTATTGCAACAAAATGTTTTCTCGCTGAGCAGAATGATGCTGAAAGTAGAAAGCAAACAAAGCTATGAACTTACGCTAAATTTCTTGCTAATAAGCTTTCTCACCCACGCATCACGCTTCTTCTGAGCACCTCGAGCATTTCCTGTTATATTCATCGATAATTCTCCTTCCTCCCCTTTCTTACGAATACCAGCAAGATCATTGAAGAGTTCATTCATTTCGCCAACGGTGACACCTCCAGACTTCTTATTATCAAATTCTGGAAATCGCTTCTTCACAACTTCGTACACACACATGCTTATATCTCCTGTCGCAATCAAACCAGCTGCAGTGGGATCATTATAATGAGTCAACTTCTTGTAATCTGATCCTTTGTTCGGAATCCCAATTGCCTCTGCCCATGTCTTACCAATCATCGCCTCTTTCATCCAAAGATTTGGTCTTGTGGTATCTTTGTCAGGACACATTAATCGCAAAACTGGGAAGATGGATTCTTGTTTCTGTGCATCATTGCCAACGCCCTCCCCTATTCCTGTATCTTTGCCGGTACTAATAAACTTTCGTAGATTCTGCGGGAGAAGATAGTCCAACATCTCCTCTTTCGTAGGTTTCTTCTTTTTCGATTTTTGTTTCCATAATGCATCGAAGCGGTTACACAGCTGACGGAATTTGAGACTATTGGATTTTTCATAACTCGGGTCTGGCGGCCTATAGAAATCATCATCATCATCGTCATCATCATCATTGTTATCTACGTCTCTTCCTCGCGAATCTTGGTTGTTGGTGCCGTATTCTTCGTCGTCTAGTAGCTGTTCGTTTTTGACAATCGTTGTGTCATTGTCATCATCATCATCATCATCTACTTTAAACTGTCTAGACTCCATATCTCCCTGCAGAACTTTGATGTTGGGTGTGTTTAGAAAGTAAGTGTGAATTGTCTGAAACTGGAAGCAAGATGCAAGCCAGCGGGTGTGAAGAGCTAATGAGTAAAAGTAGACAATAGATTATAGATTATATTATTGGAAATGGAAAATAGAAAGAATTGAAAAGCTGAAAGTTGTGGCCGACGGCTGGAGGGTTGGGGAGGGGGGGGGGCGTTCCATCCAAAAGCCAAAAGCCAAATAAATATAAAGAGGAGAAACGCTTGAAGCAAGCTACAGAAAGAAGCATCAATCACAACAACAGTATGTACTCGTACCATATCTATCAAAAAGAGATCACTGAGCACTGCACACTCACTTAATTCCTGTCAGTTTTCGAGCAGCTACACAGCAGCTACACTGCGACACAGTTACAAAGCTGACGAAAAGGAATTTCTTACAATGACCAAAATTACTGACAAAATAAATTCCTTTCGGAAGAATAAAAGAGTGCACATCGATATTGATAATTTACCAGAATTAGATCTGGATCAAACTCAACAACGTGCCAACACTACCGCAGATATTACTGTAAAGGAAAAGCTCCCCAAGGAATGGTACTACTCGTTTGAGTTCTTTCCCCCAAAAACTGAAGCTGGACTAGATAACCTTCTGACTCGAATTGATAGAATGTCATCTACATTAGATCCCCTTTTCATAGATGTTACATGGGGCGAATCAGGTTCAACATCTGTTCGATCCATGGCTGTCGCGGCTCACGTACAGAGATATTGTGGCGTAGACGTCTTATTGCATCTTACATGTACAGGAATCGCAATGGATCAATTATCTGCAGTTCTAAGACAAGCAAGGAGTCACGGTGTGCAGAATATCTTGGCGTTGAGAGGGGATCCTCCGAGGGGAAAGCGTTCGTGGTGTAAAGACGATATCAGTGGTGGAGAATGTAAACGTGCTATTGATTTGGTGCGGTTCATCCGAGAGGAGCATGGCGACCACTTTTGTATTGCAGTGGCAGGACATCCTGAAGGTCATCCTGCCAGTCACTCCAAAGATGATGAATTGAAGCATTTGAAGGAAAAAATTGATGCTGGAGCCGATTTTATTATTACACAGTTTTTCTACGATCCTGATGTTTTCATTACATACGTCAAGCGATGTAGGGCCATAGGGATCACATGTCCAATTTTGCCAGGAATCTTACCAATTCAAAGCTATGCCAGTTTTATTCGTATGACACAGTTTTGTGATGTAGCTGTCCCTGATCACATTATGGAGCGTTTGGAACCTGTGAAAGATGACGATGAAGCGGCCAAAATTATTGGATGTGAAATAGCAATAGATATTGCAACAAAGATATTGACCACTCCAGAAATTGATGGTGGGATGGATGGAGTGCATTTTTACACCTTGAACTTGGAAAGGAGCGTTACTCGCATATTAATGGCGATGGATGCTGTCTCAACTCTTACCCAACCTGGACAAGAAATTGACACTAGCAACTGTGAGCAAGATCAAAAGTCTGAAATTACAGCTTCTTCCAGCCTTTCCGCAGTTTCATCTTTGAGACGTCAATACCCTTGGAGGCCAAGTGCCATTCAGGCACGAGAGAAAGAAGATGTGCGACCTATAAATTGGGCTAATAGACCAAAATCATATGTCATGAGAACTGATGATTGGGATGAATTTCCAAATGGAAGGTGGGGCGACTCGACTTCTCCAGCGTTTGGAGAATTATCAGCATTCTCTCACTTTTATTCCTTTACATTGGGCACTGACGAAGATAGGCTCGCCATGCTTGGAGAAATGCCAACCAAACCTCAGAATGTCTATGAAGTCTTTGCTCAATGTAAGTTCAAGAATCTACTGAACATTTTCCTATGATTCAGATATAATATACTAATGACATATGATAGATGTAGAAGGGAAAGTACCACATTTACCATGGTGCGAAACAGCTTTAAAACCAGAATCGTTTACAATACAAGGACAGCTAGCGAGTGTTAATAGAGCAGGATTTTTAACCATCAATAGTCAACCACCAGTCAATGGAGTGCACAGCAGCCATCCAGTTTTTGGATGGGGTGGTACAGGTGGGTACATCTATCAAAAAAGCTACATAGAATTCTTTGTCAGCCCTGAAAATGCGCAAAGACTCATCAGAATGGTCTCACTTCACGAATCTATGAATCTGTATGCGGTCAACAATAAGGGAAATGAAATGAGAGCTGGGCTAAATGGTGGCGGAGTCACCGCTCTCACTTGGGGAGTATTTCCAAACCGCGAAATTCTCCAGCCAACAATCTTCGATCCTGAAACTTTCTTGATTTGGGCAGAAGAGGCTTTTTCTTTATGGACAAGCATGTGGTTGAATCTCTACGAGTTTGGTAGTCAAAGTTTTGACTTAATTGAAGACATTCGAGACAATTATTACCTCGTTGCAATTATTGACAACGATTTCACCACTTCTAAAAAACAGGGAGGCAAGTTGATGGAAGAAATGGTGAAACTTTCTTTGGATTAAAATGTCACTTTGAGCTTGAACTGAAGGTAGTGCCAAACGAATAACCAATTGAATAGCGCTATTTGCAATGCCTGTATTCGTATACTCAAATGTGGCAGCATATCCTGCCGTTGCTTCTATTCAGTCTCATCCTGATGTGTTCTAAACTTTTACAGGTAGGTAGCAGGCGACAGGCAGCAGGCAGGATTGTCTTGGCTAAATCCTTCGTGAAATACCTTGTCCGTGGATTCTCTCCCCCTATTGAATGGGGGTGATAGACAAACAACTTTGTCAGCTACAGAAGAGTACCAGGTGGAATTCATTTTAACAGATACTCTATTGACAGGCCTCTACCGACACAACAGTAGTAGTAGTACCTACCTACATAAAGGCACACCCATCCTGCAGCTGTCCTACAGGAACATTTCAAAGTAACTGGTTCAAGTGGAATACCATCATGAAGTTAAGCTCGGTTGAAATTTTTGTTATTTTGGCTGCGCTCTACACGAATGGGCCATTATTTTTTGCTAGTGCATTCATTCCAAATATTTGTTCAGGACAATCGCAAAGATGTTGGACCATTTCAAACACGTCCAAGAAGAGCTCCGAGGTTGGCCTTGGAGCAACTAGAAACATCGTAAAAGCGGCCAGTGGAGATCTTCTTTTTCTTCTTCTGAAACGATTCAACTCCCAAACGACAGGGGAAGAAGACAAGGAGATAGAGAACCTCATGGGGGTGCTACAGGATTCACGTACATCTTTTGATCCCGAGAAGTGCCTTAATGGCCCACTTTATGCAGCGCTCTACCAGTCTGGACCTCAGCCATTTTGGGAAAGATTTGACTTTGGATTATCTTTTGGAAATGGGCGCAAGAACATTAAAGGCCAGCAATATCTAAAAAATGCCGAGGGAAACTACGACGTCCTTAATTACGCAGAATTCGTTGGGAAGTTTTTCAGTGTCGAGGCAGTTGGTACATGTAGGAAGAATAGAGACCAAGACCTAATTGCGGTTGATAAAGGCATCATGCTCAATCCATTTTTGAAACTGTTCAAAAATGCGGAGAGAAGTGTGTCCTCGTTGGTCAAGTGTCCAGCAGATTATACAATTCAAGCCACAGGAGTTACTTTTCAAATCTTCGATAATAAGAAAGATATCGACATTCAAGGCACAGGTTACATGAGAATGTTGTATGCAGATGAGAATCTCCGCATACTAACCTCTCCAAAGGATACAACTTCTTCAGGTAACGCAGTTGATGAAAAGGCGGGTCTGACGGTTGCCCAAGTGAGGGTTAATCTAATTGATCCAGATTTCAGAATTTAAAATTGGCATCAATAAATCTAGAAAAGAAAATGAAGCAAGTCCAGGATCTGGATTCAATTTTTTTCTTAGGTCGTTTTTCTCCTCTCCGAAAATTCATCACAGACTTCCACTTGGTACACACAAACAGTCAACATAATAGCACAATAGATGTCGCTGACCCAATTCGATACACATTACTGCATCGTTGTGACATGATAAATGGAAGAATTATTAGCTCAAGTTACTTGCTTCTCCTGCGATCTGCAGTAGTAACACAAATGACAAGACTTATATCTAGCGCACAATTCATTTTCAAGTATGGATTGTATTGGGCTGAGAGTTCTTGATCGCGCCCATGCATGATATTGGCAAGCTTTAAGCTTTTTACAACCATTCATTGCGAAATTTAATAGGTAACACAAAGGTTGCAGCATTCGAGGCGCATGGAGATGATAGCTTCACCCAGCTTTAAATCATCAGAATATTGATGCCTTGACCACAAATTCTTTTAGAGAAACAAGCTTCTTCAACTGACGTGTCTTTTCAATAGACGTTGAAATTAGAAGCTCAACTTCATTTGTATCTTAAAATCTGTTCTGATTTCAAGACTCTGAATTCAGTACATAGTAAAAGTTCCAATTCAATAATTTTGTTGTTTAGGAGGTACAATTATCAAGCATATAAAGTGATCATGCAGACAGTACTGTTAGTACTCTCGACTTCATCTTTGCGTTCGCGAACGATTGAATTTTACGTTCATGTTGCATCTACTCAGGACGTGAGATAAAAGCAGGACAAACATAAACCTCAATGCTGTGTCAGTGCTTCCAATCTTATCCAAAGTTGGATAAAAGTAGAAAGCACGTCATTCCAAGCTGGGCAAAAATGAAGTTGTAATGAGCAACAAATCAACAAATCAGATCCACGATCCATGGATCTAGAGCTCGTCAGATAATTTGAGTGCTTTGATGGCATCAACTATGGCTTCGGCTAATGTCACTTCTGGCCTGTCATCACCAGCCGGATCATCCTCAGCTTCAGCCACTCTTAAAATTTTGACTATCCCATTCTCAACGTACAAAGCAAATCGCTTGCATCTTCCTGTGATTCCAACGCTCGCTGGTCCCGCATGTGTCATCTCCATCTCCAAGGCGGAGGTAAGTGCACCATAAGGATCTCCCATGAGAGTGACCATGCTGTCTTCCTTGACACCCTGGTCTTCGGCCCAAGCCATCATTACCGCACCATCATTTACACAATAGATGATGACTTCGTCTACCCCAACCTTCTTCAAAGCGTCCTGATGTTCAAGGTATCCCGGTACCTGTCTTGTCGATCAGGTAGGTGTGAATGCACCAGGAAGGCCAACGAGAACCACATTTTTGTTGGCAAGACGATCAGCAAGGTCAATCTTTTCAGGTGGGAAATTGTGGTGGAGTTCGATCGAAGGGATAGAGTCTCCAACGTTGATTGCATTGACAGTAGGAATTGAACTAAAGATCAAGCCTAGGAGTATGCTGGGGAATATTGTCATTCTCATAATGATGGAGATTTATTTTTCAATGCTGTGATGAAATGGAACAATATCGTAGACAGTTGACAGGTCTCCTCTAGATTAGAGATGGATTGGATTGAAGATTGAAATGACGACTCAGCAGGACTCAGTTGTTTTTTTATTTTGTGTTGACATCTAAATAAAATTCGGAAGTAGAAACCTGAAACCTTGCTGAAATACCTTTTACCTTTTATCCTAAAGTATCGGGATTGCATTAGGATTCAAACTCACTTCAACATTCTTCATCTTCGCGGTTTTCACTTTTAAAACCCCAACCCCCTCTCATTGAAATCGACGCAAGAAGCACGCCACGCGAGGAGGAGCCATTGAGCGACAAACAGCGAGCGAATCAAGAGGATGCTGCTGGAAACACAAATTCTTTCAGAACAAAAGAATCACTAAATCCACCGCTCTCGATTCATTCCCGGAAGCACCGTTATCTTTTAAAGCTCATCATCAATTGATGTTCACTACAATGGAAGTAGCATCACCACTAGCATTCGGTCATGTCAAAGCTGGGTCAAAGCGCCGCCTGGCTTGTTCTCCACTCGACACTTCAGCTACTGTGGACGATTACGCTATGGACGACTCTGCTTCTTACGGTCAATCGTTCAAGAGGAGGCGTTGTGATAACATGGAGATGAGTATTGCCCCTCAGCAATCCTTTGCTGCCGCGAATCCTTTCGCTCCTTCCGGTGAGTCAAGTTCCATCCAAAAATTAATTCCTTTCACGGATTTGTTTCAAACGTGGACACCATCGCTAACCTTGTTTTTTTTCTTGTTTCGTGCTCACAGGAACCAAGCGTCAGCGCAATGACGACGCACAGGATGCCACCAGCAGGCACCTGAAAAGCATTATTGAACGTCAAACTGCTGAGATCCAAAAGTTCAAATGCGAAAAGGAAATCGTAGAAAATGCCTACAAGGAATTATCCGCGACCAGTGAAAAGGCGCAAAATGAAAACAAGGTTCTCAAGAAAGTGCTAGTTATCAAGCAAGCACGTCAGGATCAATTCGTGGCAGAACTTGAAAATGCAAGGCGCTACAAGGAGCAAGCGGATCAGTTGATTACTGCCTTGAGGCAACATATTCATGCACAGCAGTCACATCCAAATACTGGGATGGGATTCAACAGTGGACCGCCAAATATATTTTAATGATGAGATTGAGTTGGCTATGCTACTGTTTGCCCTGATGAACACACAATCTCTCCCCGATATTCGGGGCTGGCCAGATCTCTTCTTGTGAGATTTGGTTACTCTTGTATTTTTTAAAGAAGGGTACGATCGATGCATTATACGTAGATACGAAGAATACTGCTTCATAACAATTAGACCGTTTTCTTTAAGCATTACCTGATATTTAATGATTATAGAATTTTCTAAAGATTCACTTGGGAACCGAATCTATTCCGTTGTAGGCAGCAAACGAAGAATGAGTTCGTCTCTGATGATGTTGAACACATTAGAGACCGCAAATTTGTAAAAGATAGACATGCCTCGTTTGTCTCTTCTCACAATCACATGAAATAGGATAACAGCAGATCACTAAAATATAAAATACAAAATCACAGGACTAAGTGCTAGCAATTCCTAGGATGCAATTCTTTTAGTCATTATCTATAATATTATTGTGCTGGATGCTTCCATCCGTTTCGTCCGCATCAATGACTCCAAGGCGGTGACAGCTTAGTCAGAATCGCTATCATCAGAATCGCTATCGCTGTCTTCCTGAAGCCAAGCAACTACCGGTTCTGCCTGCCCACGAAGATTTGCACGAATTTCTTCATCTACGTCATCACTGGTAAATTCGGAACGGCCATCAGCAGCCCATTCCAAAATGACATCCTCAGAGAGAGCCTCTTCGTCAAAGAGAAGTTTCAACATGACTGGGAAGTGTTTTGGTTCCAAGGTAGAGCCAGCGCAAATCTCCTCGACAGTGCTAATAAGGTGACGCTCCATGATCGGATTTGACTGAGTGATTTTGGACATGATCTCGCTATTGGCTTGAATCTCCTTGTTCTTGAAAAAATCGGGAGTAATGACAGAGCGAAGAAAAATACGGATTTTGTCGTGAGACTTGAGGGCTGATGCCATCTGTTGGTTCACAACCACCTCGGCTACTTCGTCAGCA
>Ga0136554_1000513_pt1 | contig 14359 bp, 17 predicted proteins | sample AntRauTorckE5431_FD_104637 | JGI IMG/M metagenome (GOLD analysis project Ga0136554, IMG submission 104637) | Saline lake microbial communities from Rauer Islands, Antarctica - Metagenome Torckler E5 #431 | ecosystem: Environmental > Aquatic > Non-marine Saline and Alkaline > Saline | place...
TCTCTTTTTGGAAAAAAAAAAAACAGGTGTTTCCTTCCTACGTGCGTGCCAAAGCCCTGAGCGTGGCCCTATTCGTGACGCGCTCCTTAGCGGGAGCCATCTCCATGAGCTTCGAGTCGCTGCTGAAGGCCTTAACCCCTACAGGGGTGTGGTTGGGCTTTGCTGCGATTTCGGTGATGGCCTTTGCGTTCGTGGCACACTTCTTGCCGGAAACCAAAGGGTTGAGCTTGGAAAAGGTAAGGACGATGGGAGAGGCATGCGTGGGTGGATCGGGTGACCAAATTGAGTACGAGTGGGGAGGTCCATCTTCCTATTTCATCTCATTTGCATGATGGTTGACTTTACCGATGGAGTCAGGTGATAATGATCAAAGGATCGTGTGAAGTATTGTACACACCACGTTACATTCTCGCGTCTTCTTCATTTCTTTTTCTTGTCTTTTTTATTCGGCTCGTGCCTCGTTGTTCTCTTTCTTGATGAAAGGTCCGGGACACGTTCAGCTCTTACTTGCTTGCGAACAACAACAGCGAACGCATCAGCGACTCAGCAACGCCTAGGTTGGTGTGAAATCTGTTGACATGAGAGCGACGTTAAGGGACGAATGCACACAATTTACTTATATTTTTCTGTCTACGTATATCCTTCTTGTTTTGCAACAACAAAACAGTACAAGATTGTCCTTTCACGTTATCTCAAACAATTGCGTTTACCAATTTACCCAACTTTTGCTCTTGTCGGAAAATTCGCAGCGTGACCACGGTGACTACTTCTGTGCAGCCAAACCCTATGCTGTGCAGCCTAACCCTAGCCAATGAAACGTCCGCCGTGGCGCCAGCTTCTTCTTCGTCGTCGTCGAACGGTCACAACGGTCACACCAATGGGTATGGCCGCCGATCGCCTAGCGACGAAGGTTACCAAAGCGTGGCGGATGAAAGGAACACCGCAGCTGATGCGTCGCCTCCTAGCAACACTTCTGATACTCGTAGCAAAGGGTTGGTGTAGTAGCCCGTCAGCTTGCTGTGCCGTGCGAAGAGATTTGAATGCGCAAACGTCGATTCGCTACGAGAGGAGGAATCCGCGGCGTTCAGGCACCACTTAGCAAAGGGTTGGTGTAGTAGCCCGTCAGCTTGCTGTGCCGTGTGAAGAGATTTGAATGCGCAAACGTCGATTCGCTACAAGAGGAGGAATCCGCGGCATTCAGGTACCACAAATGAACTGTTGTATCAAGTATCAATATCAACCAAATTGGTTTCCTGTTGTCGTTTGTTGCTTGTGTTGTGGAGCTGTGGAGGCGGTGGGGCTTTCGAGATTTTAGCACTGAAGTCAAAGAGTGCGGTCCGGCAACACCAAACAAAAAAATACAACAGCAACAGCAAGTAGAGTAATAAGGGACGGGGGGGTATTTTGCTCCCCTGGATAAATCGCGGAGTACGAACCGCAACAATTCAAACGGCAAATAGGACTCAGCAAGTTGTACGTGCCACTAGTCCACGTGCCACCGAAGAGCGAAGAGATGGATTTAGATTTAGTCTTTTACTTATTTGTGGTAAGTGAAGGGCGGACCGCATTTACATTTACCTACTGTTCCTGTTCCTATGTGCACGGACAGCAATTACGGAAGTTTCGATAATCCCCAGTGACATCGCGTTTTAGGCCGGAGGCCGCATCCACAGTTCACAGTTCGCACCCAAGCTAGGGGCTGGGCCTCCGGAATTCCGTTTTATCTGGGACTCCAACAAAATCGCCCCTTGCCCCTGCCCCTTGTTCGTTATCCATTTCGCTCTGCGCATACTCAGGAAGAGGACTGGCGCCTAGAAGGCTGCTGATCTACTGATCTACTGATCACGCAAAGCTTAAGTAGAGCAAAAAAAAAGGCAACCACCGCTACTGGTTCTCAATCGGTAGGCATGGCATCAACATGGCCATAAAAGCCTGAAAGCTGCGGGAAAGTAAAAAAAACGAAATAAGCGTGGAATGTAACGGAGACGTGACTATTGACATCGTCATCTAGGAACGTGTAGAAAGTATTGATTGTGAAATTCTCTTACAATCAGAGAAAACGAAGGATAAGGGAAGATATCTTCTTACCACTGTTCATAGAAATTTCCGCCAAACCATGTACACATTTCGTTTGAGACAATCATCAGTACTACAAGTCATCTTAGCGTGCTTCATACCGGTGCGTCGCCTTCCATCGCAGCGGCAATTTCAGCTGGCGTTCGGTGAGGCAAAGGAGCACTTTAACCGTCCCACAAATCAGCTGAGGTTGACAAAGAAGGTGAGGAAGGAGGCCGCCTTTCCCTCCGTCTTTTTGTTGGCTCTGCGCTCTTGCTAATATCGCTTACATCGCTGTCTATAATGACACCACCAGCTTTGAAGCTTTGACGCTCATTCTTACGCAAATTAGCCCTTTTGCCAGCTACTGATGAGTTTGAGGAAGTGGCATTGTCGCTACCAAAAAGACCACTGCCACCGCCGCTGCCGCTAGTGCTAATGCTGCCACTTTCATTTTCTTCGTCAAGTAGCCATTCATTCTTCACTTCGTCCCATGCTCTTAATCGACCTGCCGCCCTCACCTTAGGTGATCGCCTTGGAGCATATCAATAGACATCGAAAAAATATACGCATACACGTTGATGGATGAGACAGCAGATAGAGAATAATATGCAGCGCCCGAAACAGATTAGTAAAAATTGACAAAGTCTGGCTCTTTACTAGATTTATAGCGAGGTGCTCGAATGTGGATTTTAGATGATTTTCAATGGGTGTAAGTTGAGCAGAAACTTGCTGCCTCCCTATTATTACCAAGTGCCTGCTTTTTCAGCTGCTTCTCTTCTCGCTACCCGCTTTTGGGCTGCGCGATACCACAACGGAGGCGTTTCCCCGTGAGCGTCCTTCTGTTGGCTCGCAGTCCAAGGGTGCCACTCGTAGGCTTCACAGATGTCCAAGTTTAAAAAGATGGCGACTTTGAGGAGTCGAATGAGTGAAAGCTGCATTCTGTAACCTACCCAGCGTGGCTATTGTTTGAATCCATAGATTTTTAGAGAATGTTCAATGGAATGCAGCTAGCTCTAATACCCGCTTCTAGCCTTATGCCCCTCAGTCTTCACATATTCATAGTTGTATCTTGACGCTCTGGGTGGCTCTAGTGTTTCCGTATTGCTAACTTGTTAGCTTTTGTGAGATGGATTCATTAGTCCATTGTTCATGGCAAATCGCAACCGCTGGGAAAGCTGTTTTGATTGGTGCAAAATTTTGGCATAGTTGAGCCATGAGAGGAACGAACTATTTGTAAACCAAAAAATGTCACCGAGATCACTTCTCTTTCGATTCATCGCTCTAAGCCTCAGAGTAGTCTAGTCATCTCAGGGTCAAGTTAAAGCTAGGTTTAGAGTTCTATCAACTGTGACCGCTAGAATGGCGCGATCTTCGAAGAAGGTCAAGCTTAAACCTCCGTTGAATGGATGGCTCGCCCGAACACAAGGGTGGCCCCTGATAATATCCACCGTCGTCGGCATCGTAGCAGTGCTGCTGGCCTATTCAGACAATTTCGAATATATAAGCCTACTTTACAAGTCAGCGGGAACTGATAAACGCAATGGTGGTTCTAAGCTGAAACAATCGACTAGGAGTACTTCAGCCAAGTTGACCTCTAAAAGTAGCTCTCCTCAAGACCAACAATCACCGTCTGTTACAGCATTGGCTGCACTCCTCGATGCTTCGTTGCTGACACCTTTAGCACGCCGCACGCCCGTGCCATTAGCTGCTGTTGACGTGTTGCTGGCTGCTAATAGGCCCCCTTCCATCACTTCAGATGCAGACGGCAGTGACGGCAGCACTAGCCAGAGCAACCGCGGCTCCGATGAACAGAGCCTTGGAATAAATGCCGTACTAGCTATTGATGCGTCACCCCGAAGCAATGGAGCTGGGCCTGCTTCAACGGGCGGCGGCTTCACTCCGCTCGGGTGCGTGCTTTATGATTTTTCGTTCATCTTTCCTTGAAGCCTAAAATTATGAATCACTGCCCTGAATCTTCTTCTTCTTTCCTCCCCGCAATTCTTTTATTGTCTGGTCGAACTGGAGCAGAGCTCTGTATATGGTTTCAATGAGATATAATCTGTTAAAGGCATGCCCTTGTTTAACTTTTTTTTTCTCTTACTATTCGTCGCGTTCACGTGTGGCTCCCCTGCAGCTATGCGCTCTTGCTGCATGACACTGCTCTTGTGCACCACCTCTTGACCAAGCACCACGCGAGTCCTACAGTAGCGATAGCTGCGCCTCCACCTGACCCCTCGAAACCGGCAAATGCTGCCACTGCGGCAGCAGGAACATCAAAAGGTGAGCATCTAGCAGGAATTCTTGCGTTCTGCACTTCCTTAAACTCAGCTCTGGTTCCTTTGCCTCCTTGGTCATAACGAACGCCCGAGCTTACATGCCATGTGTTCTATATACTGCATACATGTATGTGCACCTCTCAACCTTTTGCTCATTTCCTTCAATTTTTTTTCCAACCTTTTGTGTATTGCCCTTCTCTGCTGCTTTTCTTATGTTTTTTTAATGTCTGTGGGTGTACGTTTGGGGGCGGCGACACAAGCTTCTTCTTCTTCTCCTTCGCGAGGGATTGTGCTAGGAGCCTCGCATGAGTCGGCCCTCGGCGATGGGCTGAAACCCCTTCACCTCGCTCTCTTGCAGAAAGATTTGGTGACGGACGCCTCCCGCCGTTACTTCGCTATGAATGCACTCAAAGACCATGAAAATAGTGCTTCGCATTCTTCTTCTTCTTCGTCGTCGTCGTTGTCGTCAACTACCATTTCGAGTAAAGTTTCCACCACTAGTAGTGAGCAAGTCGACCCTTCGTCACCTGTAGCTGCAGTGCTGCGGCGCCTCATGGTGACAAGTTCGCCAAGTGAAGACACTTTGGGAAGCCCTCTGTCTCACAGAGTAATAAGTGCAGCAGCAGTGCAAGCAGCAGTGCATCAAGAGGTACCAGCAAGTGTTGCTTCGTCTGCTCTACAAATAGTCTAGTCAACTACTGATTTGTCTTCATTTTCATCAATTCTCATCTTAGAGTACTTTTAATGATGGTTGTCGCTATTGAAGAGAGGCCTGACCTTTCTCGCTTTGCTGCTTTATGACAAATGTGCGCAGGTGACAGCTCCCATGCTGGAGTCTCTCTTTCAAGCCATGTGGCAAAATCATACACACGTTGTAGACAAGCAGCAGAGTGGTGTTGATACTTCGGAGGAGCACAAGGCGATGAAGCCGGGTGCGCGTGTGGTGATGGCCGCGTTGCAAAGTCGGGATAAATGGGGACGCACGCCGGTATTGCTGGCTGATTGTTACTTCTCTAATCTCCTCCATTGTCTATCATATGTTCTTCCTTTTTATTTGTGCTTCACAACTTGATGCACTGATGGCGTTTTGCACCCATGTCTCTTATCTAATTTGAATGCGTCAATGTTGCCCTCCATTCGGTGCACTCTTTTGTATGCGAATAAACGTGCAATCATTGTATTTTACTGAATTAGCCCCTTATGTGTGCATTTTCCGAATACTTACATGTGTCCCTCCAACCTCGTCGTTTGACAGTTGCATTTGGCGGTTCAAACTGGCAACCAACAAGCCGCCTCTTTGCTCTTGCACCACTGGCAAACAGCTCTAGACATCTTGGCAGGCGAAACATCAACTGCAACAGGAGCTGCACCTGAAAAAGATGCAGCCACTAGAGCAAGTAATGTAAAGGCGAATGCAGCAGCTGCCGCTGATCTTCCTGAAACACCTCCTCCAGTGTCGTCATTATCGTTAGATTTCCCGCCAGGATTTGGATGCTGGCCTCTCGGTGCGGTAAGAAAGAGAGAGATAGATTATTTAAAAAAAAAAAAAGAGGAATAGAAAGAGAAAATGGAGGTTGCTTACGAGATGCAACGGGTGTGTGCGTTGGCTTCATTAGTATACTTTAGTATCTGTAGCCTATGATGGCCCATGAGGGTTCAATGAATGTGTTTGTTTGCATTGCATGGCATCAATCTATTTGCACTACCACTCATCTTTGCACTGTACATGTGTCAGGTGGATCAGCTCAACCGCAACGTGTTTCACTATGCTGCCAGCCGTGGCGATGAAAAGCTCCTCAACTTTCTACGTGCCTTTGACCCAAGCACCGATGAAAGAACCACCTCGAACAACAACAATGAAGTCTGCAGCAGCAGCAGCAGCAGCAGCAGTCGCGGTAGTGGCGATGATGATGATGATGATGATGATGAAAGCACCTCATCTGCTAGTAGCCAAGGAAACAACCAAGAAGTGAAAAGTGATCATCCTTGTGGTGCTTTCTTGGAGGTAATGCAGCTTCCGCAAGTAGCTATAGGAATACAAATATATGAGTTTACACATTTTAAAGTCGCATGCGTTCTAGTGTGATCCTGGTGAAATCATCACATTCATCATATTTTTATGAATCATTGTAATAATCCTTACAGGCGCGGGATGTCAACGGTTGGGCACCAATGGATTATCTCTTGCAGACTAGGAGGAAAGTATCTTTGGCAGAGAATGACAACATCAGCACCAAAAGTGCTCCTGCTGTTGATCGCAAGAAAATAGAGCACAATGCAGGCTCGCAAGAAGTATCAGAAGAAGAGATGCTGACGGAGAAGGCAAATGGAGAAGATAGTATCAGTGAAGAATGGCATGTGAATGGAGGATGGCCGCAAGATACTTTACCTTCCTCAACAGGCAGCGAGAAGAACAACAAGTGTGATATCGACGCGATTGACGGTGAGTGGGTCCGCCGTGCTTTTCTTGAAGGAAAGATGCCTTTGCATGCACGAGTTGCTTAAGTTCGGTACGCTGTATACATCGACAGCGCAGTGCCAAATCTTCTGCGTTTCTTTTTCACTTGCGTTCTTTGGCCTTTCTCTTTCCTAATTCTCCCTTATACTCTCAAAACGTATACTCTCGCTTCGATTTATTCCTCTCTTTTGTATCTCATTTGCTCTAACATTTTACCATGAAAAATAAAAGGTGCCACGCTGTCTGCGCGGGACTTTCTCATTCGTTACTTAGCGGTGTCGCGGCCCGTGTTGATACAGGGAGCAGCGAAGAATTGGCCTTTTCGGCAACCGGTTTGTTTTGACTTGAAAAACAAGAGTGATTTGCAAATACTACAGATACAATTGAAGAAGTATATCAATCGCACAGATTCGGTCTCATTACGTGCTTCTCTAATCACGTTACTACTTCAAAAATAATTTTGGAGGCTTTTCTACCTTAGGTAGGTAAAATAATGTGTTTCATTTCTGCTCCATGCATTGTAAATGATGCTTCTATACAGGGCAATCCTCAGCGGTGGACGAAGTCGTCTTTTATGAAACGATTCGGCGATCACCCTGTAAGTATAAATAATGCAGTACATACAGATAACAGATACGAATTAATGTCATTGATCTTTGATTCAATTCTAGATAATTATTGCAACAAATTATGATGTTTTGTTCATTTTTGCATGTCTTGGCATGATTCTGTTACTGTGCGTTGTTTGTTCATGCTGTATTAGGTGCAACCTTCGTCGATTCCGTATGCTCCTGCCTTTGGTGTTTCCGCGAAAAATACTTCGTCCCTTGCAAGTTATGTCGACGGATTATTTGATGCTAATCCTCACGAAAAGTGAGTAATGTTCGTAGGCAGAGAACTGAAAGAATAATTTGATTGCATTTTTCTCGTCTTCTCTTTATCGTTCAATTCCCCCCCCCTCCTCCTCTTTTTTTTCTTGTAAGATCGTCGTATTACCACTCATGTGCTTCAATTGACCATTTCGTACGTTCCTACTACTCATATTTTTACCCCTTCGTTTTTCTTTCCTTGCCCATTTCTATCTCTCCTCTGATCTAACAGGAGCAATGAAATTGCCACAGCCGCCGCAGCCGATAGCGAAGAAGTCCTGTACGTGTTCAGCGATCGCCCTCATGTGGGCATGTTGCATGATTTTGCGCTGTCACCGCCGTGGTTAAAAGTGGCAAGTCATCTAGTCGATCCCATGCCAGCGGCGGTGCAGGTAGGTCTACATTCATCTTTCGGCTACAATGGACACCTGAAAATTAAAGTTTTGATGATTAAGTGATTCCTTTTTCTTGTGCTCTTCTTTCACTTCGTTTTCTCGTTCCCTCTCCTATTCCTTTTGTCAACACCATACCTCCACTGTATTTCCAATCTTTGTTGCACGCAACAATCCGTAAGTTTTACGTCGGTCCCAAGGGCAGCGGCGCCCCAGTACACTGGCACGGCGACGCATGGAATGCGCTGGCGTTTGGGAAGAAGGTGAGGCAGTAGAAGTTACGAGCGGTATAGCAAGAAAAATCGCTGGTGCTAATATAAAAGTTTAGTACTTCCATCGATCTCATTTTGCCATCGCGAGCAACTTCCCATGAAAAAAGTTGAACATTCTTGCGGTATTGCTTCCTGTGTGTGGTGGGGAAGGAGGGCTGTCTCGTCTTTTCTTCTTTCTGCTCACCATCAACTCTCACCTTTATCTCAACTCGTCCTCGCGATTCCTCTTATGCATCGTCATTTCTAGGCCTGGGCGTTGTGGCCTCCCGCGCGGGCCGCGTTCAGCAACACTCATGATATACAAACACACACGGATTACTCTGTAGAACCTCACGATAGCACCGGTAGTGGTGGCGATAGTGTCCGTGATAGCACTGAACACAACAACGGCAGCAGCAGCGCCACCACCACCAGTAGCAGCAGCAGAAAGCGCGCGAAAAGTTCTAATGTGGGAGGCGTTGGTGAAGCCTTGCATTGCGAGCAAAAAGCAGGCGACGTTATGTTTGTGCCTTCGAATTGGGGCCATGCGATCCTCAACTTGCAGGTGCTACTAGCCAATGTGCATATTCTGTTGGGAGGATACAAAATTGTATTATATTTGGGCAATTATGTACTGTTCGTGAATCTACTTTCTGAGGCGCTTTTTTTTTTGGTATTCTTGTTTTTGCTTGCCATATGTTGACCTTTCTTTTGAGGGCGTAGTAACATGCTTGCTCTTTGCATTCAATTGGTTGCGTGTGCCTAAGTTGACATGCGCCATCTTTTTTCGTTTGTGATCTGATTTTTCCATTCGTGTCTCAGGCGTCAGTTGGTGTGGCCGTTGAATTTCGATACGCGGCCAGCTTCTTCGCATGAACCAAGATGTGGCAACGCCGTTTGCGAGTGCTAATTCATGGAACCGGAACTAGGACGCGCATACGGCCTTTTAGCTGCCAAATTTGTAGTTCCCTTTTTTTTTCGTAGCGTGCAGTAACGTGCTATACGTATCTGGTTATATGTAAGTGTGGGGATTCGGATTTCATACTTATATACGGGCAAGTAAAATTTTAGAACGGATGTATAGAATACAGAGAGCGGTGGTGTCGGCTGAGGTAGGCAAAAGCCAAAAGAAATACCTTTGCCTTCCCTAGAGCATAGAGGCAGGGCTACCCTCATGATGTCGATATGTCGATATGAGATGTAAATGAATTTTAAATAACTATGTTGCAGTCCGTTTACCGGGCATGTCCATGACTGCCCTTCATGTCGAACTTACTTGTTGCTGGTAGTTAGGTGAAGTCAGGAATAACTACCGGTACATCGCCTGGTGCCCATCAAGACAAAGGCTTCTCTCAATCCGCCAATACACATTACAGACTTTCTTTCAATTGAATATAAATACATCACTCAAGCAGTCCACGCATTCGCAGCTGCTTCGACTGCGGCGCTATCACTCCCATCGTCGTCGTCATCCTTGTTACTGGTTCGCCTACTTTGACGAAAAGTAAACAGCACCGGAAGGACAGTGCGCGCGAAGTACCACATTTCTCCCATGCTGACATTGCCATCGTTGTTGCGCCCGCTGCTCGCCCACATTTATACATGTGTGCACGCATAGACACCACACACATCGATGATCTTATTGACTATTTCTACGTTGTGAAAATACTTCGCAGCTACAAGCAGTGAACATGAATTACACGTACGATGACCTAAATGCTTCTATTCAGAATTTAAACGATGTGAATACACAATTCATGAAAGGAAGCAAATGATACCTGTATTTGTGGCCTATTTCAGGCATGAATTTGGGGCTGGAGCGAAGTTTTGTTTCCAGCACCTAAATATAGCCGTTGTCGGTGTACGCCGATGGATTAACAAGGAGGGAAAGAGAAAAGAGAATTAAGGATGACTGCCTTTCAATTTCTATTTTACACTATTTCAATAACAAGAGAAAAGGCTCGTTGAAATTGGAGATCAATTCGTATAGCTTGCAAGCTTACTACAATAGTAGTAGTTCGTTATACCTTCAAGAGCGGCCTCGCCAAGTGAGCGCCCGCGCATTGCCGAGGACCAGCACCGTACGCGGGCAAGCCCAGCGAAGAGAGGCGCTCCGACGAACTGGTCTTCTTGAGAGCAGAAGAGGCAGAAGGAGGCGGAGAAGAAGTAAAACTTGACGGAGCAGCTGGTGGCACCGGGCTGCTAGCACTGCTGCTGCTGCTGCTGCTGCTGTTGTCGCTGCCGTCTTTATCGTCATCGTCGTCGTTCTTCTTTTTGTCGGCCTCGGCCAATTGTGGCACAAAATCACTCGTGAACATGATCACCTGCGTGCCTCCTTTTACCAGCACTGTGGCGCCGTCTTTGCTGAGAATGTCCTTCTCGACAAATCGCTCCAGAATGGGGAACGGGTGCATTTGACGGATAGCCTCTTCCACGTTTAAACGAGGAAAAGTCTGTATTCACGCACGTGAGAAGAAAGAAAGTACGCACAACAAAAGTCAGAGTAGCACAGAAAACTTTATCCAAGAAATGAAAAAGTAACGAAGAGGATTGCACCGCACAGTGAGTCATAATGACGGACACAATGTAGCACAGAATCTTATTCCCAGGACAGAAAGATAACTAATGTAGTATATTCAGTAATCAAGATCATTACCTGCAGAGCGACCGCGATGTCGCCCGCGTTGATGGCTGGGCTCAGAAAGAAAGGCTGCAACAGCAGCGAATAGCCTCTGGGTTTTGTCCACTTGTCATCTCCGAGCAAGGCCCAGAGCTGAGGGCATTTGCGAGTGAGCGCTACGCAGGCGGATACAGCGTTGGCCTTGACTTGACGGTTGGCTTTGCCGCGGACCTGGGAGTGAAAAATACAGTGGTATGGAAGGGGGGGTCATGAGGGATGTGAATAAGGATTTAAGAAGAACATGCACCAAAACACAAAGAACCGACACATAGAAAAGAAGGATGGTCGCAATAAAAAAGAAGAAAAAAAAGAAATACAGTTGGAAAAAGAAGTAAAGGTAAGAGTAGAGTATACAGACGGAGGAGCTCAGAAATGAATGAAAGAAGATATTGTACCGCAATTTCTTTACGCCATTCCCAGGACGCCAGCGCAATTGTGTCGAGTTCTTGGCACCACTTGCCCCCCACTTCGGGCCCCCACACAAATCTGTGCTTGAGAAGAACCAAGGACAGAGACGAAGAACAATGGAAATGCGTTTAAAAAAAGAAAGAAAGGAAGAGGAATTATTTGATGAAGAAAGTTGAACGACGAAATGTATACTTTGAGGGTGATACAGAAAGACGACAGAGGAAGGCATTCCCTACGATTGGAGGAAAGGGCTGCTTTGAATCAAAATACTACAGTAGATTGAATAATTCTTTACTTACTCTGCAAAGACGGCAATCGACCATTTGGCGATTGCTTCAGCGTCGATTACATTAGAGGAGGATGAAGTGCGCTGCAACAGCAAATCAACGTGCTTTTCTGCTAACTGAATTTATATTAGAGCAAAGAAAAAATACAAAAAATGAGAGAACACAGATAACTAAGCATACGAGAGTGTACACTATAAAGTAGAAAAATACAGAATGTTTCGCAGTTTTCAAATGATAATTCACGTATTCTAAACTCACCTGCTGGAGGCGGGCTGGCGGAGGAAGCACGGCTAGAACTTTGTGAAAATCCGCCAGCATCCCTGTAACGTCAGAATTCATCGAAAGAGGGGCAAAAAGGAAGGGATTTGCAAATGATTTGCACGGAGCAATTCAGCGACAAGATTGAATGCCTTGAGAAAAAAAAGTGAATAAACCTATCTTTGATGAAAATGGTGTAAAGCATGTACATCAACTGTTCAAATCTCATTCGCTGCTGTGATATTGATGAAGAGCAGTAAAATTGTTACGATGAATGGCACAGTACCTTTCCAGAGCGCTCCATCGACAGACTCCAAGGATAGAATGGGCTGCCAGGCTGGCGTCGCCACGTAGCGTTCTAAAGCTGCTCCCTGTAGTTGGAAAAAGACAATGAGAGAAGAATAGACAAAGGTGGAGTGGAAGAAGAAAGAAGAGTAAAGAGTAAAGAGGTATATTCCGTGGTTTTAGTGGAACCGGATATTCGAATACCTTGCTCAGCTCACCTCCCCCCCCCTCTTCTATATTCAGTTGTCTATTACCTTATTGCTCGACGCCCGCAACACCGCGAGGGCCACCTCTGTATCGCTGACGTTCACCAGTGGGGTGCCTCTTAGCCACCCAAACAACCTAATGTAGTAATAATATAGTAGTGAGCGTGTGTACGTGGCGTGAAGAAAAGAGAGGGCATGAAAAATGATATTCAGGAAAAATTACAAAGGTGGTTGAAAATCAGAACAAAGAAATCAATTCTCAAATGCGAGATGATGCATAACGATGAAACGAAAAAACAAAAACAGATACGCACGCACCGAAAGATGATTTTTCGCAGAGTAATTTCCAAGTTTTTTGCAGTGAAAAAATGCGACCGATACAAGATTACAGTGAAATTTGAAGCCCGGTAGCCTAAGCAAGTGACGAGATCGAGCTGCACTACTCGCAGCTCTGGTATGATACAGTATAGTAAAGTCGTAGAGGATAAACAGCAGAGAGAAAAGCCACGTGTGAAAGCTGAAGTTGGGAAATGTCCAAAGAAACGAAGAAAAAGTGTAATCCTTGATGCTTCTGAAAATTTCAGAAAAATTAGGGTGTGGAAGTGGAGGCAATTTGGGAACCAATTGACGGTGGGAGGACACGCAAACCTGCAGGCGTCAATTTGGGCAAGCAAAAGAGGACCATTGCGGTGAAAGACTCGAAGGAGTAACGGTGCCGAAAGAACAAGAGGTTCTCGAAATAGGCATCGCCAATCTGTGTAATTTATAGTAGAGCACACAAATGATGAGTGGAGGTGGATAAATCTGGCATACCGTCAACTTTTAAACGAAAAGAAAACAAATCTAGCCTTATTCCAATGCCATTCTCGCGCATTGTCTGTCCTTGTCTTGTTCTGCGCTCACTTCGCACACGAGTTGAATCAGGAAGAGCACAGGCAGAATACGCGAATATGGGTCCCAGAGGATAGCCCGCGCAGAATCACTGCTGCTGCTGCTGCCAACACCGCTATCACTGCTGCTGCTGCTCCCATCGGTGATTGCGTCGGTTGAACTTCCATTAGCCATCGCCCAGCAGACGGCCCATATGGCAATGGAAAACGCAAGCACCAGGCGCCACTCTACATGTGCGGGCGTGCAATAACAGCAGCAGCATGCGCAGTGGTAAGAAAGGATGAGCACACAGTTAGCAACCAGGCTTGTGAATACTCCTTTCTATAGTTATTGCCGATTTGTGATCCTGTGTACGCACTCGTTTCGAAGAATACCCACCAGTAGTATCCAGTTTGCCAGCCAAAAAGTCGCCGCTGAACGTCTTGGCCAGATACACCAGGGCTGCGTAGTCAAAAATGACCACATCGTAGATCAAGAAGGCTGCGGCGCCCCCGAGCAGAGCGAGATTGAAGAAGAGTGGCAACACTTCCACGTTAACCACCTGGAAATGAGCCGAAGGGCAATAGCAAAGTTAGAGGAAGGATGCGCGAAGTCGCCTGAGCAACACTCGTGCATGTAAATTAGGTCGTCCTTAAAGCCCAACAAACAACAATGAAGTGCTACTGATTGGCGGCATGTTTAACTCAACGCTCATTAAAATTTCACGACGAATTATTTGAGAGAGCAATGAGCCATCTCTAGCGTAACTGATTGTTCAAGGAGCGTGGGATTCTGACTCATGAACCGAAGCTAGAGCACATGGGGAAATAAAAAATGGGCTCTCAAAAAGCTACATCACATACGGACCGCTCCTATGCTGCCCATATAGAAATGCCCTAGCCAGCGTCCTGATGCGAAGTAACTCTTCAAGCCCAGCGCCGCCGCGGAGCCAGCCGCAACGATCCCTCCGGCTTCATTCGTTGCATTGCTCGCAGTTTCTGCTGCCACCACCGAAGACAGGCGTGGGGCGAGTTCAAAACTGAGAATCGTCAGCACGAACA
>Ga0136554_1000521_pt1 | contig 14291 bp, 15 predicted proteins | sample AntRauTorckE5431_FD_104637 | JGI IMG/M metagenome (GOLD analysis project Ga0136554, IMG submission 104637) | Saline lake microbial communities from Rauer Islands, Antarctica - Metagenome Torckler E5 #431 | ecosystem: Environmental > Aquatic > Non-marine Saline and Alkaline > Saline | place...
AATCCAATCCCGTGCTCATGTTGACAAATATTTGTGCCGTCGCCAGAGATTCATTGCCGCTGCTTTCGTAAACCGCCATATCAAACCCACGACCACTGACTAACGTAAATTCAACAGGATACGGCGAGAGGACGGCTTGTGGAAGCCCGACAGAGACATAAGGCGCAGCTTCGTCAACTAAGATGATGGTGCGCGCGTTGCCGCCATCTCCTTCTTCTTTCGTCCCCTCAGCACAATCTCCTTCAAGCCACAAAAGTCCGGGGTACTCGATGCCATATAAACAGTTAGAGATCTTAGGACACTTTGCAATGCTTTGTCGGTTGCGATCATATTCGTCATCTTTTGGTGTCGAATAATAGTTTTCAGGCACCAGTATAGGCCGGGGCCCTGTGCCTTCCGGGCAGTAATAATTCTCGGGGCGAGTTTCACTCATATTAACGCAATCGTACTCGTATGGAGTCGCAGAGCCTTCGGTGCAAACGTATCCCGCTGCACATTTACTGCACAGAACGCCGCCCGTGGAGCTCGAATACTGCAGAAAAAAATATGGTAACAAAAGATACCAAAGAAACATCACAAAATAAAAAATTACCATGAATCCAGCATTTTAACTCTTGCTAAGAAGCCTGCGGGCATGATAAACAATACCTTCCCAGCTGCGCATGACTCGCAATAAGTGGAACCAGTGGAATTCATAAATGAGCCCTTCGAGCAGCCAATGCAATTCGCGAACCCGCCATCACTTGTGCTGTAGTGTCCCTGTAATTTGAAGATAATTGATGATAAACAATATGCTAATCAAAAAGCAAATGACAATTGACCCGCTCACCTTGGGGCAATATGCACAATCGGAGGAGCCGGGGCTTGAAGAGTAGCGACCGCTATTGCAGTGATCGCAGACCTTGGCGCCCACGAATGAGTAAGTTCCTGATGGGCAGTCTTGGCACGTCGACGCGGACTGCCATTTCATAACAAAAGAGTCAAGTTAAAGGTTAACAAGCAGATACGAGACAAGGCGGCTCCACAAAAAAACACTGACCGATATAGAATATTGTCCTGCGGTACAATTCGTGCAATCAGACAATCCTGTTGTAGATCCGTAGCGCCCAGATTCGCAAGCAACACAATATCTCGTTGAAGTTTCGTGAGCGTACGTGCCAATGGCACAGTCCTTACACGAATTTTGAGTCCGAGCATCTTGATATGTACCCGTGGGGCAGCTTGAACAGTAGGCATTGCCCGTACCGACGCTGTAAGTGCCATACCAACAACTGTAGCAGTTAATTCTGTGCCATTTATCTTGTTTTCCTTCGGGACAAATGTAGCATTCGGTATTGCCATAAACGTTGGAGGTAGCGTAACCAACTGGGCACGAGGGACACACATCCGTACCCGCTGTGTCGGCATACGTTCCGGGCTCACATTGTTTACAAGCATCTGACGCTTCTTCTGAATAGTAACCTGCCGGGCAGTCTATGCAGCCAACGTCGCTGTACCCACTGTATGTACCTGGCAAAAAAATGCACAAAAACGAATATGCAGGTGTGATGCTGCTTTCATGAAGCTCATGCAAGCATGGGCACATGAATAAAGTTTGCGCGGAGGACCTGCAGGACAGGCATCAGCACAAATAGCTGATCCTGCATCCGAAAAGTAGCCGAGATGGCAGGGTGTACACTCGCTTGAACCAGCACCCGCATATGTTCCAGCGGGGCAAATAGCCACAGTTGACAACCCTTCAGAGGCAGCGATGTAGCCACCCGGAGACATTGTGCAAGCGACTTGGCCTTCGTAGGGAGCGTAGAACCCCAAAGTACAATTGATACATGCCGTCGCTCCTTTATTCGAATACTATTGTATTTAGTTCGGTCGAAAACAGGAGAAAAAGAAAGCTTAGCACAAAGGTTTGCCTTGAAAAAGAAAACATTGAAGATTCAAACAACGTACCTGGCCTTTGGAGCAGTAAAAGCAATCGTAGCCATCAAGGTATGAGCCCGCATCGCACCCATCATCGCACTCGGACGAGCCTGCGTTACTGGTGGTACCAGCGGGGCAGCTTACACACGAAGTCGAGCCCGTGTCCGAAGCATATCTCCCGCGAGAGCAGTCGACGCAAGCCTGAAGCAAACGAGAGCAAAAATATAATTAAGTAATTAATTGTATAGGTAGACTACGGTCAATCAACTTGAGGTACAGGAACAACACTCGGCAAAATAGTCGAACACTCTTCGTAGATTGCGCATAGCATTACCGTTTGACCCGTAGCGCTATTATACTGTCCACCGGGGCAACTCGTGCACTCGGACCGCGACGTGAGATCAGCGTACTGCAGCATACGCGAAAATGACAGAAGTAAACGAAAACGATGAGGTTTTAATATAGGTACTTTTTTATGACGATTAGAAAAAGTGCACCTTGCCGGCCTCGCAGTCGTCACATTCCGATGAGCCATCTGAGGAAGCATGTTTGCCAACGGAGCACGCTGTGCAACTTGAAGTACCACCTGTAGAGTACTTGCCCGAACTGCAAGCGCTGCATGACGCAGATGCCGAAATGGCGCCGTACTGAAGATTATTCGAAATAAGAGGAACAAGGTGAAGACGGTGATACCATAGACTGAACAAGTAATGAATCAAACAAGAATAAGAGAAGGGGTAACTACTCACTGTTCCAGCGGAGCAGTCGGTGCAACCAGATGCAGCAGCTGCACTGTAAGTGCCCTTATCGCATGAGGTACAGTCAGTGTTGGCGGTGCCAGCAGCATAGAATCCACTCGGACATGCGAGGCAAGTCGAAGCACCACTGCCGCAGTAATAGCCGCTAGTACAGGCAGTGCAGGTGCTCAATCCAGAAGTTATAGTCACGTAGCCAGCGGAGCAAGAAATGCACGCCAGCGCAGCATCCCCCGAGTACTGGCCTGATGTGAAAATGGACTATGATAAGGAAAATCAAATGAACGGTTGCAAGTTGACGATTCAAATACTACACTGAAATACAGAAACCGCGCATAGCCTTCTATAGGTGTAAGAACTTTGAATACTTTTAATGAATAATACTCCATACCTTTTGGGCAGTTTGTGCATGAGGTGGCGCGGCCCGCACTCGAGGCGTAGGTCCCCGCGATACAATCAGTGCATGAAGTTTGACCGCTCGACGATTGCGCTTTACCCCCGGGGCAGTCAGTGCAGCTCGATGAGCCCGAGGAAGCTGAGTACTGACCAGAAGGGCACGATGTGCACACCGATGCGCCCTATTTGGAAGTTGAGGCAGCACAATATGTAAGACAGAGGAGCAAAAGCGAAAGTCGCGACGTCGTTTCGATCTTGTGTACAAGGTAAAAGTTTGAAATATGTCACGTATGAAATTGTGCTTACCGAGGCACTGTATGTGCCGGCGATGCAATTCGAGCAGAGTGTTGCACCATTGGAGGCTGAGATTCGACCTGCATTACATGCAGTACAACTGCTTGCACTCGCAGCCGAGTACTGTCCCTTAGAACAGGATGCACAAGTGGTTGCAGCCACGTCGCTGTACTTTCCCGCCGCGCAGTTCTTGCATGAAGTTTGCGCTTGGGAATTTTGAAACTTGCCAGCGCCGCAGCTGCTGCAAGCCGTTGCGCCAGTGGACGTGCCGTAGTAGCCCGTAGGACAAGATTTGCACGCAGCCAAGCCAGTAACATCTGCATACTTGCCTGAAATTTCGGATCATTGAGAGATCGGAATAACATATCAGAAATATATTGTCAATGGAGTATTTCAGAGCAAAGAAACGTAAAATCATAGCTGCCATGTACAAAAATTACCAAAAAGTCTACGATATACAATGCCATGGTCTATGCTTCGATACCTGCAGCGCAGTACGAGCACGATGTAGAGCTCGCTACAGAGGCTTCTCGGCCAACTGCGCAAGAGGTGCAGCTGCTCGCTCCTGAGCCCGAGTACTGGGAGAATACGAAGTACATGGTAAAATTAAAACGAAGCGAATACCAACAAGACCAAGAATAGGAACCGGCTTGATCAATAAACTGCACCATACACCTTATACATACTTTGCCAGTTGCGCACGACGAGCAGGTGGATTTTCCCGTGGACGATGCGTAAGTGCCCGCACTACAGCTGATGCAACTCGAAGCTGCTGCGTCGGAGTAAGTGCCGCTTGGGCAACTCGTGCAGGAACTTGACCCACTTGAGGATTGGTATCTAGTAGGAAATGAAATTATGGTATGAAAGAATGACATGGTGTGATATCATAGGATTTCAATCTCGACATGAACACAGACAAAGAAAAGCTCCAGAGCTCCAAGAAAGTGTTCATGCAGATAATGAGTAAAGAAAACGACGTACTTTCCAGCAGCGCAGTCACTGCAAGCGACGCTCCCGGCAGAGGATGTATACCGGCCTGCGAAACAACTTACACACGACGTTTGGCCTTGAGATGATTGGTACTGGCCGCTCGGGCACGACATACAGGCCGTGCTTGCAGTGGCTGAAGCGTAAGAGCCACTGCCGCATTGAGTGCAGAAATAAGAACCTGTAGTGCTGGAATAGGATCCTGTTGGGCACCCTGCGCACGAACTGCTTGACGAACTTGAGAACCTTCCCACGCTGCATGCTGTCATAGCTGTCGCGCCAGCGGTGCAGTAAGATCCCGCGTCGCAATTGAGGCATACGCTCATGCCTGAACTACCTTGGTACTTTCCGGCGGGGCATGACATGCAACTAGGCACTGAACTCGAACCACCACTGCTGTAGCTTCCTGCATCACAAGTCGTGCAGGCTGATGCTCCAGACGACGATTCGGTACCTGCTGGGCACACCGAGCAGCTTGACGAACCTTGGTCGCTGAAGTAACCGCTGCCGCATATAGTGCATGCAGACGCTGCGTCGCTACTATAGTAGCCCGCAGGGCACTCGGTGCAGGAGGTAGCACCGCTGGCGGAATACTTGCCAGCAGGGCACATGCAGTGCGTCGAGAACATGTTCACCCAGTAATATCCTGCGGTGGATGGTGGGTATGAGCTTGTGCTATGTAGGGTGAAAAGAAGCAGGGTACAATGCACAACTAGACGAGGAGAAAAAAAGGGGGAAAAGTATATGTTCAGCAAAAATAGTAGAAAATAAAAACATAGAATTGCTAGTGCTGCGGGAGTGCACTCAAATTACCGCCTTCGACACTGGAGGCATAGCAAAAATTGCAGCTGCCACCATACGAGGAGCCACACCACATGTTCGATGCGTCCATGTACCACGACGAGCACCCATCGGGTTCGCTTGTACTGAATGAAGTCTGAGTCGTCGCACAAATATCTCGATAGTACGATCCAAGGGTCAAGCGCCGATGACTCTCCAACCCGCCGGCTCCAGGTACCGGATCAAATTGCATCGGGTGCTCACCCGTGAGGAACCACAAGCGCACGCCTCGAGAACTTGCTCCACTTTCAGCTTCCACGGCGGCTTCTGCTGCTGCTTCGGCCGCGGTGAGTGGTGCATGCATTGTCGCAAGTCCCTTGCCATCTGATGCACTGTAAAGTCGCATCGCACGAGGTGCCCCTCTTAGTGGCTGCAGCACTAGCCAAGGGTGCGCATCGTCAGATGGGCGCAGTGTAGAGCCCCAAGCCCGAGCTCGCTCCGCAAACCATTCGCCTTTAGTGCCTTGCCATGTGTGACTGCTCGCAGGCTTGGGTGCTGCCTCGAGTGATACATCCAGAATGTCTCCACTACCGTCACGGCCCCTCTTGCCGCTGCTGCGCTGCCATGCCACCCGGAGGCGCACCCCATTTTCACCTGCCCCCTCATCAAGGGCGTAGTTGCCATCTGCTGCCTCGCGCAGGCGACCCCAAAGCAAGTTATCGGGCGGCAGCCCAAGAAGCAACCCATGCGCGAGCGGGCCCTCAGGTGCCAGTGCAGCAACGAAGCTTTCCATGCTCGGCCACCCCATCACGAGAGCCACGTCAGAGCCCGTGCCCAAGTGTGACAGCGCCGATGCAGACGGACCTAAGGATACCGTTGCATCAGCTCGCGATGCAAAAGACATAAAACTCGGTAGGCCTTTCGTGTCGAGCACCACTGCTTTGGAAGTTTCATCAGGTTGGATGTTGTCATGCGCATTGTCAGCGGCACGGTCGTCAAGGATCTTTGCTAATTCGTCTTCCAGTGCGATGAGCCACTCGAGAACCGCTGCAGGTGCATTGAACATATGTGCAACGCTGCGCGCTCCGTGTGCAATGGCAGCAGTCCTAGGCATCGCGTCCTTAGAAGAATCGTCGAGCAGGACCAAATGTTCCCAAAGCTCTTCGGATCCGCCGTCTTGAAGATCGTTACCCACGCTGGATACCGCAGGCCTTAGAACGAGCTCGAAAGCTGATTGCACGGCAAGACTGTCCCCATTAGCCGGTAACCAAATGGAAGCTTCACTTGACGCAGCATGAAGGCGCTGTTATGCATGCAGTGGGTAAGGGGTTAAGTGGATATGAATCATATGCGTGTAGTGAGTTGTGCACCAACCAGAAGCTATTCGATGCCAAAATCAATATCAGAAGCTCACCGAATTGTGAAGCGACGGCAGCGCATTCACAGTGTTCACTTCAGCATACACACAGGAGAGAATGGCCAGCAGAATCACTGCATGGACCCGCATGCCGCTGCTCTCAGCTTGGGGCGCGACTGAGTTGTCCCGTTCGCCTCCTCTGCTGGTTCTACAGTCAATCAATGCCGCTGGAATCCGGAATTCGGGAAGGCCTACAAAAAGTATTCTTTACATTCATGGTTCTTGGTTGTGTAAATAAGAATTAACGATTGGTGGAAAATACCGATGTGCGCTCCCTACAGTGGAGTTTCTTTTGCTCACTCCAACTCCAACCGCTCTCTCTGTTTCTTCTCTCCCTCTGAGCTTCCCTCTACTACAGTAGTACTCTTCGCTTCTTCGCCTCTTCCTTTCGATTGAGCTCTGGGCCAAGAGGTTCAGTCAGCTAGCCAGGCACACCACAGACTTTTTATCCTTTTCTAACGTTATAGGAACGCATCTCACAGAATATCCTAATACGTTCAAGTAATTATTTTAATGATTTGTTTCAGTTCAGCATTGACTCCGTACACCTGGTGGTATAAGTAGTACACCCCTTTAGCCAGGGCGTCGCCCTACACAGAGTATATTAGCGTGAATGAAGTAGCGTCTAATTGTGCTAGGCTTCGCGATCAAATTGAAATCTACATATAGGACTTCAGCAAAACGCGATGCAAAAGTGGCGTGAAGCGGCAGCCGCAGCGCAAGGCGCAATGATGGATTCTATGTGGAGGTATCCGCCCGCGATAACCATGAATCTGAAACGTCTTTATCTACGTGCTACCAGTGTTCACCACCATTATCATCATCACATATTCTCATGTCTTCTCAATTTTTGCATATGAATACGATCACCTCTCGTTTTTTTCTTTTTGCGTACAGTCTAGCAGCAACATCCTCGAGCAATACGGCGGAGATAGCGCATGCGTCTGTGAGCGGCTCGGCGTTTATGCTGGCGCTGTCGGACCCGAAGATGATCGACCGTCGCCTGGGGTCCCTGTACGACACTGAGGATTGGGCTGACGGGCCAGATGGCGTGGCCATGTCAGTGTTTCAGCGCGAAGCTTTCCTCATGCAGCTTGCTCTCATCACCGCGCCGCAACAGGCAAGGCTAGCCATTTCCACTCCTACTTTTTAATCCTCATTGTCTGCTAGCCTTGAGTGGTGTTATTTTTTGGCTAGCGTTTTCTCGTGAAGCGGCGGTACTGACACTAACTCAAACGCACCTGATAAATTCTTCTGCCTTAGTCTGCTTTTTAAATTTGTCACCCCCCCGCCCACCATCAGGCAGCCAAGGATGCCGTTGCAGCAGCCGTCGAAGCCACTGCTTGCTTGACGGCAGCAGCCAGTGAAGCAGCGGCCAGTACAGCCGCGGAGCGGTTTGCGCAGCGAGAGCGCGTAGCCCGAGCCTCCGAGAAAGCGGATGTGGCAGCTGCAGCCGCCCGCCGCGCGGTGCTTGCGGCACAGACCCACGTGCGCGAGCAGCGGCAGGAAGCAAGGGAAAGAGCCCGTCAAGCTGAAGGCGGCTCTGCCGCAGCGACGGCCAACGACCACGAAGATCGCCAAGTAGAAAGAGGAGAGGGCGGTGCAATTGAGGAAGATGACGAAGGAGAAGAAGAAGTCGGTGCAGGCAATTTTGCGGACATTTCGTGGGACGAAGACGCCCTGGAAGCCTGCCTGGAACTGTCCGCGAACGACGCCGCAGCCGACGGCCTCGTCAAGTCCACCACCCGCGCCGAAGAGAAAGCGCTCATGAAGCTCGACCCGCGCGTTTGGACCGAGCAATGGGACCCGGTGGCGGCCCTCCTCGCCGAAATGCCGACCCGGCGCCGAAGCGCGGCTACGGCCAGGACCTCTACTGCTGCGGAGGCAGGACTCAGTGGCAAAGCCGACGATGCCGACAGCAGCATCATCAATAGCAGCGACAGTGGTAACAGCAGTACTGCGATTGAGAGCCCGCGTAAACGAAGCGGCAACAGCCGTCGAGTCCTAGCCATGCCTTCCCCGCCGTCTTTCCTCCGAAAGCGCAAGCCTGCCCTGGATACAGAACCAGCGCCGCAGCAGCAGCGGCAAGAAGCTTCTGCTCTACGCAGTGATTTTACCAAGAACCGTAGCGCAGGCAGTGGCAATGGGGCAGCGCGCTTGAGCTCAAGTGACGACGATGATAACGACGACGAAAACGATATTGCCGACGACGATACCGACAACGGCGACGACGACGAGGAAAGGGAGGCGCTGAGTGCCCGAGAACTCGAATGGATAGAAGCACGCATGGCTGACGCAGATCAGGTTAGCGGGGTGGGAGTGGCTAAGGAAAGTAAGAGGAAGGGGGCAGGTTTAAAGTCGCTGAATGGCCAACGTAAGGAACACGAGCGGACCAAAAGTCCACGTTTTTGCTTTCTACACTACACCATTCCACAAGTGCTCTCTTGGCAAGCCCTTCTTTTTTTTTAACATCTCTCAACTCTCACTCTGTCTTTCGCCCTCCCCTAACTCTAGGGCACGGAAATTGTGTCAGCCCGGCTCGGTCGCCACGTGTCAGTGCATTGCGAAGACTTGATCAGCGGGATGCGCACGGTGCAAGAGGTGCGCTGAGCTTCCTTGGATGTAATTTGCTTGTGATTGAAGTATATGTTGAGAAAAGATCCTTCCATTTTGTTCTCTATTTGCCTCATGTGATCTTTATCTTACTTATTTGCTGTTTTTCGTACTTACTCTTACATGTATTTCTCTCCTGCCCCTTTTTGAAAACATTGGATATCAAATGAGAGTAGGTGGACAGCACCTTGGTGGCGGCCAGTGTCGTAGCGGGCAACGGCCGCCGGTTGCTCCAGAAAGCTTGCCACAACTTGCAGCACGGGCACCTTAGCCTCGTAGCCCTCCAGGTCTTAGAAAATACCTGTGAAAATAGCGTCTCGTGTACCAACGATCAGATTCAATCGATCATTAGTTTTGTGCCGTGTGAACCTCTTCCATCTCTTTTTTACTCAAATTATTTGATAACACTACAATTTACGATAACCTACCCTCATTTCCTTCCCTCCCCCCCCTGTAGCGCCGCCGCGACCGCCTCGCGTCCGTGAAAGCCGTTCTCCGCCAAGCAGCGCTCTTGAAGGAAGTCGAAGCTCAGATCGAAGCGGCGGCCACCAGTGGAGCTTTTGACACCGCCATTGTGCTGGCAGTGGAGGCGCAAGACGCTCTGGGAAGCCACGCCATCTACGATCATGAGGACCATCATGAGAACACATTGGCTGGATCAGCAGAAGAACAGTCGGTGGCACGCCTCAAGGTGCGCAGTGCCCTCTTATTGTGCAGTTGAAGTTGGGTGGAGCAGTAATCGAAGAAGAAACTTTAAGAGGATGCCCTTCCTTACCGTAACCTTTTGACTGGCCGTTAGATTGCATTTCTCGCGAGGTTCCATGCTACAGATACACCTCCTTCTTTATTGCATGCAATGGCGTTGCAATGTGTACCATATTAGGTGTTGCACGCGATGCGGCGGCGCGTCTCGGGCGCGCTTCCTGGCCTTCGCCGCGACGTGGACAAAGCCCTCTGGCGGCTCGTCGCCGGCCGCACCCGCCAAAAGGGGGAGGATGAAGGTGTAGGAGGCATTCTTCTACGCTCGTCGACGGCGGTAGCGAATAACGGTCATGAGCCAGGTTTCGAAGGTTCGAACGCACACGGGCGGCGGCCGCTGGGTGGGGGCACCTGTGCTTTTGTGGGCGAAGAGTACGCCGCCATTGTGCGGGCTTACATGCATTTGGATGACCTGAGAGTGCAGGCGCCAGAAGGGGAAGGAGGGCTGATGAGCGCCGCAGCCGGTCATTTTGATGACGACGATGAAGACGATGAGGACGAGGATGATGACGATAGCGAAAGCGAGGACGGCAGCGGCGACAGTGATGCAACAGAGGACATGTCTATCAGGTGATCGAATGCGCCAAAGTAGCCTTATTTGTAGTTTTCTTTTTATCTTGCGTTTTTAAAGCAGCCGCTTATTTGTGATTGTTTTGTCTCCTGCGCTCTGTCTTTGTTTTGTCGTCGCGCATATTTCGCGCACAGTATGAGCACTGCTTATGAAGCAGAAAGCCCTTCAGGCGACGCCGTTTACTCGCCTTATGGGCAAGGCAGTTCGAATCCCATGGAAGGCGAGAAGGAGCAAGGGTGCGATGACGAAGAAGATGAGCTGCACACTCTCAGCAGCCGTCAGTCCCGGGGGCACTTCAAGGGAGCAGCAGCAGCAGGTGCTTCTGTTTACGGCCGTGGCCTCGACGGCAAGAAGCAGAATAAGCAATGGCGGCCTTCGTCAGGAGCTAGTACAGCAGCGGTGGCCGCTCTAGCAGCAGCGGAGCGGGAGAGCGTGGCGACTGCCGTAGGGGCAGCTCTGGCGATTGATGGCACGAAACCCAGCATATCAGGCCTCGGGTCCAAGCTGGAGCGATTCTTCGCCTTTCAGGTATTGCCTCAAACCCCCTGTACTTTCATGAACAAGAAAGTGTGCTGTCAAAGACTGATAACACGGCGAGTGCGTGTACTTCGTTTGATGTGACAGTCTTATTGATGTCGAAAAGCTCGTCTCTTATTTATTGTGTCTAACCCTTCAATTGGTTCCTTGGTTTTTCTTGCGTCTAGGCGCAGCGCTTAGCTCAACTCGACGCTCGCAAGCGCTTGTTTTCACCCGCTGCTGCTGCCAAAGACGCCGCCCCCATCGCAGCTTTACCGCCACGGAGCCGCGCTCGAGCGTTGCTGCCGTGGCCGGCGAGGCTCCAGTCCTGGCTGCAGAACGCTTCGGGGGCGTGTGTCGCGGCGTGTGTCGCGGGTTGCTGCGCGGAAATGGTGGGGCTGCTGCACCGCTATTGGCTCCTGCAGCACTGGCACCGCCAACCGTTTGCCTCGGACGCAGCGGGTGCAGGAAAAGAGCCCTACAGCTTGGCTAATGCAGCAGCGGCGACGGCTGCAGCTGCTGCTGCAGATGCTAGCAACGCTGCTGGCGCTACTACTGATGGTGCAGAAGCAGTCGCCAAGAAAGCACAGGAGGAAATTTATGTTTTGGGCGAACGAGTGGAGGCGAAAGATTTCGGCGAAGGAGAAGAATGGGAAATGGGTATAGTTACAGCACTGGAGGACGCTGGCGATGGGCGCCTCGTTCCTCGTGTCATCAAGGACGGGTAAAGGAGAGCGCTAATACTATCTTGAGCGCCAATACTATCTTGCTTTTGTTTTACTTTATTTCCATTTTCATTTGTCTAATCCTCGAAATTTGTATTCACGTAATTTATTTCCAAACACAAACAAAAATATTGCGATTAAAACGAAGCTGCAAGTATCATCATATTGTATGTTCCTAATTACTCGTCATCGTACCTATTCATCCCATGCATAGCTACGAATCCGCGTATCTTTGGGACGCAGTGCGAAAGTTGCCGATGAGTGAAGAGGAGCTTCAAGCGCAAGCACGAGCTGAAGACGCAGCGTCGCTAGCGGCCGTAGAAGCAGCAGAAGCAGATCTGGCCTCAGCTAGTGACGACGATGAGGATGAGGAAAGCATGGAACTGGACAGAGGTCAAGAAGGCGGAGGTGGAAAGAGCAGCAAAGTCAAGTCAATGAGTGGGGCCACAGTGGCTGCGCGAGAAAAAGCGAGGCGGTTGCTGCGCGAGCAAAAGCGCTTGGCTCCGGTCGCAGCGGCTCTGAGGCGCGGGCGTTTTGCGCTGTGGCGCGCTTGCGAAGATCAAGTAAGAGAGCATTTGAGGAAGAGCGCATGGGAAGGGTGTCCTTTTGGGATTTAGGGTTGGTGCCACGTGACTTGTTATCATAGCGCCAGTACGATTTCGTCATCTGCCTCGTTCGTTCGCGGCTCTATCTTTTCTTTGCCTTTGGTTTAGGTGGTTACACTTTTGACGGCGATGGACATTACTCCAGCTGACGACTACGACGACGACAACGACAACGAAAAACAAGGAGCGGAATCGTCACCATTGATCCGGCCTCGCATGACGCCCGATGCTCTCGCGACCATCTCCGCCACTTGCCAGCTCTTTGCTCACATTGGCCGCCAGTTCTGTGCCAACAACGACAGCAGTGACCAAGCTTCTGGCAGCAGCAACCGCTTTGGCAGTGGATTCTCTTTCCCTGAGGGAGCATCTACCAGCAACAACAGCAGTGGTTTCGAGGGGTCCCGGCGGCTCGAGGGGTGCCTGCGCTTGCGGACCAAGCTCTTCTTTGCCGAATCCCACGCGAAGCAACTCGCTCATGCCAAGGCACTAGCAGCACGGGATACATGGGCGCGGGGCCCTTATCTTGCCTTGCCGCCTCCTCCTCACGAAACCCCACACTACGGCAAGAAGGCCCACCACAACAGCAGCCACAGCAGCAGCAAAGTTGAAGCATGGAACACTGGGCTCAATGCGAGTGACGTGTTGTCCACTGTGCGCGTGCTCACTGCAGAAACACCAGGACCTTCAGGCGGCAGCAGTGGCAGCAACAGCGGCAGCTCTGGCGCCACCGACTCCAGCAACAGCGAAGCCAACAATGGCCGCGCATTCTTGCCTTGGGCGTGTTCAGCCAGGCAGCACGCCGCAGTGAGGCGATTAGTAACTTCAAAGCGCTCTCAGACGCCATGGCCACCGATCGCAGAGCGCCTGCCTGCGGTACGTTTCAGAATGTTTTTGAATATATTTGTGGAAACTTTTTTGGAGGGGATGCGTACGAGATCGATGAAAGTTATCCCTCAAGTAGGCTATTCGATTGAATGGTCTCTTCTCATGAGTATGTGCCTTGATCGTATGCCTCCCCAACATGCGCTCTCTTTTCCAAAAGCTGCGAGCGTTGCTGCATCGCCGCACCCTTGCTCAAGAGCGCCTGTGGCAAATGGGTCACTTGCGGACATCTAAACTAGCGGCCAGCGATGCGTCAGCTGAAGTAAGCCAATTCCTGCAGGGTGCTCTGAGAGAGCTGTTGACGGCTACGACTGCTTCGTGTGTTCCCATGACTACAGCCAGCGCCAGGGCGGACAGCGAGAAGAACGAAGACGACAACGACGACAACATCGAAGCAACGAGTGTTGCAAAGAAGCCAGTGGAGATGTTCGTGTTAGGTTCGATTCACCTTTGGGGCAACCCCTTCTCTGCCAGCAGCGCCGAAGAGTGGGCCAGGAGCTTTTTAGGCAAGTCTAGCACAGAGCAAGAGAACAGCCAGCAGGGCGCGCGTAGGAAGGAAGACACGGAGAACGACGTTGGCGACATTGAAGAGGAGGGCGATGGAGATGTAGTACCTAGCAGCAGCAGCAGCAGCAGCAACGAGGCCGTAGTGGTGCGCCGCCTCGAGCGACGGCAATTCGGCACCGCGTGGACCGTCACCGAGCCCGCGTTACATGTGGTCACGTGCACGGCGGCGTATTGTGCCCTGATGCTGCACTTGCCGTGGGTCGCCGCAGACGCGCACGCTGGCTTGGGCCAACTCGCCAAGCTGTACGCTTACAACGTGCTCACCTTATTTGCGCCTCCGAAAGCCCTTAAAGCTTTGTGCGCGCCGCCGAACCACCTCCGAGCTGGTGGAGCAGGTAGGAGTGAAGCTTCCACTGGTGGTAGTAGTCGAAGTACAGGGATGGGGTCAAGGAGCCACAAGCGCAGTGGAGCCAACCACAAGGAAGGAGGCAGCGACGGGAGCGGCTCGGACCCTGAACCCAGCACTGGTGCAGCTGCTTCTTCGACGACGAATAAGGCCACGGGGCC
>Ga0136554_1000522_pt1 | contig 14287 bp, 18 predicted proteins | sample AntRauTorckE5431_FD_104637 | JGI IMG/M metagenome (GOLD analysis project Ga0136554, IMG submission 104637) | Saline lake microbial communities from Rauer Islands, Antarctica - Metagenome Torckler E5 #431 | ecosystem: Environmental > Aquatic > Non-marine Saline and Alkaline > Saline | place...
CCCGAGCAGCGATCTTAAGGACAGCGATAATAGCCTAAATATCAATGCCCACATTCCACCGCTGGACACTGGACCATCAAATGATGCATCAAATCCATTACGAACTTCCTCGCGATTGAGAAATCGACGCGTGGTAGTGACGCATGGTGAACCTTGTGCACTGAAAGCTCGAGACCATTTCCCTGCTGCTTTGGCTGTCATAGGACGTACCATGACTGAAACGAGCACGTTGTCAGCCAAGCAGCGTGCTTGTTTGGTGCTAGCAGCGGCGGACGAGCTCTGGATACCCACACCTTGGGGTGCACAGGTGTTGGTCGATGATTTCAAAAGGAATGAGTTGGCGAACCCAGCTGCAGTTGCGGTAGTGCCTGAAACAGTGGATGGTACCTTTCTTGACCCAGCTTTAGTGGAACAGGCACTCGATTTTCCTAACGCTGAAGCATTGTTACATCCCACGAAGCTATGGCGCTATGGCGTGGCGCGAGAAGCTACTCCATCCATTGCAAAACCCACACGTGCTAATACTCCAGCAGCTTTTAGTGAGCCGGCAGGAACAGCAGCTACAGTACTCGCGGAGACTCCGTCGGACAATGCGGTGGCACAGGATGCGGTGGCACAGGATGCTGCGGCACCAGTAGCGGCAGCGGCAGCGGCAGCAACAACAGCAGCAGCAGCAAAGGAGTTCAGAATCGAAGATAGCTCCGATTGTGGATTGGCACGGGGCCACAGGGAACGGCAACGCTTTGTGGTCGTGTCAGTGTTCAAATGGGGCCACAGGAAAGGCTGGGACGTGCTTCTTGAAGCCTTCTGGCGCGCTTTTTTGGACCCTAACCTGGCTGGAAATGCTGTGCAGGACCCCTCGGTGAGCGCAAGCAGCAGTAGTGGGAACAGAAGCAGCACCTCTTCTTCAGTCAGAGCACTACCAGCAGCAGCGGCGGAAGTCGTGTTGTGTTTGCGCACTTCCAAGCCGAAGATTGGGTTTACAGGCGAAGTCTTTGAGACTAAATTCGGCAACAGGGCTTCAAACAGCAACAACAACGACAACGACAAGGACGATGCTGGTGGCGTGGGCGATGAAATCAGAGCTTATGCCCACCACTTTTTGCGCAGGTACAAGCCACCGCCCCCTCCGCCGCCTGCTCCTGAGGAAAATCCGAGCGATAGCCCTTCACCAAGAGAGGCAACAGGAGTGCCAGAAGACAACTCCGCTGCATCACCACCACCACCACCACCACCAGCGGTGGCCCAACCCAGCACCACGAGATCGCTTAAGAATTTGCGTGACTTGCCCGCGGTGGAAGTGTACGGGCAGCCGCTGTCCAAAGTGGCGTTGCGAGCCCTGGTGGGGCGCGCTGACGTGTTCGCACTGCCGCACCGTGGCGAGGTGGTCTAATCATGAGCTTGGAGCACTTCTTAGGGAAATCTAGCTTTCCTATTCTTTTGCTTCGATTTTTCTTTGTAGACGACGACTGCATGTATATCATGCTTGTGTCGAACCCGATTATCTCTTATTTTGCCTCGCCACTCTCCGCTGCTTTCTTTCTCGTAACTTTACCATTTCTGTGCATATTGACGTGCGTGACGTAGCTGCTGCTGTTGCTGTCCCATGTGCCTGCGTGTGCATACGTGCAATTATGGTGTGAATAGGGCTGGGCGCTACCGCTCACTGAAGCGATGGCGCTGGGAGTTCCCGTAATTGCCACCGACCACTCAGGCCCTTCCTTCTACTTGAGCTCAAACAACAGCTGGCCCATCCCTGTAGCGTTTGAGCATTCCGACGGAAGCGGCGAACCTTCGGTGGCTGCACTCGTTGAGAGCTTGCAAAGCCTTTACACCGAATGGCGCAACGCCCGCATAACCAATCAGAGTGGTGGTAGGAGCAACGGCGCCAACAGTGGGATTGATAGCAGCAGCAGCACCAGCAAGAGCCAGGCTAGCAGCAGTGTCGACAATAGCGCCTCTACCGGAATAAGCCTGGCAGCTACTAGTGCCCCGTTGAGAGATGCACTGCTTCGCGCTGGCGCAGCAAGAGCGCGCGGAGCACAGGCAAGGCTTGATGTGGTGGAGCGCTTTTCTGGAGATGCGGTTGCCGCACTCATGGTTGAACGGCTCAGTGCTCTGGCCCAAGCAGCTCTGAAGTGAAATACTGATTACCCTAGAGAGATAGAAAATCGCTTAGAAATCGATTTCTAACCTAGTATCCACGTGGGAATCATTTCGCATTGATATCAATATGCACCTGCTGGCTGCTGAGAAACGAGAAAGCACCGACACCTGTGCTGCTGCTGCGTTTCTTCATACTAATTATCAATTATGTCATGTGTTATTAATATATAAAGTATATCGCATACTCATGAGTTATAAGCGCCAAGAGCTTTGTGCTTTGCATTTAGCAGATGCGGTTGCTGTGCATTATGCGTCTAAATCCACATACGATAGGCTTTTTGAAGCAAGATGCAACATAAAATAGAGCAGTTGCACGAGGGAACTCAGCGATCTAGTATTCTCCCAGTGAGAGGAGTTCCAGTCGGAGAAAGCCCACTGGACCAAGGTTCGTTTCTGTGGCTTAGTTGCTCACTGCCGGGAGCTAAAGCTCCGCGGTTGCCAGCCCTTCCCGACGCGACGGGTGAAAGGCCTGGGGGCCGCAACCTCGCAGAAAAAGCAGACGCATATTTCTGAGCTAGCACGGCCTCGTCGGCACTGGCAGCCAGTTTGCTGCAGCGCCTTTCAAACGCTCCAATTTGCTCCTTGGCGACGTCTTCTAGTACTGCGTTCACCTGTCAAAAGAAAAGAGGGATAAAGATGATTCAGGTGAAAGAAACGAGCTCAAAATTCAGCTCACAATCCTCCTACAGGACGAGTGCGTGTGGCGAGAATTGAATCTAAGAACAATAAAAACTACATCGAGATTTTGTAACTAACGCACCACAGGTTTCATGAGGATCGATCCAGAGTTGAGCTCAAATGCTATGGCAAATTCAACGTCAGTGGCGCGCCCGCCTTCGACAGGAGTCAGCTCCTAAACAACAGACAGAAATCGAATAGGGGAGATTGAGAGAGAGAGAACAAGGCTGCGACTGGCAATGATGATAAGCACTGCATTCAAACATAGACCCGAATAAATACATTATCCATTCGTCTCTTCCTCACCCAGTAAGAGTCCATCGTGTCGAATAGCCTCGAATCGATGGACTTGGCAACCACGCGCCACACGGGACCTTCTTGGTGCCAGCTGACCCGCGAAGTGTACGCGCTGTTGAAAGCTTTGAACCCAATCACTAACTCTGCGTCAAATCCTGGCCCATGGGTTCCGCTTCGGGCCGGTGCTGTCATGACGCGACTGCCCGCGCAAAAGGGTAAAAACTCGTGGTACCGGTTTACGTCTAGGACCGTGTCAAGCAGCAGTGCTGTTGGCACGGGTAACCGCCGCTTCTCTGATAGACGTGTTGCTGGCTCAGTAGCTGAACCCCAGATGACTCGTAGACCTCTTTTCGAGGCTATTCGGTCGGACCATGCCACTCCGCGAGTAGGCGCAAAGCTCCGCTGTAGTAGCTTCGACATCATCGACCTACTAGAATAGTTCGATTTCTCTTTAGGTGGGCTGCGTATCGATTGGGTTTAAGAACACCAGACTACTTCAATAGGTTAATAAATAAAATCTATAGTTAAAGGTTGCAAGTAAAGAATGAGTTGAAGGAGCGATCTAAAGGCGTCATAAGAGCACGAGCAGCACCATTGGGTAAGATGCTGCCGTAGATAGTTGCTAAAGTATACAGTACGCAGCTCCCGGAATTCGGACACTCATGTCCACAGGTGCCCTAATATGGTAAGTTAAGCTTATCAAAACTCGGAACAAATTTTTGACGAGCGCTGAAGAAAAAGTTGTTGAGAAAGTTTTGTTCTTGAGTTTTGAGCGTACGTGTGCTCTGCTAATTACATCGACTTCATCGAAGCATATCTTCTCTACAAGCAACGGGCGACATCAACATTGCGCTCAGCAAGACTCACAGAACCATTGAGGCACCACATGCATGGTAGTTTTCATGCCGTCATCGATCAAGTTGACTGCGTTCTTTTTCATCGTGTCGGCGTGCCGAGGTTTTAATCCCTGCTTAGAAAGGAAGTGGGTGAGCTCGAGCCGAACACGTGGCATCAAGCCTCGTCTCAGATCAGGATCCGTGCTATTAGCTACGGATAGGCCATCCGAAGGCGATGCTAATGATGATTTGATCAATTCCATCGAGGTAAGAAATTGGAGTTCACTAGTTCAGCTACGATACGACACACCTTACTGGACAATAGCTAAACAGAATGAAGTCAAGGCTTGTCATTGTTTCACCATTACAAGAGCTGAAATTGCAGGCCCACCATGAACCCAAGATAGTTCTCAAAAGTATTGACTGTTCTAAATCGCTTTCATGTGTGCTTAACCAAGAAGAAAACCTGTGCTCACCATTGATCCTCTGGCCACCCTCAGGCCTACAAAGAAGGTTTGTTGCCGTACACCGATGCAGACCGCGCCAAGTTTCAAGCGGCTCGCGACAACGCTGCCCTCGCCGCACGCGCACGGGCCATTTCCAAAGCGGGCGGCGGCAAAGCCGGTGCTTTGGTGCAGCTTATGACAGAAGCGCCGGTTGGGGACACGCTCCTAGCCTTCTTCATGAACGCCAACCCGATGGTGAGCGGTAGCATGCGGGAAACTGTGAGCGGCTTGATGGGGGGCTTGCCGCGCGACGTGGACGTGAGCTACAAGACCACTTCCGACAAGCTGGGCAAACTCGCAGGCTTGATGATGATGACGGGGTAATGCTCTCTAGGCAAGCCTTTCTATAGGGTTGGTTCATTTGGTTCATTTTTGTTATCCCCTGCACGGATAGGAACTCAAAACAAATTTCATGTGTATTTCCAGCGGTATTTCCAGCGTTATTCAGAAAGTCATAGATTTTTAGATTTATTCATGTTTTCATATGGCAGGTACTTGTTTCGCAATGCGGAGTATGTGGTGACGCTGCAGCAGCTTCTCAACATCAAGTCGAGGTCGCTGGAGGAATACAAGCGCGTCTTCGATGAGATTGACAAAGACAGCTCTGGGTTCATTGAGGTTCGTTTTTTTATAGTATGCCAAGTGTGTAACGTTTGGTTAGATTGTTGTGCAGTTGTTTATTGAGTTACTCTTTGGCGAGATCAGTTGTTGATATTAGAATGCGCATACGGAATACAGGTGGAAGAAGTCGAAACTCTGCTGTCCAGGTTCTACGGCGGTGAAACCCCGCCCCCGTTTGAAGTCACTGCTTTTGTGCGTTTCTTCGACCGCAAAAAGCGCGGGAAAATTGGCTGGACCGACTTCAAGGACGGGTTCGGATTAGCGCAAGCGGCAAGCAATGGCGGTGAGAGTGGTAACATTGATGGCGCCGCAGCCACTGGAGCCGGCGCGGAGTTGAAAGCTTTGATGAGTGGGAAAGGCAGCTTAGACACCAAGAGGCTCTTTGAGCTCGCGGCTGGCCTTGACGATGACAGCAGTGGCAGCAACGGCAGCACAGCGGACTCGTCTCGACTTCTCGGTTCGGGCGATAAGCCTACTACCAGTCCCAGCAGAGACGACAACGTTGAAGATGGAAAAGAGTCTGCTCCCGATGGTACTACTGCAGAAGAAAGCAGTCAAGACGAAAGTGGAGGTGGAGCAGAGGGAGGAGCAGCGGACGTGAAGCTTTCGGTCGAAGGCACGATTTCAGTGGAGCTAGAAGGCGGCGCCAAAGTAGAAGTCGACGCAGCGCAGTATTTAGACGGCCTCAAGGTCGAAAAATCATACTGGAATGCGGGTTTCTGCCACGTGATTCGGCTTGCTTCTTGCGCTCCCTGTTTTGCTCGTTCATGTCATGGTCGTTGCCCTTCGTTTCTTGATTTCTTGATTGACGTATGCCCCTTTAACAACTCTTGCGTCGTGCGCGTGACTATTCGTTCAGGCCGAAGCCGAGGCATTGCGAGGAGCGCTGCAGCAGGCCGCTGTTCTAGAACTCAACGAGCTCGGCTTGGACGCGAGTCGCGCTGCCTCCGCAGGCGCTGCAGCTGTCAGCGGCAGTAGCAGTAGCAACAGTGACAGCGCAAATGCAGGAAGCGGTGAAATGCGCCAGTGGAATGGCTTGGCGGAATACATTGCTTCACTGGGCCCTAAACAAAAGGTGAACAGCATGTAGTTTGAGTTGCTGTAAGCTCGCGAGTTCTTTCATAATTTGACTTCTTTTCCATGTGACTTATCCCAAGCTTTATGAAGCAAGTACTGCTTACCCCACACGCGAATGGTCACGCCACCAATGACTTCTCCTTCGTTATCACGACAAAGGACTCACACACTCTTGCGGCTCGCTCTTTATCTTATTTTTATCTCTTACGCCTAGTCGATGCTGACGGATTCCATCGAGCCTACTACCGTCGAAGCCATGCGGCGGTTGGTCAATTTCATGGTCGGGGAAATGAACCCCGACAAGTCCTCGGAGGTAGACCTCGCGCGCGGGTCCCTGGCCAGCTTGTGCTTGTGGCAACTGGTGGTGGGCTACCAGCTGCGCGACGCGGAAGCCACCGGCAAAGCCAACGAAGTGCGCGGCCGCTGACGTCATCCCATTTCCCCTGGAAGTTTGAAAGAAAATATGGAATTTGGTTCATGTGAAATTCTCTATTTCACAGCACCAACAAGCAGAGAGAGACGTCCAATCGAAATCGATTCGCCTTCATCTTTCCTGCGCATATTACGCGCCATGCGCCATAGTCCATTCCTACGTAGTATCGCAGAGTCGAAGTTATTCTAGATATATATGAGTAGATAGTGGCCAGTCAGCGGCCACCACATTTGCCGGTCAGCCGGCCAGACCTAGGTTATAGGTAAGGATTCAGGAATTCCCGCGGAAAGGGAAAATTTTACCAATCAGACGTGATTTCCTCGACGTGAATTTGGCAGTGCCTTTATAACCACGGCACGGAAAACCCGCGGAAATACCGCAGAAATACCGCGTAAAGTGAAATTTGTAGCCACCGCGCGGGAATGGGAATTACGCGGAAACACGGGAATCGAGACCCTGGGCCTGGGCCTGGGGCCTGGGCCAGACTGTGACTGCGAGAATACGGAGGCCACAGTCCGCATTGCGCTGTATATTCCCGTGTCCATTTCTATTTCTAGGATGGAAGAAGGCCCACCAAATCACCAAATCAGAAATTTTCGTTTTCGTCTCTACTTTTCAGTTTTCAGCCCATAGCCCGCATCTATAAACCATTTGTCTATAAATTTATATTGGTAGGAAATGACCTCAAGGAAAACAGAAAATGGAAATCAGATGGGAATAAAGAAGCCGCGAGATGGAGATATGGAATATTTTTTGCTGTATTAATTCTATGAATTCAGACCGGAAACAGAATTTCTCCTAACAACTAACGCCGCTTTACTTCTTCTCCTTGAATTCCGCCTCCTCGGCCTTCTCTTCCTTCTTTTCGTCCTTGTCAGTGTCCGTCTCACTGCCGCCTTCGCTGCTCCCCCCGCTGCTGCCGCCGCCGTAAATTTCTTGGCCAATCTTGAGGCTCACGGCGCTGAGGGCTTCCTTCTTGGCGGTCACCTCGTCCAGGTCCTCCGAGTCCTTCACCGCCTTGGCGTCGTTCATCGCCGTCTCGATTTCTTCCTTGAGCGCGTCGGAAATCTTCTCGCCGTGCTCCGACAAGTTCTTCTCGGTTGAGAAAATGAGGGTCTCGGTTTCGTTCTTCGCTTCCACCAAAGAGCGGCGGGCTTCGTCGGCGGCCGCGTTCTGCTCCGCGTCCCGCACCATGTTCTCGATTTCAGCATCCGAGAGGCCGCCGCTGCTGCGGATCACGATGGACTGCTCCTTGCCGGTGTGCTTGTCCTTGGCGCTCACGTTCAAAATGCCGTCGGCGTCAATGTCGAACGCCACTTCGATTTGCGGCATGCCGCGAGGCGCTGGCGGGATGCCCACCAGATCAAACTGGCCCAAGCTCTTGTTGTCCGCCGCCATTTTGCGCTCACCCTGGAGCACTTTGATTTGCACCTGCTGCTGGTTGTCCTGGGCGGTGGAGAACACTTGCTCCTTTTTGGTAGGGATGGTGGTGTTCCGGTTCACCAGCGCAGTGAACACTCCACCCAAAGTTTCAATGCCCAAGCTCAATGGAGTCACGTCCAGGAGCAGCACATCTTTCACGTCGCCGCGCAGCACGCCGCCCTGGTGAATAAAGAAGAGTGAGAGAGGGAAGATATCGAAGAGGAGGCGGAAGGCCGTTAGAAAGAGAGGGAGCGAGGAAAAAGGACGAAGATGAAGGGCCCCGCAAAACATTGAGCTGAAGTTAAGACGCTCGGCAGCGCTACATTAAAAAAAATATGACCGCGGGCGGGCTTCAACGCCACCCCCACTGCTCTTTCTTCAAGATATAACCTATGTTTGAGATATGCCCTCACCTGAATGGCGGCGCCCATGGCCACCACTTCGTCTGGGTTCACCCCCCTGGATGGCTCCTTGCCGAACAACTGCTTCACCTTCTCCTGCACCCGCGGCATGCGGGTCATGCCGCCCACCAGCAGCACTTCGTCCACGTCCTTGGTTTTGACGCTCGCGTCCTTGAGGCACTTCTCCATGGGCCCCATGGTGCGCTCCACCAGCTTCTCGGCCAGCTTCTCAAACTGCGCCTTGGTGACCTTGATCGACATGTGCTTGGGGCCCGACGCGTCGGCCGTGATGAACGGCAGCGAGACCTCAGTCTGAGCCAGGCCGTCGAGCTCCCGCTTGGCTTTCTCGGCTGCTTCGCGCAGGCGCTGCATGGCCAGCTTGTCGTTAGACACGTCGCAGCCCGAGTCCTGCCGAGACACAGCGGGAGGTTGAAACAACGACACATGTGAGAGTGAAAATAAACACAAAAGTCTGAGAGGGAACGTGGAGAGGCCATAAAGCTGAAGGCATGGCGACAAAGAATGGCTGGTTTACCCTCAAATAATTCACGGCTGGGAACAAAGTGTTTTGAAACCATGCGAGCGGCACTAGAATGAACCAACCCTCAACCACCCGCCCTCGGTACCTTTTTGAACTCTTGCACCAGGAACTTGAGGAGCTCCTCGTCGAAGTCTTCCCCGCCCAGCATGGTGTCGCCGTTGGTGGCCTTCACTTCAAACACGCCGCCGCTGATCTCCAGGATCGACACGTCGAAGGTGCCGCCGCCCAGGTCGAAGACGGCAATCAGCTTCCCGTCCGACTTCTTGTCCATGCCGTAGGCCAGCGACGCCGCGGTAGGCTCGTTGATGATGCGGAGCACTTCCAGGCCCGCAATCTTGCCCGCGTCCTTGGTGGCCTGGCGCTGCGAGTCGTTGAAGTACGCGGGCACCGTCACCACGGCTTTGCTCACCGTGCGGCCCAGGAACCCTTCCGCGGTTTCCTTCATTTTCACCAGCACCATACTGCCAATCTGCGACGGCGAGTACTTCTGGCCCTGCGCTTCCACCCAAGCGTCGGGCCCGGAAGGCGACTTGCAAATTTTGTACGGCACCAGCTTGGTGATGGCCTGCACTTCCTTGTCGTCGTACTTGCGGCCAATCAGGCGCTTCACGGCGTACAGGGTGTTTTCCGGGTTGGTCACCGCCTGGCGCTTGGCGGCTTGGCCCACGAGACGCTGCCCGTCGGACGAGAACGCCACCACCGATGGGGTGGTGCGCGCGCCCTCTGCATTTTCAATCACGCGGGCGTTGGCGCCTTCCATGATGGACACGCACGAGTTGGTGGTGCCCAAGTCGACGCCAATCACGTCGCCAGCGTCGGCGCCAATGCACCGCACCGGCGTCGAGTGCATGACAGGCCGCCGGGAAGCCGCAGAGGCCGCGACCCGGGAGCCATTGACGATGCGCCGAACAGCCATCATGATTTATAAAAAAAAAGGTGCTACAGAGAGGAGAAGCGAAAGAACGAAGTGTGAGAGATTCGGGAAAGCCAAGGTTGACACGAAAGAAGAATAAAATAGGTGCAGAGTGTCATAGCAAAAAGTTCTTTTCTGCGCAACGCAAGCTTAGTGTTATGAATGTATACACATAAACCCATATCCGAAAATGCTAGGAAAATTGCTATGGAAGTGCCACAGACGTAGGACTCGCGAATGCAAGGCTGATCGAATGTTTGGGATGCAGAGCAACAATTCGTTGAATTTCTCTGCAGCTCTTTCGTGTCCATTAAAAATTACATGCTCCTATGAATAGTTCCTAAAACTAAGACCACTCTAAGTAGCCATTAAAGTAAAACTCGAAGAAATAGTTCAAGGTGCTTAATTCGAACCTTGTGTGTAGAGGGGTCGCGCGGTGTCGCGGTGAGTCGGCGAGTGTCTACGTGACGTGGCTCAACGAAAGGTGAAAGAAAGATGAAGCGAGAAAAGCAACAGCAAGCAGAGAGTGAAGCGTTCCTTTCTTTTATTTTATGAGGTACTGTATTAGTATGTTAGTTTCTTCAACCAAACTAGAATAGAAAGTTAAAGTCAGAGGCTTGCTTGGAAATCATCAACCTGACAACCTGACTGACTTCACAATAGCATCAGAGCGCCGTCAGACCTCTAACAGACCTCTAACGAAGCGATACTAGAAAGCATGGCGAAGCCTTCTCAGCCTAGCCGGTGATAAATTTCAGGCTAGAGATCATCATCGCTTTTTTCCCCAAATTAATCATGATCTTGTAGGGCAAAATTTGAGACCTAGGAAGTGTTGATTCCATTTGCACCTCACTCACTATTCGCGTCGGTAGGTTACGGGTGAACGCCGTACTATGCGCAGCCTCTTGCGTGTTCGGCTCGATTCATGCGTTTGCAGTGCCCCGCGCACCTCATCGCCATGTAGCTGCTTCTGCAGAGAAGAGTGTGCGACGGTCGAAGGTGCTCGAGATGCGTCGTCTTGCGACTTCAGAAAATGGAGACCAAAGCCAGAGTAGCACGTTTGATCCGAATTTGAGCAGCTCTGACCCAGAAGTATATGCTATTTTGCAAGCGGAGAGCCGACGCCAACGCTGTGGCCTGGAGTTGATTGCTTCTGAGAACTTCGCGAGCAAGGCAGTGCTGCAGGCCTTAGGTTCGGTGATGGCCAACAAATACAGTGAAGGTATAGTAGCACTAACAATGGCCATTGAATGGAGCCTTACGCATTACTCATTGTCGGAATGTATTGCGTTTGAGGGCAATTTAGCTAGACCCATTTATCGTGCAACTTAGATGCATGCGCTGTGGTAGTTAAACGTGCTGGTCTAGTATAATAAATATGAGAGAGATTATTTTTCCCCGCGAGCACTTCTTCCTCAAACCCTGCTCCTTGACACGCCCTCCTCGACTCGTGCTGTCGCTTCATTTTCGGTCTCCCATACAGGGCGACCAGGGGCGCGGTACTACGGGGGCAACGAGCACGTGGACGAGTTGGAGCTTTTGTGCGAAGCCCGGGCCTTGAAGCTCTTTGGCCTGTCGCCGGACGAGTGGGGGGTAAACGTGCAGCCCTACAGTGGGTCCCCCGCCAACTTTGCTGCGTTCACGGCGCTGCTGGAGCCCCACGATCGCCTCATGGGTTTGGACTTGCCGAGTGGGGGCCATTTAACGCATGGGTACTACAACGACAAACGCAAGGTAGGTTGTGCCGTGAGCATAAGGATAGTTCATTGCTATTGCCGAAAGCTCACGAATGCGCTGCTTTTCGTTAACATTCACACTTTAGTTACGGCACTGATGAGCATCTCTTCAGGTAGTTTTTTTTTAAATTTTATCTTCATAACTTTTTAATTTATTGTGCGTGCTAAATATGGTACCCTTGCTGGCTTCCTCCTATCCTAAAATGAGTGCGACTTTTCACATTGCTTCTCCCCCCCCCCTTTCCCGTTGCTCCTTTCTTGTTCGATGACCAGGTGAGCGCCACCTCCATTTACTTCGAGTCGCTGCCGTATTCGGTCAACCCCGACACCGGCATCGTGGACTACGCCGCCTTGAAAAGCACGGCCGCCATTTACAAGCCCAAGCTCATCGTGTGTGGAGCGTCGGCTTACCCCCGCGAGTGGGACTACGTGGCCATGCGAGAGGCCGCCGACTCGTGCGGCGCCATGCTCTTGACCGACATGGCCCATGTAAGCGGGCTAGTGGCTGCGGGAGTGGCCGAGAGTCCGTTTGCATGCAGCGATGTAGTGACCTCCACGACCCACAAGAGCTTGCGGGGCCCAAGAGCGGGCGTGATTTTCTACCGCAAGCATTTGAAGGAAGCCATTGATTTCGCGGTGTTTCCTACCCTGCAGGTAGTTTCCTTTTTACTCCGTTGGTTTTTCAGGCTCTGCCTACCCTTTTCTCACTTCGTACTCGTTCGTTAACTTACTTCTCACTTTTCCTTTCCCTTTTACTCATGATCGAAAACTTCCTTTAAACTGCTCACTTCGTCTTTTTTTTACTTTTCGATCTTTGGAGGAATGATGCACCTTTTCTTGTTTTGAATAGCTTATTTGTATCTGCCGACCAGCAACGGAATCGAATCCCTTTTCTCTATGGTCTACTCTCTGCTGTGCTATTGCCTCATAAACTGTGTATGCATGAACGCAGGGTGGCCCTCACAACCATGCGATTGCGGCGCTGGCTGTGGCACTGCAGGAAGCCAGCCAACCGCCGTTCAAAACTTATGCCACTCAGGTGGGATTTGTAATAGTAATAAAGATGGCGGTGTTGACACAGGAAAAAATGAAGCCGATTCAGAAAGGCATTCACATGCGCGTTCAACACTCGCTGTGCACATTTTGCATAGCTTGCCATATCTACTGTTTGCCATGATGCCCCTTTCGTTATTGTGCATTGAATCAAAACCACGACCTGAACAACAGTACGACTTGTTTTCTTTCCTTCCTCTTTGCTGTCAGGTGGTGCGCAACAGCGGTGCCTTAGGGGACGCTCTGGTCAAGCGTGGGTTTATGCTTACCACTGGCGGGACCGACAACCACCTAGTGCTCTGGGACTTGCGGCCGCTGGGCCTGACCGGGTCCAAAATGGAAAAACTCCTCGAGCGCGCGTCGGTGAGTGCTCAAATGAACATCATAAAAGGAATGTATGCGTTCTCCACCTTTTCACGCCCCACTATCTGTTCGCCTTCTCTCTCCCCCCCCTTTTTTTTTGCCTTGGTATATTTTTCCGTGCTCATGTCAACTCATCTGTTTTCCTGTGGTCATCTCTCGTGGTGGGGACAACGACGGGGTTTAATCAACCACCACCACCACCACAAAACCACCACTACAAAACTACAGATCAGCGCGAACAAGAACGCGGTGCCAGGCGACAAGTCCGCTTTAGCGCCTGGTGGGGTGCGGCTGGGCACTTGCGCGATGACTACTCGGGGCTTGCGAGAAGACGATTTCGACCAGGTAGGCTGAGTACTGCTGATTTTGCTCTTTAATTTTTTGCAAATAAGTCTCCGATGCATTACTACTTACTTTGGAACGCCTCGATGTTTCTTCCTTTTCTAATCTGCGGTGGCGGCGTACGCGTGTCCATGCTTCTTCTTTTTTTCTTCTTTTTTTCCTTCTTGATTTTCTCAATTCCGTGCGCACACGAAAGGTGGCGGAGTTTCTGGCTCGGGCCGTGGCGCTGGCCTTAGACGTGCAAGCGCACTTGAGCGCTCAGGACGTGCCTTCCAAGAAATTGGTGGACTTCGTCGCTTGCCTCGAAGACGACGACCGTGGGCCATTCAAAGAGGCCTTGCAGCAGCTTCGAAGCGATGTGGAAGCGTTTGCGGAAGGCTTTCCCATGCCAGGCCCTGAAGTGGGTGGGCCTCTGCCTTTGTAGACCTGCAGTTTACTCATGTTGCTATCCACATGCCCCTATGACGACAGGAGACAGAGGCGTTCGCACCAATTCCGAGCTGAGCGGTTCTGTTCTCTCTTTCGGTCTTGTCTCAAGGCCCATTCCTCTTGTTCGTAAAATATTTCTTGTGTGAGTGCGAATAAGGCTTCTGAACTTCTGAATCCTGCATCCGATAAGAGATGATTTCACGGGATTTGTAATTTATGAAATATTTGAGATCCAGTCCTCGTCTGATTCACGACTCTCGAGACAACAGTCACCAGACAAAGGCAAGCAAAAGAGCAATGCACATGCACAAAAGTATAATGCAAACAATACAATAGGCAATACGGCAATAGGAAACTTGCCTACTTCTACGTACTAGTCTAGTCTAGTTAATACTCTCCCAAAAACAAAGAAAGACAAGTACACAGCAGTCACAGAGGCACATAAAGAATGCACTTGAGCTGCAAATGCGCTA
>Ga0136554_1000524_pt1 | contig 14272 bp, 10 predicted proteins | sample AntRauTorckE5431_FD_104637 | JGI IMG/M metagenome (GOLD analysis project Ga0136554, IMG submission 104637) | Saline lake microbial communities from Rauer Islands, Antarctica - Metagenome Torckler E5 #431 | ecosystem: Environmental > Aquatic > Non-marine Saline and Alkaline > Saline | place...
ATTTTGACTGGTCGCCCGCACGCTTTTAGTGCTGGTTTGGATATTATGTCGATGGCTGGCGGACTGAAAATTGCGACCGAATTTTGGCAATATTATTTAGACGCTTTGCAAGTGATGATTCGTTTTCCGAAACCGTTTGTTTGTGCGATAACTGGCTACGCACCTGCTGGCGGAACGATTTTGGCGTGTTGTGCGGATTACCGAATTATGGGCATTGGCGAAAAGCACGTTATTGGTATGCACGAATTCAAAATGTCGTTGCCGATTCCTGAATTGCTCTCTCGAATTTACGCTTACACGATTGGCGAACGCATGGCTTGGGAATCTGTTTTAAATGCTCGCTTGTACAATGCGGAATCTGCAAAAGCGATTGGTTTGGTTGATGAAACGGCAGTTGTTGAAGATGTTTTGGCGTTGGCAGAGCAGCGTTTGGAGCAATATATGAAGGTTTATTTGCCGATGTTTGCCAAAACAAAACGCTACTTGCGTCGGGAATTATTGACAGCAATTGATATGGATATTCCAGAAATGATAAAAGAAATTGTGGTTGATTTTAATGACCCGAAATTCGTGACTTACGTTGCGGCATTTTTGCAATCGTTGAAATCGAAATAATGATTATAAACCTATGGGGTTTTTAAAACTCCATCGGTTTTTTATTCGTAAAAAAAAACAAAAAAAATGAAATTAATTCAAACAAATGGCGGCGGATTAGACAATTTAAAAATTGTAGAAACGCCAAATCCGACCCCAAAAGCTGGGGAAATATTAGTACAATGGCATGCAACGTCCTTGAATTACCACGATTATTTAGTTGCCGTTGGTGGTATTGCAGTTCCCGAAAATCGAGTGCCGATGTCCGACGGGGCAGGGGAGGTGATTGGTGTTGGCGAAGGCGTGACGAAGTGGGCAATTGGCGATAAAATTATGTCGTTATTTTTTCCAAATTGGTTAGACGGACGACCGACCGCAGACAAAACGCAGTTTATTTCGGGCGAAACCGTGAACGGCTACATTACTGAACAGTCTTGTGTTTCAGCGGAATCAGTGACTGGAATTCCGCAGGATTACACTTACGCAGAAGCGGCAACTTTGCCCTGTGCGGCTTTGACGGCTTGGCGAGGTTTGGTGACGGAAGGCGGCATTAAACCTGGCGATACGGTTTTGATAGAAGGCACTGGCGGTATGTCGATTTTTGGGTTGCAAATCGCTTTGGCGGCTGGTGCAACGGTTTTTGCTACGACTTCTTCGCCCAAAAAAGCGGAACGCTTAAAGGCAATGGGCGTAACGGCTGTGGTAAATTATCGGGAAGATAGTCGTTGGGGAAAAACGATTTTTAAATTGTCAGGCGGTGGCGTTGATCACGTTTTGGACGTTGGTGGCGGCTCGACGATGGCACAATCGCTTGAAGCTGCAAAAATCGGTGGCAGTATTATCGCTATCGGTATTTTGAGCAACGGACGAAAAGGCGAAATTACGTTTCCAAAATTATTTTTTAAACACTTAAAAATGACTGGAATTGCAGTAGATTCTCGTTTGTCACAAGAAGCAATGGTTCGGGCGATAAATGTCGCTGGATTCAAACCTGTGATTGATAAAAGTTTCGGTTTCGAGCAATTGGCTGATGCGTTTCGGTATCAAGAAACTGGGCAGCATTTTGGGAAAATTGTGTTGGAGTGGTAATTTTTAGAGGATATTTTTAAATAGAAAACGTAATCTGAGTGACTTTTGGATACTTGGATTACGTTTTTTTAATTGGCGAAAACGTTACGTATATGCGGTGCGGCTGTGTTTAGTCGGTATGAACATATATACCTTATCGTCGGCTTTTCGCACATAGGCATAAGCAAAGTAAAAAGCTATAAATTCATTAAACCATTTTTGTTTTGTATTCAGACCAAAACTATATATTTTAGTATAAGACTAATCGTCCTAATAAAAATTGTCAAAGTTTTTTTTATTTAAAAAAATAAAAAAAACATTTCGATAAATTTTATGGAAACTTGAATTATACGACATCATTTTAAAAGCTACCATCGTTCACATCTTTTATAAACTGTATTAATCCAGTGAAATAGGTTTCTGGATCGTCAAATTGAGAAAGATGGCTTCCGTTCGTCGTAATACTTCTGCCGTTTTGTACCTCTTTAGCCATCCATTCCATATATTTAGGATCCATCGTATCGTGTTTAGCACCAAGCATTAAGGTCGGTACTTTAATTTCTTTGAGTCTATCAGACACATCCCAATTTTTTAGAGAGGCATTACCGGTCATTCCAAACTCACTGTGACCTTGCATAAAAATATAAATATTTGGATTTAAATGCTCAAAAAGTAAGTTTATTGATTTTGGCCATTTTTCTAAAGGCATTCTCAAAATATGTTCTGTATAATAATGAGTCATTAGAAGCTGGCTATATCTTGGATTGTCAAAATCATTATTCGCCTCCATATCCATAATTTCTTTAAAAACTTCAGGTTTCATTTGTGGCCCTAAAACCTCGTTGGCATATTTGGTATAAGTAGGAGCGCTTGCCATCATATTTGAAATGATGAGTCCTTTTAAATTATCTTGATATTTCAAGGCATATTCCATCGCTAACATCCCACCCCAAGACTGACCGAGCAGATAAAAATTATCTTTGTTAAGGTTTAAGGCTTTTCGGACTTGCTCTACTTCTTCCACAAAATGTTCAGTAGTCCAAAGGGTGGAATCATTCGGTTTATCGCTGAGATAAGAATCGAGTTGATCGTAGTAGATGTACTCAATATTTTCGTTAGGCAGATAGCCGTCAAAATTTCCAAATTCTTCGTGAGTTCCGCCAGGCCCACCGTGAAGTAGGAGGACACGCATTTTAGGATTATTACCCATCCGTTTTGTATAGACATTAAAAGTACCTTTTGCTGTCTTGATAGGAATCATTTTAACGCCGCCCGTAGTTTGATCATCACTATTGGAATAATCGAAATAACTATTTTCCTCGGCATTCGTGCTGTTCTCTTCCTGATTATTGGTGCAACCCATCACGAAGAGGAGTAGGATTAAGACAGGTGCTATTAAATATTTCATAAATGTCTTTTTAATAAATGCCTACTCTAATCGGTTTTCGGCTTTCCCGTTTTTTATGTATGCTGTTGTTTATGAGGCAAAACAAGGGTTTTGTTGCAGTACAACTGCTCAAAAACAATTGATTAGTCGCTATTTGTTTTATCAGAAATCGTGTCTGTTTTTAAAACAGACACGATTAAGATACCAAGAATTATGTCTTGACCTATATTGTGCAGCTACTCTAATTTATTTTTTTGAAATAAAGATTTTTAACTCGACCAGTAGAAACTTTAAATCCAGTTATTATGCTATCAGTATCACGTACAAATTCAACTTGTCCAAAAAACCAAGCATCACTACGAAACACATCTTCCTTTATCAAATCTAAACCAAAGTCGCTTAATCTACTATGTTTTGCGGTTAGCTTACCGTCAACCATTGTGAAGCTATAAGTAGTTGACAATTCTTCACTATAAAATTCACCAGAGAAATCTGAGAGATTAACTGCTGTCTTATCAAAAATATTTGCCCTCACGGCTTCCATTGTTTGTCCATTTTGAGAAAGCTTAAATGACTTAATATTTTCACCTCCATTTGGTATAAACTCAACGGTCGCTTCCACTCCATCAACTTTAAATTTGGTTGTAGATGAAGGAATAAGTAAAGCCCCTGCTACACCTGCTGGTGTTCCATATAGTTGACCATTACTTTCAGTAATTTCTATTTCAAAACCAGGAAGTTCAAAGTTGCCGACATAGGTACTCAATATATCTGCACTGACTACAAAGTCAGTTTTAGTAGATTTTCCCTCTTTTACTGCTTCTTTTTCAAGTTTATCTTTTAGATAGATATCGACCACCTTATGCGCGGTGCTACTTGCGTTGAGTTCCGCTGAATTACTCAATACAATAACAGAAAAATTTTCATCAGGAAATCGGGTCAAATAGGAACGATAACCTGCGTCTGCTCCGCCATGTTGAATTTCATTTAGCCCTTTGTATTGACCTACAAATTGACCTAATGCTCCTCCAAAAGTTTCACCGTTATTAAGAACGGCAAGTTTATTCATCTTATTAATGATTGTTGAATCTCCAATCTTAATATTTGAAAAATTCGTTAACCATAGGCTTAAATCTTCAACAGTTGTAAGAAGGCTAGTAGCGCCAACATTTGCATAATTCAAGATACTTTTTTTAGTTCCTGTATTATCTACAAAATAAGAATAGGCTCTATTTTTAACAATTTTCTCATGATCGTCATAAAAAAGAGTGTGGCTCATCTTTAATGGTTCAAAAATATTTGCCTTCGTAAATTCGGCGAAAGACATCTCAGATATTCTAGATACGACCTCTGCCAAAAGTGTAAATCCCGTATTGCAATAACTATATTCATCTCCAGGATTAAAATTCAATTCCTTTTGCTTACTAACAAGTTTCAAAATATGCTCTTTGGTAATCACATCATCCATTCGCCAACCAGCCATTTCTAATAAACTCCATTGATCTCTTAATCCGCTTGTATGAGAAGCCAAGTGTCTTAATGTGATGGTCTTACCAAAATAGGGTACTTCTGGGATGTATTTTCGGATATCATCCTCTAAACTTAATTTACCTTGTTTTTCTAATAGCAGAATTGAGAAAACGGTAAATTGCTTTGAAATGGAAGCAATGTGAAATATTGAAGAGGTGCTGATTGGAATATCATATTCCAAATTAGCCAAACCGTAACCTTTTTTGTATATAATTGACCCATTTTTAACGATTGCAACCGCTGCTCCAGGAGTGTTATTATTGTCCCAAGGAGAAAAAACTTCATCCACTTGCTCATTTGGTGAAGTCGCTTTAGGTTTTATTATTTCAACAGTTAATTCATAAATACCTGACGAGTCCTTGTCATCGAACGGAGTAATTTCTATCATATATATTCCTTTCTTACCAGAGGTCAACGTAAATAATTCAGGCCCATTATTTCCGTTTATTCCATCGAAATATTCCATTTTTTTACCCTCAGGATCATAAGTAGTGATTTCTACGTCAACGCCTTTTTGCATTAACCTAAAAAACACAAACTGGTCTTTCTCTAAACTGATATTATACTGATGTTTTTCAGCAGGAGTAATTTCTGACGAAATTAATTTGTCTTTAATTAATTCTCCCTTTTGAACTTGAGCATGAATTGTGCTCATTTGCATGATCATTAAAAGTAGTAATGAAAATTTAATTAATAACTTTTTCATAATCGTTGATTGAAAATAAATACCTACTCTAATCGGTTTTCGGCTTACCCGTTTTATTTCTAAATCATGTAAAAATTCGACGGGCGATTCAAAATCGCCTGTCGAATAAATTGCCCGTTCGCACAGCAGGCAGACTTCGTTCTAACAGGTTATTTTCCATTACCTATTCCGCTGGTGAATTTGAATTAAAAATATCTCTGAACAATTTCCATTTTCCATCTTCTTTTTTCCAAAGAACAATATATTTTTCTACCGCAACAGCATCGTCACCAACGAAAAGCGTTAATTCGCCTTCCTCTGCAATTAAGTCTGCCGTTCCGTAAACATTTTCGAGTCTTAAATCAGCGCGGGTAATATTTTGAACAATGTTCGACATCGCCGTTTGAATGTTAGCTCTTCCCACTACTGATGGTGCTCCTGCACTCATAAATTTTGCATCTACCGTATAACAATTGGCTAAACCAACGGAATCGCCTGCTGCAACCAGTGCCATGAAATTTTTGTTTGCTGCTTCGATTTCAGCTTTGGCGGTTGTTAAATCGAATTCAGTAACAGTTTCTTCTTTTACTTCTGCTTTTTCATTACAGCCTTGAAAGCCAATTGCTAAACTGCAAATTACAAGCAAGACAATCGTTTGTTTTAATAAATTAGATGATTTTTTCATAATTGTTTTTTAAGATAAATGCCTACTCTAATCGGTTTTCGGCTTACCCGATTTTTTGTATTAAATTGCTACACAACAGATTGTATGCGAAACCTTACCATTTAAGACTTATTATCGCATATACATTATTATATTTTCGTTATCTTTTCTCTTTTAGATAAATCTCAATATCAGCCAATAATAAATCAATGTCTTTTATACTACGGTTTGCATAAATCAAATAGTTGCCAAACTTATTTTTAGGCAGCATTTTTTGACGGATCTTTCTAAAGAATTTTATCATTGGGAAACTTTTTATTTTTTTGAATAAAACGAACCTATTTAAAAAGTACTTTTACTGCTTTCTGTTAAGTTGATTCTCCAAATTACCTTTTAATTTCAATAAAATTTATTTTTACGTATTAAAAAATAATAATTATATAAAAAATTACGATAATTATTGTTTTATATCACTAAGCCACAGATCGAAACGACTATCATAGATGTTAAATCGTAATTGAGTAAATCTTTAGAAAAATTATAGAAAGGGTCACTTTGGTTTTGCATTTTTAAATAAAAAAAACGCAACCTGAGTGTTTTTTAGACACTCGGATTACGTTCTGTGAAGTAATTTTTATTCGGGACGCTGGCTGTATATTTGGTATTGCCGCATCGAAAACACCTTATTTATCGTGTAATGTTTTTTTATAACAATCCATTAATTGTTGGGTAAGTCGATCGGGAGAAAACTTTTGAATAGCGTACTCATATCCAGTATTAATCATTGTATTTCTTAGTTCGGTATCGCTCAAAACTTGAGTAATTGCATGTGCAAGTTCTTCTGGATTATTGGGATCTACATAAAAAGACGCTGGGCCGCCAACCTCTGGCAAAGCCGAAACATTAGCCGTAATTACGGGTGTTTTACTTAATAAAGCTTCTGCTACTGGCAGTCCAAAACCTTCATAAAATGACGGATAAATAAATACCGTAGCCTTTTGATAGATACTTTTCAAGCTATAATTATCTTTCAAGTCTGTTACCCAAATCATTTTATTTTCAAGTCCGTTAGCCTTAATTAAGCCATACAATTCCTTTTTATACAACTCATTTTTATGTCCACCAACCACGACTATCGGAATTCTAAATTCAGGCTGCAAATATTGGTAAGCCTCAATTATCTCCTTTAGATTTTTTCGTTTTTCTATACTTCCTACATATAATATGTATTCACTTGGAATATTATGGTTTTGCAGCACATTATCGCTCTCTTGATTGTCAATATTATCATAAAACAATGGATTACAGGGTTGATAAATAACCTCAATTTTTTCAGGCTGAATATCGTAAAACCTAATGATATCCTGTTTCGTATTGTTGCTTATCGCAATTATCTTATCTGCGTTTACACAGCTATTACGGAATTTTAAATCATAAATCCTTTTATCAATCAGAGGATATGTTTCTGGAAGGGTTTTGAATATCAAATCATGGATAGTGACCATACTTTTAATGCCACTTTTTTTTATGTTGACTGGAATTTCATTACTTAACCCATGGTACAAGTCAATTTTGTCTTTTTTTAATTGGTTCGTAATAGAAAAACTTCTCCAAAACGATTTGAAAGCGGTTTTCGCTTCATAGGTTTGAAAGGATGGATTTTCATAAAATAAAGCAGTTTCCAATGTTTTTTTTACTTTTGGAGTGTATAAATTATACTGATTTTCGGGATAAATCTTTTGAAGATTTTTAACTAATGATCTGCTATAGTTCCCTAAGCCGGTAAAATTGCAGTAAAGTCTTTTTGAATCAAATCCTAATTTCATTTTTTCTATATCTTAGCCACAGGCTCATTTTTTCTTTATCGTAATATTCCCTTTCGGCTTTTTTTGTCTAAAATAAGCGACAAACACCAACGAAATTGGAAAAAATAAAATGATTAAAACCTATTTAAATATTGGGTGCTTTGACAATTTTTACAAAATCGAAGGATTTGGTAGCAGTCCCGAGTACTGGCACAAATTGTCAAAAAGCCAAATATTATTTATATGACTTTTATTAAAATATTCCTATAATTATTGAAGTTATCAAAATTAAAACTCCAAATGTACTTCGCTATTCTCGATTTAAAATAGTTCGTAATATTTTTAGCTCAAATTGAACCCTTTTTGTAACAACTTTAGCTTATCAAACCAGTTAATTTGCCAAAAAAACGATATTCGACAGGCGATTTTGAATCGCCCGTCGAATGTTCTAAAATCAAATTTTTTCAACAAAATCTAAAAAGACTTTTTTATGCAAATCAAGATTCATATTCGGCGAAAGGGATACTCGGACGATATAATCTTTATCACCTTCTTTGGTCGTTCCTTGAGTAGAAGTTGCTGGTACCGTCCAATAACAGCCTTTTAGCTGACCATAACTGACGCAGAACTTACTTTCGTTAGGAATTTCTGTAATCATCAAATTGATTAACTTCAAATTTAACGCTCTTTTATATGTTTCTTTTTCCTCATCAGTATTTCCTTTCGTCGGCAAATCCAATGAAAATACAGAGGGCGTAAATCCTTGTTTTGACAATTCCTCAGAAACAAAATTGATTTTTGCAGTTGGCAAACTTTCGTTGATAAAGTTCACAAATTCACGAGTATTCTCGTAAGCGTCTTGAATTCTTTGGTTCATTGACGGCAACTGTTTGGCTAATATTTCAACTTGAAGATTTGTCGCCTCATTATCGCAAAGTCTTAGATGTAAGTCTATTTTTTCCATCAAAGCCTCCGCTTTTTCGTTTCCGACGCAGTAACCTGCGGTACACTTTCCGCCACTTGGGAATTTTGATCCACTGGCATACGAAACCGCTCTAATCGTTGAGAGGGTTTCACCTTCCCCTAAAAAGTGAATATTCGGACAAAAAGTTTGGTCTAAAATAAAAACTGGATCAATAGCAACTTTACCATTTTTAGTCTTCCGCACCTTATTCAAAGCCGCTTTTAATTCGATAAGATTTGGCACTTCAACCCTTGGATTCGTTGGAATTTCAGCGATGATATAAGGAACGGCATCTTCATTTGCAATTTTTTCTAAAACGGCGTCAATACTTTGAACCATATCGTTATCGCCATCAACCGCCAAATCCACGATTTCCACATTTTCGATACAAGCCGCAACTCGCCTTGCCTGATCATTTGTGCCACCATAACAATTGGTCGGAACAATAAATTTAATCGCCTTTCCTTGGTGTTTTTCTATCGCATCATCAATTAACCCCATCATAATCGCATATTGAATCGACAAACCACTGGACGCAAGTAAGGGTTTTGTATTCGTACCAGTAATGTTTTTGAGCGTCTCTAAAACTAATATTCTGTCTGTCTCGACCTCATTTGTCGGGGTATTTAAAGCAGGTTGTTTTAGTAATAATTTTAAGGTAGCAAGTGCATTAACTGGCGTCATTGCAATAGTTTCCCTTCTTCTGACGTGCTGAATATCTGAAATATAAGTTTCACTTTGCTCGCCATTTATTAATAAAATACTACCGAAATGAGGATGGATATTAATAAAAAAGTCAATATTTGGCGTAAGCTTAAAATTATAAATTTCATCTTGTTGTGCAATAAAAATCGTGCTACCGTCAAAATCAGCAACCGATCCGACTTGGTCAACTTGCTTTAAATCAAATTGATAACCGTAAACTGTTCTTAATATTTCAGCATCAAAAAACGTTGGTAATTCATCGGTATAAACGATTTGTGTATTTTTATTTGCCAATAAATTTTTTCTTAGAATTGCTAAAATAGGAATTGTTTTCGACGAAAAACTGATTACATTTTTTGATGCGGTATTGTTTAAGTTCGCAATTACCCATTCCAAAATACAAGATAACGGATGCCCCAATCGAATATAATCGTAAGCTGTTGACAATTCGCTTAGTATAGACGGTTCTGAATTATTATCCTCAAATAAATTTTCAAACTGTTCTAAAAATCGAACTTTCGCCAATTTTTCATCATAAATATCCAGTCGATGCGTCGTCAGACGCAACCAGTCCGATGGCATATTTTCGAGTACTGCTGTAATATAATTTAGCATATTATTGTTGTCCATAGTTTCTACCTTTAAATAAGGCAAACATACAGTAATTATATTTGTTCTAAAAGGGTTGCAAGCCGTTTTATAGGGGAATTTTCACACCTATACACTTTTGAGAAATAAGGAGTTAAATTATTGATTTATAAAGCTTCATAGTGAATAAAAAAACCAGAGTAGCCTAACTTTGCAGTACAAAAAAAATAAATGACTACTCTGGAGATTGATAAGATTAAAAAGTATTTTCCATTTCACCGCCGTTGCGTTATAAAAACTTTAATGTTTTTAGTGAGCTGTATTCTGCAATCGAATAATTGTAATTTGAATGAAGCTAAAAATAAAGCAAGTTCTGTTTTGGGAAAGGAGGTAAATGTAGAAAGTTCTTATGTGAGATTTATTCGTTTTTTTAAAGTCAAACATCAAGAGGCATTGATAATCAGTATCTTACGTTTAATTCAGCATTTATTAGCCGAATTGTTGACAGCACAAAGCGAATATATTTTGAGTATGGATAGAATCCCGAGGACTCGGGAGCAATTAGGAAAAGTAAATATTAATATCTTAATGATAGGAATAGTACTGGATAATGATCGTTTTATTCCAATCTATTTTGAATTATTAGATAAAAAAGGAAATTCTAATCAATTAGAGCGGATAGAATTATTAGATTTCATGAAAACGATATTCGAAGTGGATAAACCCTTGGTATTAGTAGCAGATAGAGAGTTTATAGGAAAGAACTGGTTTGTAAGTTTACAAAAATCAGCGATTGATTTTGTTATCCGAATTAGAAAAACAGATTATCAAAACGATTTGGTAGCACAAATGGGAATAAGTGAAATAAAACTACATCACAAAATAAGATATGAAATAGCAACGAAGGGTTTTTTCGTTGCTCCGATAAAGATTAAAGGAGTGTTATTTTATTATCACGTACAGCCTTTAAGGGAAAAAAAAGATGAAATTTCTAAATCAGATAAAGATATTTATATTCGATTTTTATCGACGAAAGCAGACCCGAATTGGATTAGCCAAATATATTGCAAACGATGGAAAATAGAAGTCTTTTTTGAAGATATAAAAGAAAAAGGTATTCGATTAGAAGAGATTAATTTTAAGGACTTAATGAAAATACGATTAATGGTTGCTATCGCTTCGCTTTGTTATGTACTTTGTTTAAAACAAGGATTAATAGAGTTTGAAAAACGATCGATTAAATATAAGTTAGATAAAAAATCAGGAAATAGTTATTTAAGAACTTCAATTTTTACGAAGGGATTTTCTGCTTTTCAGCAAATTGCCTTTAACATTAAAAGCCTTAATCAGTTGATTATCAAACTATTAGAAGATAAACCGCAGAAAATTAATAATTACCCTATTATACAATTAGTCAACAAGAAAGTTTTTCTTGATAAAAGTGTATAGGTGTGAAACTACAAACATATATTATAATTTATGAGTGGTTCTTACTTTTTTTCCTCGCTACTAACATTTGCATAAACGACAGCCCGACCGAACGGAAAGGCTGGTCGTTTTATGCTGTGTTGTAAGATAGGTTTTGATACTAATTAAAAACCATACCTTGAAAAACAACAAAATTGTAAATCACCTTTGCTTTATATAATTAATAATACCACCTTTTAAAATGATTTCAACTTGTCTGTTACTGATATTGAATGCAAGCTGGATTTTCGTTCCTTTTCCAACTACAGTGGCAGTTATTGAATCCTTATTTTTGATAGTTTCCCTAATATTCTCTACCCGTAAAACATCCCCTTGTTCCAGTTTGTCCCAATCATCTGTGTTTTTAAACTCAAAAGGAATAATACCAAAATTGATTAGGTTTTGCCAGCCAATACGTGCGTAGGATTTAGCGATAGCAAACTTTTGTCCCAAATACTTGGGAGCCAAAGCAGCATGTTCTCTGCTGGAACCTTGGGCATAGTTCTCACCCGCTATAACACAAAAGCCATTATAGTTTTTTTGATTTTCAATGGCACGATCATAAAAGCTTTCATCAATGGCATAATAAGCATACTTGCTTATCTCTGGAATATTTGACCGTAAAGGTAGTACGTCGGCTCCTGCTTTCAGTATTCCGTCGGTTGAAATATTATCATCCATTTTCAATAAAATAGGAATTTCCATTTCATCGGGAAGTGCTTCAAAATCCGGAAGTGTTTTAATGTTCGGGCCCTTAACTAATTCAGTAGATACCCCATTAGGAGCAATTAGCATATTATTATTTATCTCAATATGAGCGGGTTCTTCCCATTTAGGATAGGATATATTCTTGCGTGTTTCGAGTGTTCTCGGATCCGTAATTTCTCCCATTAGTACAGCAGCCGCAGCGGTTTCTGGACTGCACAGATAGACTTTGTCTTCGAGTGTTCCTGAACGTCCGGGAAAATTACGAGGCATTGTTCGGAGACTAATCGTATTGGTAGCAGGTGCCTGTCCCATACCAATACATCCCATACATCCGGATTGATGAAGTCTTGCACCCGCAGCAACCAGTGGGCTCAGGGCTTTCATTTCCATTAAATTTTCCAAGACCTGACGAGAAGATGGGTTGACATCGAATGAAATATGAGGTGCCATCACATTTTCTTTTACAATTTGAGATACAATCCAAAAATCACGCAGTCCGGGATTGGCAGAAGAGCCAATAACGACCTGAGCTACTTTTAATCCACTTACCTCTCTTACTGGAACTACTTTTCCTGGACTGCTGGGAAGCGCAATTAAAGGTTCTAACTCAGATAAATTTATTTCTTCGTAATGATCGTAGGTTGCTCCTTCATCGGCTTCCAGTTTAACCCAGTCCTCTTCTCTTCCTTCTCCTCGTAGAAATTCACGGGTGATTTCATCGGAAGGAAAAACGGAAGAAGTCGCACCTAACTCTGTTCCCATATTTGTTATAACATGTCGATCCCAAGCACTCAAGCATTTCAAGCCCTCACCGTAATATTCTAAGATATATCCTCGTCCTCCAGTCACATCATACCTTCGCAGCATTTCTAAAACAATATCTTTGGCACTTATCCAGTCAGATAGCTTTCCAGTGAGCTTAATGCCCATAATTTTCGGCATTTTAATATAATATGGCTCTCCAGCAGAAGCCAGTGCTACATCCAAGCCACCTGTACCCATAGCAAGCATTCCAATACCGCCGCCTGCAGGAGTATGGCTATCTGACCCCAATAGGGTTTTTCCCGGTTTGCCAAAACGTTCCATGTGTACAACATGACTAATTCCGTTGCCAGACTTACTGAACCAAAACCCAAAGCGAGCAGCGGCTGACTGAAGAAAGATATGATCATCCATGTTTTTATAATCCGTTTGAAGTAGATTGTGATCCACATACTGAACGGCTAGCTCTGCTTTAATCTTTTTCAAATTAAACGCTTCTAATTCCAGCATTACTAAGGTACCAGTGGCATCTTGTAACAATACTTGATCGATTTTTAATGCGATTTCGTTTCCTGGATTCATCTTACCTGAAATAAGATGATTACTGATCAATTTTTGACTAAGGTTTTGAATTTTCATATTTGAAAGTTTTATTTTTTTGCCTGTCCTACGTATAACGTATATGGCGTGATAGGCTTTTGCCTGCAATGAATAAAGTATTTATCCAATTTTCCTTCTGTAAATAACTTTTCCCGAACTTTTCTAAAGAATTCCGGCATTGGTTTTCTTTTTTTAATAGAGTCACAACGTCCGTATATACACCTATTACGACCGTATGGGGAGTATTGCCGTTGTATGTATTATTCGCTTTTCGTCTTCTTTTTCCTCTGAGTGTAAATGGAAAATTCTAATAAATCGTGGTGATATTTTAGGTAGTAATTCTTTTTTATGAAATCAACTTTTAACTTTCTAAGGAAAATTAAAAATCTCATTCATAAAGTAATACACTTTCATTTTGAATTTTGTTTTATGAAACCATTTTGACTCTCCGAGTAATATTTGTCAATTCTGCCGAATCAACTTTATTTGATTTTTGACTATAAAGGAAAGCCATAATTCCAACGCCATTCAATGCAATTGCGATAGTAAATAAATTTAATTCAGTTTCAATGAATTTTGGTGCTACTATAAGTAAACAGCCTAGTGAGCAAAAAATAACCATTATTATTTCTACTATTGAATATTTCTTTTTTTCTTCCATTCTGTTTCGAGTTTAATTTTAGCTAATTGAAGTTTTACTATTTGATAGAGTAATTTATTTTTTCGCCAACATTTTCCTTTTCTC
>Ga0136554_1000525_pt1 | contig 14268 bp, 13 predicted proteins | sample AntRauTorckE5431_FD_104637 | JGI IMG/M metagenome (GOLD analysis project Ga0136554, IMG submission 104637) | Saline lake microbial communities from Rauer Islands, Antarctica - Metagenome Torckler E5 #431 | ecosystem: Environmental > Aquatic > Non-marine Saline and Alkaline > Saline | place...
ATCTTTCAGTATCTGAAAATAAAGTAAAGACAGTCAGCTCTGTAGTTATCATTCAGGAACTGAAGAAACGACTAGTAAGAGAGAAGTCGTAGATGTGGTTCGTGACGAAGTGGACAGCCTTCAGCACTAAATCACGAACGCAGTGCCGAGATATATCGATGCCGGGATGTAGGTATGTACATACTATCTTTTATTGCATAACGGCAAACAATATGATCGTTACATCCAACACAGAAAGAGAACATAAACGCGGGTATTCAACAAAATTATTTAAATTCTAAACAGTAATAAAATGTGTGTTTTCTTTTAATGTTTCGCGATGCAATGTATCGTATCGTTTCATCCTAGAGAGGCTGAGTTTATAGCTGGCTCCAGCAAAATGATTGAGGATGCAAATACACATTTTGGCAATCCATTACCTTCGAGATAAACTGTTAAAAAATGTTCAAATGCTAATAATCAATTGAGATCCTAGAATATGGATGGGCGGTAGTCAATAATGTAACTGCCTACAAGTACAACTATGAAGGTAGATATAGGATGTAGTTCACATGTTTAAAATTGCACCTTCCATTCATCAAAAATATTTATAGCATGATGTAAAAGAATTAAAAAGATATCCCATTTACGAGTTTTAATTACAGCAGAGATGCAAACAGTTGTGTTAAGGTATACTATCGATGCTGTAAAAACTTAAGGTCGATCTTGTTTTTTTAGATTTCTACACCAGTCGAATGGAATTCTATCTCCAGGCAAGTTGCCAAGTACTTTTGCTTCTAGCTGTTGGTTTGCTCCTTTGAGAAAGACATTAAGGTTGACTCTGCTTAATTCACCGTCTTGTATGCATTTCATAAAGATATGCTCAAGTAAACGCGACCTTTCTTTTTGATCATTGGTCAGCCTGCCAACTGCTTTAAGGAGGCCGCCGTAAATAAATGAATTGGGCTTCCCGTATTCCGGTTTTTGGCATAGTTGTTCATACGTCCCAAGAGCCAACTTAAGGGCCACGCGTTTTCTTTCTGGAGTCCCACCTTGGTTTGCGCATGTGGAAATAAACGCTGAAAAGGCTCTCGCATCTGGTTTCGCTTTATCATCATTTCTTCCTTCGTGGAGGGATATCATGTCGTGAAATATTTTTCTCGCCGGTTCGACCTTTTCATCAATTTTACTGGCATTGATTGTATTAAGAGCGACGGTGAAAGACGTTGTACTAGGAGTAAAGTCGGCGCCTGATTTTGAGAGGGCAATCATATTGTGAAGAATCTTGAGAACTTGTTCAATAGCATCATCTGAATTACATCTTCTCACTGCATCCATCATTATGTTGAATGTTATTGTGTCTGGGGCAGTATTGTTCTTTTGCATGGTGTCGAATAATGGCTCGATGCTTTGGAAAGCATCGGTGGGGTTATAGTTCATGTAACCTCCCATTAAGGTATTATAGCTCACACTGTCAGCAATTCCCATAAGAATCATCTTTTGTAAAAGTTCATTGGCGCGATTCAACGCTCCACTTTCTTTCACTTTACACAACCCTAAAATGCATACATTAAAATGTATTGCGTTTGGCTGTAAATCTTCATCGGCACTCTCTTCATGATTTTTTTCTAAGCGTGCTAGTAGATCTATAGCACGTTCTGCACCTAGCATGGAAGAGCAATCTGCCCAAGCTTGGATGCAAAAGGTATACGTGAATTTATTTGGTTTTGTGTCTTGGCCATCTCTGTAACGCTCTTCCATTTGGTCAAGTATAGCTTCTGCCCTGGAGGCTGCATCTTCCGCTTCTTCTTTGGTTGCGCCGTTAACTGAATTTGTCCAGCACTTTAGCAGCAGACTCAGTGTTCTGGTGTTAGGTTTTGATTCACTATCTACTTCGTCGATAGCAACTTCTCTAAAGTCGTGAATTACTTTTTGTAGAACGCCTTCATTATTGAGCCGTTCCATATTTGAAAATATCTCCTCGGCCTTTATTGCTGCCTCCCTGCCGCGGTCACTATTTGCAAGACCATTCAATAAGGAATTAAATATAACCGTATTTAATGGAATGACTGGTGTTTCAAAATCTATATCATTTCCTACTTCAGCTGGCGCAGCAGCAATAACCTTTTCCAAGGCATGTTGAAAGATGGCCACTATTCGATCAAATGAGTTTGCATGTTTGGAATTGGCCCAAGAATCTATAACAATTGCAAGAGAACGCGTAGATGGTGCTATTCCATTGTATCTTTTATCGACAAGATTGTGAATGCAGTCGAAGTTCCATCGCTCCATCTGGCGGAAGATCTTTTCTGCCTTCACCCCAGAATTGATGTCTTTGCTTTTCGCCCATGCATTCATTGCAGTGTTAAATGTCGACACCGACGGCTCCGGCAGCAGTGGTAAATTCCGTAATGTAGTTCCAGCTTCTTTACCTTGTCTACATTTGGCAAGCATACGATCCACAATCCTTTCGCATTTTATTGCTGCTCTCGTCCCTCCATCGCACTGAGCATATGCATGAAGTACATGATTATAAGAGATTGCATTTGGCACAAGCTGACTTTGTCGTTTCCCAGAAGCTGGCTGAAGGCGATCGGAATTTTTCTCTAGCGCTACCAACAATTTCTCTGCCTTCTCTGCAGATTCAGGACAAAACTGTTTCGACCATTCTTCCATTGATGCGTCAACATCCATTAGCGTGATTGTCCCGTCGGTGCCATCATTAATTTGATGCAGGATTTCATGTGTTCTCTGCTCGAGAGTGGCTCTTGTAGATTGGGTTCTGATCGCGAAAGGATACAGTCGCCGACGATATCTGTTGGTCAGGACTGGAATGAATTTATCACAACTAGTAAATATGCTCGAGAAGGAAGAAATCAACTGATGCTCATTTTTGACAACTGAACTGATTTTTGTACTTCGAGTTGCCCTATTGTACCTTCTCAGGGTAAAGCCTCTTGCCTGCATTCTAACAGGCTTAACTATATATATTGTAAACTTATGAGCGTCGATGGTCTAAACAGACAATTTGCGAGACCTCTGTCAGGCATCATGCATCATGCATCATCATGCATCATTCATGTTCATCATCGTTCATGTTCATCGTTCGCGGTGGTATGTAGGTATTTCATCTTTGATCTTGTCGCTTGTTGTGTGAATGGTGGGAAAATCCCGTTTGTTTTGGCGCAAAGCGATAATGCTCACAACCTGTGATGGTTTACTTGCGTACAAGGGATTTTAACGCAACACCAATAAGAATGGTCAATGATTGCTGTGAGCTGTGAAGCAGCTTTTATGCTACTACTATCATCTATCATCAAGTGGTATCAATTTGAAGGACTAAATACTGCACAAATTCACAAATGTTCTTATGCACACAAGTTTGAAAGACTTGAATTTCGATTATATGCCCCCTCCCCCACCACAGCATTTTTTCTATCGGTTTCCGCGTTGCGCTGTGTACTCAATCTAAAAATGTTCATCGATAATGACTAGTTTTCTGAGCATGTCTCTGATGCTAGAGCTCCAGATTTACCCGCTAGCCTCCGCTAGCGTGATCAAATCATTATGGCATGCGCACACTTCATATAACTCGTTAAAGATTCTGAACTTTACATATCAGCGCAATATTTAGTTCCGCGCAGGGAATTCAGATCAAAGACGCAAAGCCAGTAAATTATTAAAACATTAAAAACAGATTGAGTAATGCCTTTATTTATTTTGCTTTCTTAAAGTTGATTACTCCTTTTTAGCCTTGGCAGCGTCATCGGTATCAAACTTGCCACTCTCGAAGTTCCTGAACAAAGCTTCAACCTCGTACTGTAGACCATACTCGTCAAACATTCCCTCCTTATCAAAGAATTTTCCTACGCTCCAAGTTTGATTTACAAATGGACCATCATCCATGTCCTGAAACTCAATCCTAACGGTATAAAACTCGGAAAACTTGGGAAAGATAGACCTAACTCTCAACCCCTGTTTGGTCAAATTAGGATTCTTCTTCAAGTTATCTTTCGAGGTGAACTTACTATTCACAGGCTTGGTGATTAAGATGCAATCTTTATCTACAAAAGTTTGAATCAACTGTAGCATTCCACTCAACATAAAGTAAACCGCACAACAAAATCCGAGCACCAGCCGACTTTCAGGAAAGGGCAAGGGTGAGAACTGAGCGATCATTGCAAAAATACATGCTACAGTCATCAAAATCAATTTGATATTGTTGAGTTTGTGATCTTCCACGAGACCAATGTTTTTGGCACGGGGATCGTGGTCTTCAAGAGAGTTTTCAGATAAAAACGTGTTGGCCACAGTTTCATCGAGGATTTGCTTTAGTTTGATAATGTCGCCTGTATCTACCTGCAGAAGCACAACTTCCTCCTCTTCTGTGCTACTGGAGTTGTTTGCCTTTTCGGATTTAGGCATGATGGATGCTGTACGCTTGAATAGAGTAGAATAGTATGGATAGTTACTGCCTTCACTTCTCGCGACGCCTTGTTGTGGGTTGTGGTTTGTGGTGTCAGGTGTTTACTACGATACTACTGTTGTGGTGCTTTTTGGATGTTATAATTTTTTGTTTTGCCTCCTCCTGTAGTTTCAGTTCAGTATTCCAGTAGAGAAGGAGAAAGAGAGAGAAACCAGTCTTGTTGGTTAATATTTATTATTTTGGAGAGGCCCCTGCCCCCCTCTCTTTTACCCTCCCACAAGCAGGAGGTCATTGTTGAAAGGCATTTTTGTCTGTGTTGTGACCATTGGATTAATTGCAAAGGCATCATTTTTTAGAGTCATTGTGTCTGTGAACAACAGACCAGTCCGATCTTTCCCTTTTCCATTTTCACATTTACGACAGTGTTCGGTCCAAAATACACCATCCATCTTTCACTATGTGCAGGAAATCTCAATCAAGTTCAAATGTATCAACTGGTATTCCAACAACTCCCGACTATCTAGAATCATTGCCAAGAAAGAACTCAAGTAGCGGCAAAATGCGAGTCTCAAGATCAAACGATGATCTAATGGCGTTGAAGAGAGAGATTGAAAAAGAAATGGATCTTAGAGACGACAGTACACCTGAAGGAAGAGCCCAATATCCTCTCTGGAAAAAACTAACGCCGAGACAGCAGTTTCTTACACTAACTACCACCATGTTCCTCTTTTTTGGTGTGCACAATGTTCTCCAAGAGGCAATGATGAAAGTTCCAGGATTTAATGGCATTATGCTTTCATACATGGAAGTACTAGGGTGAGTTCTTCACATGCAGTTGTTATGCTGTATAAACTTCATGTATCAGGACCGTACATGCGCATATTAATCACATTTCTACTGGATCCTCATTATGATTCTTTTTTTTGTTTCATTTCTGGCCGTGATCGAACAGAGTTACACTTTGCTCCTACATTGAACGAACTCAAATCGCAAAAGAAACAGGACGCGTTGCTCCTCTCGCGTCATACCCACTCCTGACATTATGCCTTATGGCATCTTCCTCTCTTTCCAACATGTCACTCAATTACATCAATTTCCCAACTAAAGTCGTTTTCCGTTCATGCAAACTTATCCCAACTATGATAATTGCTACAATTATCAATAAACGAGTCTTCAAATCCTATGAATATGTATCCGCCATGGCCATCTCACTCGGATTGGTCATTTTCGCTGCTGCTGATTGGCAATTAACTCCCACTTTCAATCCCATCGGACTGGTCCTTGTCTCATTCAGTGTTATCGCTGATGCAATACTGCCAAATGCACAAGAAAGGCTTTTCGGTCTTGGCTCATCAAGATTAGAGGTGACATTTTACACCAATTTCTTCACATTTGTTGTCATGACTGTGACTGCCTTGGCAAGTGGTGATTTAGTGCGTCTTCTCAAGCTTGCTCTCACGAGTGACACCAACTTGCTTGCCTATATGGTGGTATACACCTTAATTTCATACATTGCAATTTCGGCGTTTATGGCAATTGTGAAACAGTATGGAGGTACAACAGCAGTGTTATTAAGCACGGCAAGAAAGTCCATGACGTTGATCCTTAGCTTTCTGCTATTTCCAAAAGTGTTTTCATGGTATTATATTCTTGGCGCAAGTTTAGTTCTTGGCGGATTAATAGTGGTAGGTTTGAAAAAGCAGTATTCCAAACTCTCCTCAAATTCTAACTCGTCTCCGAATAACGAAATGCAACCTCTTACAAAAGAAAGTACATGCGACGACAGAGATATCGAAATAGGCAACGACCACCCTTCAAGCAGATCATGAGACAAGTGCCAAAAACTTTGAAATATTCTTAATTAAATTTTACCCTAAAATTCTGTTAACAATGTCTTCCCCAGCAGTTTTTGAAACTCTTTAATCTGTTTGCATAAGAAACATGATTTGAGGCAATTGCTCAACTCGACCTGCTTCGGCCTTTTCGCGAAGCGCAACGGGCAAAGACTTTCGGCACTACTCTCATGTTGAGACTCTTCTATCTGTTTGCATAAGAAACATGTTTTGTGGCTTTGCCCAACTCGACCTGGTTCACCCTTTTCGCGAAGCGCAACGAGCATAGACTTTCGTTACTACTCTCAGCCGTAGGGCTCAAGTTTACAAACATTAACGCCTTTCCATCTCCACTCAGACAATCTTGAAGAAGGTAGGTAAGCTTAGAGTTTCTAAATGGCACATGTGATGACCCATTGGACAAAGATGTGAAAACGTCGCCTAGACAACTAAGACTCTTGTTGATGGATTGTGTCTCCTTTAGGCGTTTGGCGTCACTACCAGCACCGCTTCGATCTAATCTTTCACTTCCTGCTAGATCACAAAGATTCAAAGCTCCCTCCACAACGGTTCCATCCTCATCATTTATTCCATTGAGGTGCAGCATGAAGACCGAATGACTTCTAGAACTAACGTCATTCATCTTTGTAGAAGCAACGGATCTAGCGCGAGCAGCAAATACCATGAGATTCTTGAGACGTTGCATTCCCTGCTCAGCATCATCTGTATTAATCTGGATTTTTTTCAATCCAGCAACATAACCCTTTCCATCACGCTCGCGGCGAATGGTTAGCTTGTTCTGATTCTGGTTCTGGTTACGGGTGGCCATTCCAGAAGACTTGGTAACGACGCCTTCGTTCATATTCACCAACAGATCCTTCAACTCTTCATTATAAATTTCTAGGAAGCTCGCGGTCATAGTGAACCTCCATTTTTGCTTTTGCATAGCCTTTGCCTGGTGCAGTACTTGTTCGACAGCTCTTGGTATGATTCCTCGCATTGCGCCCGAGCCACTACCTTGCATGGTATGGGTTTTTCCTGAACCAGTTTGTCCATACGAGAACAAGCATACGTTGTACCCGTCCAGAGCACTCTGGACAAATTCAGAAACCTCGTCAAAGACAGCTTCCTGGCCCGATGAAGGAGCAAAGATTCTGTCAAACTTGAAATCGTGCGTCTTGGATTTGCTCTCGATAACTAAACTTTCTCCATCTGGATGCAAATCAAGAGTGGAAGTAGTGCTGCCATTATCGCCTGGAAGGAAAGGTCTTTTCCGCACAAATACTCGAATGTTACCCCGTAGCTCTTGAATAGTGTTGTGCATTTCTCGTCTAATTTGTTCACCTTTCAGAACATCAGTCTCAAGTTGTTCAACCCTGCGGTCTCTTTCTTCAATTCGAGCCCTCAATACGGCCTCGTCTTCGCTATCTACAAACAAATCTGCACTATCAACACTAGTGGCAGCTCTGCTCTTGAAGACACTCATTTCAAAAAGCATTTTTTCTTTCTCTTCTTGCCAGTACCGTTCCTTTTTTTGCATATCAAACTTGCTCTGTGACTTCAATGACGCAAGTTCACCCGACGTAGCATTCAGTTGAGCCAAAGTAGCAGTGTGCTCCTTCGTCAATTCTTCCAATTGGATTTCTGCTTCTCCATTAGATTCCTCACGTGCCTGGAGCAAGTCATACTCTTCTTGAAGATCATCAAAATCTCTCATGAGTGCAGACATTTCGATATTCGTTGCGTTAATTTCACTTTCAATCGAAACCTTTTCAAGTCTCAAAGCTTTTATCTCCTCCTCGGCAGCTTTTAATTTATCCTTGTATTCCTCCTTCTCGCGATCATTCTGCAACCTCCTGCTCCAATTATCATTCTCTCCTGCACTATTCTCTGCTGAACCAAGCGTCTGTTTCCGGATTTCAAAGCGCAGACGACGATTCTCTTCTTGAATCTCCTCCAATTCATTCTCTACGCTCTTGGATTTCTCCGTCTCTCCCTTTGACAACGATTTAAGTACATATATTTCCTGTTCATATTTGGTTTGATCTTTCGTCCATTGATCTTCCTTTTGACGAAGACGTGCTTCAAGTGGAGCTTTAGACATGGACAAAGCCATCTTCTCCTTTTCAAGCTCCAGAATACGTTTTTCCATGAGAACCATTCTCGATTTGAGACCTGGTTGATCAGCATTATCAATCTCAGCTGATATGTTCATGGAACTATTACCATTATTCAGCGAATTCGCGCTATTCTCTTCCTCTTGAGGTTTGTCTGCAATGGGAGGAGCAATGCCACTCACATTGGAACTACTCGACATGTTATCGAATCTATTTCCACCCATTGCGATTCCAATAGATTTTCTGCCACTCCTTCCAGTTGTTCCAGGTCTTCTTCTTGCTCCACCTGATAGCATACTCTTGCGTCTATTAAGATTAGGAGTATTACCAATACGGGTAGATCTCCCTGTTCCAGAACTGAATGGGGCATCATCATCAAAGCAAATGGAGGACGGTCTTTTCGCACCTACACTCGCACCCGCTTCTGTCATGGAACACGCAGCAGTGGAAGCTGTAGCAGATGATCGATCGGATGGTATTGCAGGTGGCATACCAGAGTGACTACTTGATTCATCACCTCCATTCCCCGAACCTTGCTGCATCAGCCTCTGCTTTCTCCTAATACGAAACCGTTCAACAGCAGTCAACCCTGCTACAGGAGCGAGAGGCAATGTACCTTCCACACGATTCGAAGCAGCATCTCCTGAATCCATGTTGGACCGATAATAATTTTCCTTATCACACGATGGAGTCGCATTCATATTGGCGAGAGCGCTCGCATTCGAAGCTGAATAATTTCCATTTTCTCTTGCCCGAACTTGAGCCCTCCATTCTTCCAACATGGTCCTACGGTCCTTCTTCGGTTCATCAGCATTCGAATTCACATTCGAATGCGGGTCAAAGTTGCTCGAGCTCGTATTAAAAGAGGAGTCGAGATCAAAGGAACGGTCCAGTGGTGCTGCACCAGAGGAGGTCCCTGTTCCTCCGAAGGATACGCGACGTTTGGAAATCGACAATGGACTTTTGAGACCGAGGCGGTTATTGTCGCGAAGGACATTTCCTCCTAGGGATTTGCGTCCGCTTCTCATATGACTGTGCAGGAATTTGTGTGTGTGTGTGTGTCCAAATGAGATGGTGCTGTTATTGAATGTGTTGGTTATTCTTGATTATCCAAATTCAAGATGCCTTTGGCGATGATTCTGTAATCGTTTGTTTCTTGCTTTTGAAAAAGAAAGACTTTTTTGAAATGTTCGATGTTTGATGTTCTACGTTGATATGCTCTGTGATGCATGCAATGCGAGCAATACTCTATAATTCAAATGGATGAAGGATGTTTCGATAGGTTTCGATGGTGTTGTTGTGGTACAACAGATCAGTACGTAAGTACGATACAGTTACGGATTTGAATGATGGTGTTTCAAGTTCAGGAATATTATGGAACAGATTTCATTCAAACAAGACTGCATGAAAATCTGTACCGAAACAGAAGAAAAAGAAGGAATAAAAAATAACCGTTTGATAAAAAGCACTATTAAAACTTTCAACTTTAGAATTATTACTTCTTATTTACAGGTTACTAGTCAAGGACATAAGCAATACTGCGCGCGAAATAGAGACGTTAGATAAAATTTCAATGCAGCAGTCGCAGGGTGGTACAGGCAGGCAGACGTGGAAGAGAAATCATCATTCAAGTGATCCCAGAAAAGCTGAAAAGCTGAAGAGCAAGGAGGAAGGCTCGCTGGTGCAGGCCATAGCACGAAATTTTAGAACCCTTCCGATCGCACAACATAATAATACTAACGAATACAGTATTTATCTATACATTCATCATGAACCCTGAATAGTAAGTATTATCCATGAATCCAGTCTTTGCATAGTATCGAAGAAGATCCTTCACAGGGAGGAGCCGGATTGGTCGTCGATCCGGATGCAGATGCAGATATATTGGGGAAGTCATGGGATCGATAGCTCTGCGGAAGAATACGAATTCCAGAGGCTTCGTTTCCGCCCGCTTGAGTCCTGTCCAAATAATGTCATCAATCGATCACAGAATTAATACAGCATATCGACACTATAGCCGATTGTTGCATCAGGCAGGGCAATGAGAGAAAGAGATGCAAGCATTTGAATTAACCCATTTTCTGAATCGTGGTGCTTTTTTCAAATCTATCGCTAACTTACCTGATCTTGATCCCTTTCCTTATTCATCTTCCTCCTTCCACAGCGATTATCTCTTCAAGCTCCTTCTCATCGGAGACTCTGGTGTTGGTAAATCTTGTCTTCTTTTGAGATTCGCTGATGATACCTACACGGAATCATACATTTCTACAATTGGTGTCGACTTCGTAAGTTTCCTTTCGTATCAAAGAATGCCGATATCCATGAGCATTGTCCGCTTTCGTCATGTCGCATCTGAATTGTACACAACACAATCATGGATCGTGGGAAGGTCTCATCTGCTGGCGCAAAATTTTAATTCCTATTCATCATAACTTTCACTAAAACCATCCCTTGTTGTTCCCGCCCCCATAGAAAATTCGTACCATTGAACTCGATGGAAAAACAATCAAACTCCAAATCTGGGATACTGCAGGACAAGAACGTTTCCGCACAATCACATCATCGTACTACCGCGGTGCACACGGAATCATTGTGGTCTACGACGTAACTGACAATGAATCTTTCAACAACGTAAAACAATGGCTTCATGAAATCGATAGATATGCTTGCGAAAACGTAAACAAACTGCTCGTTGGTAACAAGTCCGATCTTACCGCCAAGCGTGTTGTTTCTACTGAACAGGGGAAGGAGTTTGCTGAGAGTCTTGGAATTGAGTTCCTTGAGACTTCTGCCAAGACGGCCACGAATGTTGAACAGGCCTTTTTGACCATGGCGAGTCAGATTAAGGCTAGAATGAAGACTCAGCCCAGTGCTGCTGCTGGAGGTGCAAATAAGGGAGGCGTTTCCCTCAGGAGCAAGGCTGTGAATGAAAAGTCTAGTTGCTGCTAAATTGGAATGATGGCTCTTCTTTTTCTCATTCCGTATTTATGTGTTGGAATGAAGACTAAAAAGCGTTTTGGATGAAATGGTTGAATGGAGTTGGAACTATAAATCTGTTATTCCTTATTTTGGAGTAATGAAGGATCTCGTGTTGATCAAAAATCAATCATCTTAGTAGAGCTCGCCTTGTATTGGAGGAAAATGATAATTACTATAACCTTGAAATTGTGTAAGGAACGTACTTACCGCGTGCACCAAATAATTTCCTCCATTTTTTTTCGTCTGCATTTTCTCGCGCACACCGGCAACAAGGGTAAAATGATAAAAGTAAACTCAGTTGTAAACAATAGTGCACAAATTAGTGTTCCAATTGATTAGATGAATGAGCCTGTCGCCTGAGTTCATCTTTCATCTCTTTCAAGTTTCAGGCAAAGGAGATAAAACAGAAGAGTGTTGTGTGAAGAAGAATGCTCTTTTCGTCTGTATTTCCTCGAGCACAGTAGTAACAAGCATCGGATTAACGGAAAACATGATTAAACTCAGCTCAGTTGTGAACAATAATGCATAGTTTAGTCATTAGACTAAAGGATTAAATGATAAAAGTAAACTGAGTTGTGAACAACAGTGCATAGTTTAGTGTTACAATTTATTAGATGAAAGTGGCTAAGTTCATCTTTCATCTCTAACATGCTTCAGGAGATAGAACAGAAGATTGTCAAAGTAGATAACCAACGGGACGATCCATACATGACCACCCCTGTATTGGTACGAAGGTTGTGACGGAGGATAACATTCCATCTAACCTCTCTTGGCCCACCAGCCAGACCATCCCTTCTTCTTGTGGTAAGTGGTCAGATGAGCATAAGCAGCTTTTGCCTCGGCAGTTGAATAGGCTCCAACATTCGCACCCTTCTTTTCCGCTCCAGATCTATCTTCACATTCTTCTCCTCGTTTCCTCTTGTAGGACGAGGCCGTCCGTGTTATGATTCCACTTCCTTGCATAATTTCACTTTTCGCAGCCAAGAGAAGGGTTTCGCGTTTCTTTTCGGGCATATTCATGGCTGCTTCCAATCGTCCATCACCGACGACGAGGAGTGATCGGATGGATACAATGACGCTTTCGATATCATTCACAGGGTTCCATCCTTCGTTGGTGAGTAGCTCCATGCACAGGGCTCCATTCATGACAAAACCAGTTTGGCGCTTGAATCTAGGACGCACAACTCGCACAAAGGGCGGCTCAAATGGATACTGTAGAGATTTGTAGGAAGAGTACAGAGCAGTGAATTAGATTGAGCGGACTCAAGTTGATATAAGATACAAAGATTTAAGAGCAACTTACTTGTTCTGGAAAATTCATTTCTAGTTCAACGTGGTCGAGTCCGAGAACCAACAAGTCCTTGTGTAAGTCCGAATCCGAGTCGAAATTAAACAGTTTCACAATCCATTTGTCCATGCATTCTTCCTCCTTCTGCTCAACTTCAAATCCTGCCTCCTTTGTATCAGTCATCATGACCTTGTAAAGATCTGCAGCAAGGCGCCTTCTTCCACCTGATTTTTCTTTTTCCGCACGTAAAGACATGGAAACTGCTTGTTGAGTTGGTTCCTTCCAAGCAGTCTTTTGTTCCAGAGATGCGACCTGGACAATGTTGCTGGTGAGATCCTTAGGATGGGTATCTTCGTCTTCAATCACATTCTGTTGTTTGACATTCAACGCATCTTCCTCAGGCACTACCGCGGCAGGACCCTCGTCGTGGATCGTGTTCAAGTGTGGGTCCGATGAAACGATGAATCCAGAGTAATGCCCATCGTCATCGTCATCGTAATCATAGGAATAATCGGACTCATCATCGTCCTTGTCGTTATCGTCATCGCATCGATTTTCAATATTGGATTTGTCAACGTCATCGATTTCAGGCGGGATTTCGGCCGGAGAGTCGATTTTAGAAGTCATCCTTCTACAATCAACGTTGGCAGTAGCAATTCTTCCCAAACCTGTACCATCATTATCCTCATGTTCGCTCACAAGGTAATCGCCAGAGGATGCAGAGGAATCGTTCCTGTGTTGTGCCGAGAATGATTTTTCCTGGTCTTGCACCACTGCTGCTGATGATAATGGGTAAGAGGAGTCTTTGCGGTCATTACTTGGACTTAATGGTTGGTCTGTGTCGATGTTCTTGGAGTTTGTGCTCATTGTTTTCATTATTTGAGCCGTTGTCTATTGGTGCCGTTCTCTGATATGAATTATGGAATATGGAATAAGGAACCACAGACACTTCTTTTAAGTTGAGCTTTTATCGTATGATTTCCACTCCACCTGCTGGGCCGAATGCAGTGTGTGTGGCAAGATTGTGGTGTGTAACGGAACACGTGAGCTTTTTACGGCCCCGCCAGCCAGAAATTAACCTGATAATAACGGTTGCAATAATCATCATTTCTACTGGTCACTTTTTACTTTTTTTACTCCAGCTTCAGATTGGTTCTTTCCTTGGAAAATGTGAAATCAGTAACTTGAACTGAATAATGCAGCCGATAAATACAAAATGATCTCTATTGATTTTACTTCATAATTGGAATAAATGAAGTTTTATTATTTTTAAGATTTGAAAGCACACTACGATAATATGATGTGCACGAGATGATGATTCTATTTTTCTCTGTATTCTTGTTCAACTTCTTTCGAGAGTGCTCTTATCATTTGTGAAATTCAAGGATAGAAAGCAGCAATAGCAGCAATGACGATTTGTTCGCGTTATTCTAATGCATTATTGTTAAAGAACTTGACTACTGCCCCCACGTTAATAAGACAGCATCAGCGTGACAACTCGGCCCTTGTCCATAGATAATTCATCCTACAACAACAGTACCCCAGACAAATTTCGGTGCTTTTATTGAGATTTTTCTTGACGAGGTCGTTTACTAGTATGTTGTTCAACAGTTTCAAAGCCTTCTCGATCACCTTTGAAATACAATG
>Ga0136554_1000529_pt1 | contig 14215 bp, 14 predicted proteins | sample AntRauTorckE5431_FD_104637 | JGI IMG/M metagenome (GOLD analysis project Ga0136554, IMG submission 104637) | Saline lake microbial communities from Rauer Islands, Antarctica - Metagenome Torckler E5 #431 | ecosystem: Environmental > Aquatic > Non-marine Saline and Alkaline > Saline | place...
TCTTTCAGAAAAAGCAACATAAAATCCAACTTGGCGATACTACCGTAAAGGCTACTGTTTTTTGATTCTTTGAAACTCGGAATTGAACGACGTTTGCCTTTCAAGGTGTATTGAGATAAGTACGAAATTACAAGCCTGTCAAAAACTTCGAGCAAACGCTCGTAACGAAATTGGTTTAGACTCGTCAATGCCCTAAATTTGGACAAGGCTGCTCGGTGTTTTGGATTTATTTGTTTCATCACAACAAATCTAAAACCCAGCAGCCTAATTTTTATGCCATAAACTAAAATTTGTGATAACGTCTAATCATGAAGTTCAAAACAGAGCAGAGAAGTATTTGATGATGGAGTATAGTCCCGAGCAAATTGTAGGTATCAGTAAGAAAGAAGGACTTGAGTGTGTTTCTATTGGAAGGATTTTTTCCATAAAATAATATTACGAAAAACATTTTATGACTTTTAATCCTTTATTTTCGTAGGATTTATTGGACGCTAACATTGGACTTTCAAAAAGTATGAATCTGTATTTAGCCTCACACCTTAATTTATCGAGCGAATAGTCGACAGTATTTGTTGATTCAAAAGAAACACCATGAAAAGAAATCTTTTTTTATTCTTACTTTTCTTATGTCCAATAGTAGTATTTAGCCAAAATTTTGAGGTGGCAGGAAAAGCCAAAGTCAAGGTTATGGACACAGACAACACGGCTGAGTATATTGTGGTGAAGCAAGCTGATGGCACTTTGGCAGTACGCAATTTATCAACGATAGCCACAGATGGCAGTAATCCAGCGAACGAGATCCAGGATTTAACCTTGGTTGGAAGCATATTACAGATTACTAAAAACGGAACAGCCACCGAAATAGATTTAAGTCAATATTTGGATGATACGAAACTATCGGAAAATGAAGTAGACGGCTTTGTAGCAGACAATGGCTATTTGATGGTACACATAGACTCTATGGGGGTAGCAGCTTTAGGTTATGTGGCAGGCACTAAAACGCTCACAGAAATACTTACTGAAAGTAGTGATGCTGGTAATGAAAAAATAACGAACCTAGGTTACCCCATAGCTGCCCAAGATGCAGCGACGAAGTCTTATGTAGATTTACTAAAAGAGCAGATTTTAGAACTGCAATTAATTTCTGGTATTAGGGTGCAAGATATAGATAACAATATCTATAAAACAGTAACAATAGGCACACAAACGTGGATGGGAGAGAATTTAAAAACTACGAGATACAATGATGGGTCGGCTATTCCTCTTATAGCTGATGATAATACAGCCTGGGAAACCGCCAGTACCAATGGAGCTCCTGCCTATACATGGTATGGTGATGTTGCTTCCAATCTGATAACGTACGGAGCACTATATAATTGGTACGCAACCGACACTTTGTCAAATGGGGATAAGAATGTGTGTCCTGTAGATTGGCATGTACCTACAGATGTCGAATGGGATGAATTAAGAGACTTTCTTGATCTAAGTTCAAATGGAAATATTAATACTGCAGGAGGTAAAATGAAAGAGGCAGGTGGGGCTCATTGGACTACACCAAATAAAGGAGCAACAAATGAAAGCGGCTTTGCAGGGCTTCCGGGCGGCTTCCGTGATACCAATGGAACATTCGACGAAATTGGCAATGACGGCATTTGGTGGAGTTCTACAGAGGACAATACAATGAATGCCTGGTTCCGCTACCTGTTCTATAACTATGACTATGTACTCAGGAACAACTTCAATAAGGGGTTTGGGATTTCTGTTCGTTGTCTCAGGGATTGACTATTTGACTATTTATAATTACCGCGTAAGCGGACGATTTTACGTGGTGTCAGGTGTTAGACCTGATACATTCCCGTTTTTTGTGATTAGTGCGAAGGTTTTATATTCTGTTTTCCCGAAAACGATAGCTTTATTCTCAATTCATCGAGTAAATAGCACCAAACGATGCGGAGTGAGTGGTGTAATGTTGGTGCTTTTTCCTTTTCTCCGTCGCTCTTTAGCCATTCCCCCGTCCTACTTCCTGCCGTTTCCGATTCCTCGTTCAACCCGCTATTTCCATTAATTGAACAAATATATAGAACTTCATATTATATATAGTGTAGTTTTGCAACAGAAAATAAGCCAAATATATATATATATGAGTAAGAATTTAGTCATTGTGGAGTCGCCGGCAAAGGCCAAAACTATCGAGAGTTACCTCGGAAAAGACTTCAAGGTAATGTCGAGTTACGGTCATATTCGGGACTTGCCTAATAAAGAGCTCGGTGTTGATATCGAGAATAATTTTGAGCCTTCATACGTTGTTTCTGCTGATAAAACAAAAATAATTAGTGAATTAAAAAAAGCGGCGAAAGGGGCGGAGGTTTGGCTCGCAACTGACGACGACCGCGAAGGAGAGGCCATTTCGTGGCACTTAAAAGAAGCTCTAAAACTTGCCGATGATACCAAACGCATTGTTTTTCGGGAAATCACCAAGAAAGCTGTTACAAACGCGATTCTGAATCCACGGACAATTGACATTGATTTGGTGAACGCTCAACAAGCTCGCCGAATCTTAGACAGATTGGTGGGTTTTCAGGTATCGCCCGTACTTTGGAATAAAATCCGAATTAGTGGGAAAGACCGTAAAAACCTCAGTGCAGGACGGGTTCAATCTGTGGCAGTGCGAATTGTCGTTGAACGTGAGCGTGAAGCTGATTCGTTTAAGGTAACTTCGTCTTACAAAATAGCAGCTTTGTTCGCTGTTGGAAAAGGCAAAATTCTGAAAGCTGAACTGCCCAAAAATTTCAAGACCGAAGCCGAAGCAAAAGCGTTTGTTGAGAAATGCGTTGGGGCATCTTTCAGTATTCAAAATCTGGAAACCAAACCTGCTAAAAAGTCTCCCGCTGCTCCGTTTACAACATCTACATTACAGCAGGAAGCATCACGGAAATTAAGTTTTTCCGTTGCTCAGACTATGAGCGTTGCCCAAAAGCTTTACGAAGCGGGACGGATAACGTATATGCGTACTGACTCCACTAATTTGTCTGACGATGCCGTTCAAAGTGCCATCGGACAAATAGGTAAAGAATACGGGTCGGAATACATTAAAGTAAGAAAATACAAAACGAAATCTGAAGGTGCTCAGGAGGCTCACGAAGCTATCCGTCCAACGGATTTTTCGGTGACATCCGCTACGGGTGACCGCAACGAGCGTCGTTTGTACGAATTGATTTGGAAGCGTGCCATTGCTTCGCAAATGGCGGATGCTCTGTTGGAACGAACAACCGCCACGATTGATATTTCTACCGCTTCGGAACTACTTATCGCCAAAGGCGAGGTAATCAAATTTGAAGGATTCCTGAAAGTTTACCTTGAATCTTCTGACGATGAAGACGAAGAAGCTTCGGGAATGTTGCCCCCGTTAAGCATTGGTCAACGTTTAGCGTTAGATAAACTAACGGCTACTGAGCGTTTCTCAAAGCCCTCGGCACGTTATACGGAAGCAAGTTTGGTGAAGAAAATGGAAGAAATGGGAATCGGTCGTCCCTCAACGTACGCCCCGACAATTTCGACCATCATTAAACGTACGTACGTTGTTAAAGAAGACCGTCCGGGTAGTTCACGAGACTACATGGAATATGTTTTACAAGGAGATAAAATATCAGAAGCAAAAGGAAACGAAAACTTTGGTTCGGAGAAATCAAAACTCTTTCCCACAAACCTCGGAATTATTGTAAACGACTTTTTAGTCGACAATTTTGAGGATATTATTAATTTTCAGTTTACCGCAAAAGTAGAAGGAATATTCGATCAGGTAGCCGAAGGTAAAGTGGGCTGGCGAACCATGATTGATGATTTTTATAAAGGGCTCGCTCCAAGAATCAAAGAAGTAACGGAGTCAGAAGATGATAAGCGTTTTAACGCCACCGAACTCGGAACGGACCCAGAATCAGGTAAGCCCGTTTTTGCCAAACTTGGTAAATTCGGACCTTACGTGCAAGTTGGCGAAGCAACCGATGAGGATAAACCGACGTTCGTGAGTTTACCGAAAGGGACATTACTCGAAAACGTCAGCTTCGATTACGCCATGGAATTGCTGGCAAAACCTAAGCTTCCGCTTGAAGTTGGTATTTTTGAAGATCAGGCAGTAGTGGTTAATTCGGGTCGTTATGGTCCGTACGTCTTACACAATAGTAAGTATTATAATATGGACAAAGACGGTGATCCTTACGATTACGATACGCTTGAGAAAGCGGTTGCGTTCATCGAACAGCAGCGGCTCGAAGGCGTTGGGAAACTACCACGTGATATGGAGGAGTACGACGGTGAACCTGTGATGATTGGAAAGGGTCGATACGGTCCTTATATTAAGCACGGTGCTAAATATTATAACCTCGATAAGAAAGAAGATCCGATGGAAGTTACGATGCCACAGGTGATTGAAATGATTAAAGCGGGTAAAGAAAAAGAGGCAAATAAGTACATTAAAGAATTTGCGGAAGATGATTCCATCAAAGTCTTGAACGGTCGTTATGGGGCTTACATCAAAGTTGGAAAACGTAACGTGAAGATCCCTAAAGATATGGAGCCCGCCGAACTGACGTTGGAGATGTGTAAAGAATTAGCGAGTAAATAATACGTAAAATGCTGTCGGAGATTCATCATATTGCGATTATTTGTTCGGACTACGAAAGGTCGAAGACGTTTTATGTTGAAACCCTTGGATTAGAGGTTATTCGAGAAGTGTACCGCGAAGAGCGTAAATCCTATAAACTGGATTTAGCTCTTCATGGACATTATATCATAGAACTCTTTTCGTTTCCTAATTCTCCGGCACGAACCTCCAGACCAGAAGCTACTGGATTGCGTCATTTGGCTTTTTCGGTAGATAACTTAGATACGAGTGTAGATGGGCTACAGGCTAAAGGAATTACAACCGAACCGATTCGGATTGATGAGTTTACGGGCAAACGATTTACTTTCTTCGCTGATCCTGATGACCTTCCAATTGAATTGTACGAAAAATGAAAAAAGTTGTTGTACTAACCGGAGCGGGAATAAGTGCTGAAAGCGGGCTGAGAACTTTTCGTGACGCTGACGGGCTTTGGGAAAACCACCGCGTAGAAGATGTAGCAACTCCCGAGGCTTGGCAAAGAGATCCCGAACTAGTGTTACGTTTCTATAACGAACGTAGAAAAGGCGCCGCAGACGCTCAACCCAATGCCGCACATTTTGCACTTGCCGAATTAGAGCATGACTTTGACGTTCAGATAATTACCCAGAACGTAGATGATTTGCACGAAAGAGCGGGTTCTTCAAACGTTTTGCATTTGCACGGAGAATTAAGCAAAGTCAGAAGCGTAACAGATGAATCTTTAATTACCGATATTGGAAATAAGCAAATTCTGTTGGGTGACTTGGCCACCGATGGTCAACAACTTCGCCCGCACATTGTCTGGTTTGGTGAAATGGTCCCGATGATTGAGCCCGCCATCGAATTATCAATGGAAGCAGATTTTTTTGTGGTAATCGGAACGTCAATGCAGGTTTACCCCGCTGCAAGTCTAATTCAATACGTTCCGTTAGATTCTCCCAAATATATCATTGACCCGAAAAAAATAGACGGAATTGAAAATAATTACAGAAATCTACGATTCATTCAACAAACTGCTACTCAGGGAGTACCTGAGTTAATGGAGCAATTGCTTAAAAATAGTTGATAACCGATTAGGGAATTCACACGCAAATGTAGGCTCTCCTTCACGATAAACACAGGTTTGTGGAGCCATCTGGGTTGTTTCGATATCCGAAACTTTCGCCGAATGGTGGGAGGTTGAAAAAGAAATCCTTGCGGAAAAGAAAGAGTTTGTAATTTTGAAAACAATTGGAACAGATATAGAGCAACTTCTCTATTAACGTCAAGTCTCTCAATGATATTACAAAAGAAATTATCGTAGGGAACGGTTGTTTTCAAGACGGAACGCACGATGAAGTACAACGCTTCAGAGTCGAAAACCCCGCGGTAGAGATTACTTATAAAAAGCGTGAGATTAACAAAGGCAAAGGAGCCGCTTTGCATCCTGTGTTACGGTTTATTTTTCTGATTGCCTTTATTTATCTAAGCATTATGTCTACCTTTGCCGAACTTTTCGGAAACCTCAGTAATGAACAACGAAGTCAAAATTTTTTCAGGTACTAAGTCACGTTATCTTGCAAATCGTGTCGCAGATTTTTACGGCAAAGAGCTCGGCAAGTCTAAAATTATAAAATTTGCTGATTCCGAGATTTCGGTTAAATACGAGGAATCCGTGCGTGGGTGCGATGTTTTTGTCGTACAAAGTACTTTTCCAAACGCAGATAACCTGATGGAGCTTTTGCTCCTGATTGACGCCGCCCGACGAGCTTCAGCACATTATATTTGTGCTGTAATTCCGTATTACGGTTACGCTAGGCAGGACAGAAAGGACGAACCTAGAGTGGCAATCGGGGCGAAACTCGTGGCTAATATGCTGAAAGCGGCTGGTGCAGATCGGATAATGACATTAGACTTACACGCTGGCCAAATTCAGGGATTTTTTGATATTCCAGTAGATCACTTAGAAGGTACTTCCGTTTTTGTACCCTACTTGAAAACCTTGAGCTTAGATAACCTGATTTTTGCTTCGCCCGATGTGGGAGGAGTGAAGCGGGTTCGCAAATTTGCCTCTTATTTCGACGCTGATATCGTTATTTGCGATAAGCACCGCTCTCGGGCAAATGAAGTGACGTCTATGCAGCTTATCGGAAACGTGAAAGACGCTAACGTCATCCTTGTTGATGATATGATTGACACGGGAGGAACGCTTTGCAAAGCGGCAGAAATTATCATGGAGAATGGAGCAAAGTCGGTTCGGGCAATTTGCACGCACCCGATCATGTCGCACAATGCCCATGATAACATCACTAACTCTAAACTAGAGTCACTTATCGTGAGTGATACAATTCCGCTCAAACAACAAAACGATAAAATAACGGTAGTCTCAATCGCCGAACTTTTCGGAAAAGCCATTGGCAGAATCCGGGATAACGGCTCGATTAGTACGCTGTTTATTAATTACCAGCATTCAATTACTTTTAACAAATAAATTTTTTTACAATGAAAACAACTGAGATTGTAGGGTATAAGAGAGCGAATCTCGGTCGTAAAGCTGCCCAGGACCTTCGCAACGAAGGAATGGTACCAGGAGTGCTTTATGGCGGAGAAGAGCAAATAGCTTTTTATGCCCCGGCATATTTATTTCGTCCGTTAATTTTTACTTCTGACGCTTACCGTGTCAAGTTAAATATTGAAGGCACTATTTACGATGCTATTTTGCAGGAAACACAATACCATCCCGTAAATGACACACTTATCCATGCTGACCTCCTTATCGTGAATGATGAGAAAGTTGTCAAGATAAAAGTTCCGATTCGTTTGAACGGAGTTTCTCGTGGACAAAGAAGTGGAGGTAAGCTTCTTCATAAATTACGCCAGTTAACCGTGCGTGGACGTGTGATGGATATTCCTGAATACGTAGACGTTGATGTTACTGATCTTCGTTTGGGTAAATCTGTCAAGGTTAGCTCGATTGAATTAAGTGACCTTGAAGTTTTAGACTCTCCTGATAATCCAATTGCTTCGGTGAATGTACCACGTTCTGTTACAGAAGTGGATGATGACGGACAAATGGCAGATATAGAAGAAATTGAAGGAGAAGACGAAGCAGAAACTGCTGCTGAGTAATTTGTAGCTCTTGATTTTACTTAAAAAACCGTTACGAACCTTCGTAACGGTTTTTTTATACGTACTGATAAGCCCACCACGCTAAGACAAGTTGAAGTGGTAACCTTCCCCAACGAATTAGCGGTGATATTTTCTGAAACCTTTCTCCGTACGCCATGTAGAGGTTTGCCGGAAAAACCGCAATCAATAATAGGATGATACCTGTTGCCGAAAAACTACGCCGACTTTCTGAAAGTAAGCCTAGTCCTAAAGCGACTTCGAAGATACCACTCCAGATGACCATTGCTTTTGGATTTGGAACGTAAGGCGGTACAATTGCCAAAAAGAACTTCGGTCGTACGAAGTGCATGACTCCCGCAAAAACATAAAACCCCGACATTATGTATAATCCGATCAGCTCAAAGTTCATAAGTTATTGCGAGTTTTAGTCCGTGCTCCAAAATGTATTTACGTGACTATCGGGTGTCAAAACCAACTTGATTTTTTGCTCGTGCGCCGTTTTGTAGTACTGATTCCCAACGCTCCTAATAACGAACGGGTAATTAGTGTAGCGGCAGTTCTTCCTACTTGACGTGCCGCTGAACTACCTAATATTTCCTGCATCATTGACTTTTCTTGTTTCGGTCTTCCCCTTTTTGCCGTAGTTGCAGATTCCTTAGCTTCCTTTGTCTCGGCTTCTTCTCGAGCAATTACTTCCATTTTCTTTGCCAGAATTTCGTAGGCACTTTCTCGATCAACTTCCTCGTTATACTCGGCGGCAATTTTAGACTTTGCTACGACATCGTCAATTTCTTTCTCGGAGAGAATGTCCATGCGGGAGCGGGGCGGACATATATAGGTTTGCACAAGCGGTGTGGGTATTCCTTTTTCGTTTAGGGCAGAAATAAGTGCTTCGCCAATTCCGAGCTGGGTCAATACTTCGCTTGTTTTGTAATAGTCAGATAAAGGATAATTATCGGCGGCTAATTTAATGGCTTTGCGATCGTTTGCGGTAAATGCCCGTAATGCGTGTTGAATTTTTAAGCCAAGCTGACCTAGCACAGCGGCGGGAATATCTTGCGGACTTTGCGTGCAGAAATAAATACCGACTCCTTTAGAACGAATGAGTTTAACAACAGCTTCAATCTGATCCAATAAGGCTTTACTGGCTTCTTTGAAAACCAAGTGAGCTTCATCAATAATCATCACTAACTTCGGGCGGTCTTCGTCGCCGGCTTCGGGCAGCGATTGATAAAGTTCGGCTAGTAAACTTAACATGAACGTCGAAAACAGTTTTGGACGGTCTTGTAAATCCGTAACCCGAACGATAGAAATATACCCTCTACCAGATGAATCTATCCGCATCAAATCATCTACGTCAAATGATTTTTCGCCGAAAAAGATATCGCCGCCTTGATGCTGTAACTCAATGGTTTTTCGCAGGATTGTACCCATCGAAGAAGAAGATATTGACCCGTAAGCTTCCTGAAATGCACCTTTCCCTTCGTTTCCGAGGTATTGGATTGTTTTTATAAAATCTTTTAAGTCAACGAGCGGTAAGCCGTTATCGTCACAATATTTAAAAATGACGGATAAAATACCTTCTTGCGTATCGTTTAGTCCAAGTATTTTCGACAGTAAAATGGGTCCAAACTCACTGACTGTTGCTCGCAAACGCGTACCTTTTTCGTCGCTTAGGCTCAATAATTCAACCGGGAACGCGGTTGGTTCGTAAGAAACTCCGGCGGCATCGGTTCGTTGAAGAATAAAGTCTTTCGTTTCTCCTGGAGCTGCCAAGCCGCTGAGGTCGCCTTTAATATCCATCAGCATGACGGGTACGCTGGCATCGCTGAGGCATTCCGCCATTACTTGCAGTGATTTAGTTTTTCCCGTTCCCGTTGCTCCAGCAATAAGCCCGTGGCGATTCAGTGTTTTTAATGGTAATTTGACAACGGTTCCTGCTACGGGTTTGCCATTAAGCATAGCCGCTCCCAAGGTAATAGTATCTCCCTCAAATGTATATCCCTGATTAATTTCTTCGATGAATTTCTCTCTATTGCTCATAAATCTACGGTAATAGTTTTTCTACAAAATCAATGTTTGGGTAGTCAGTTTTGATGAGTACTGGATTGGTTAGACTTTGTGAACCAAATTTCTCAAAAGCTTCCCAGATATAATCTACGTACCACTTGGGTATATTTCCCCAACGGGTATCGTCCGCTTTGCGGCGGTTATAAGTGTCTTTTGTGGTCTGTAAAAGAAACGGTGTGTCGATTATCTCAACCAGCAGTTTATCGGCGTAGATGAGGTGCCCCTCGATAATTATGATGTCAAAATAGGCGGTAAGAAAATTCAGGGTTTTAATAATCAGCGGGTAATCGATTGACTCGGGAATTTCCCAGTTGATTTCATCGTTGATTTTAGGAATATTGCAGTTTAACTTTACGAAATCATCCTGACGCACGGCGATTGTCTTTTTACCCTGTTGACGGTAATGCCAAACAATATCGTGCGACAAGTGCGTTTTACCTGAGCGGCTAACACCACCAATGCCAATTATTTTACTCAAAACGCTTGTTGATAAGTTGGGTTTTATAGCTTTGTAACCGAAATTTAACTGATTTATGACGATAGCCGAAGAAAACCTCCGAGAATTTGTTGAAAATATATTCCTGTCAATTGGATGTTCGCAAAACGATGCGATTCAAGCTGCCGATGTTTTAATCTCCGCTGATTTACGGGGAATTGACTCACACGGCGTAGCCCGTTTATCCGGTTACATTCGTTTGTTTGACCATGGTCGATTGAATTCAACTCCCAACATTGAAGTTGTTCACGAAACTCCTTCGACTGCGACGGTTGACGGCGACAAAGGTTTGGGCTTAGTGGTTGCTCCGTTTGCGATGAAATTAGCGATGGAGAAAGCCAAGAACGTTGGTTCGGGATGGGTGGCAATCAGAAATTCAAACCATTACGGAATTGCGGGTTACCACGCCATGATGGCGATAGAGAATGACATGATTGGCTGGTCAATGACAAACGCTGCTCCACTTGTAGTACCGACTTTCTCTAAAGAAAAATTGTTGGGAACAAACCCGATTGCGGTAGCAGTTCCTGCCCAAAATCAACCTGCATTCGTAGCTGATTTTGCATCAACGGCGGTGGCATATGGTAAAATGGAAATTCTGCAACGCAAAGGCGAACCCGCTCCGCTTGGTTGGGTGCAGGATGCCGAAGGGAAGTCAACGACGAATAATAACGCAGTCAAAGAAGGTGGTGGATTATTGCCAGTTGGTGGAACGCGAGAAAGCGGCAGCCACAAAGGGTACGGACTTGGGGCGATTGTTGATATTCTATCGGGCGTACTTTCTGGAGCGAACTTTGGTCCGTGGGTCCCTCCGTTTGCTACGGCAGGTTTTCACGACGTAACGCAAGGCGTTGGTTTGGGAACAGGACATTTCGTTGGAGCGATGCGAATCGATGCTTTTCGTCCGGCGGATGAGTTCAAAAGAGACATGGATATTTGGATTGAACGCTTTCGAAATGCTCAAGCAGTAGAAGGCGAAAAAGTACAAATCCACGGAGATGCGGAACGAATTTCGACGACCGAACGCAAACAAAACGGAATCCCTTTAAACGCAAAAGTAGTAGAGGGCTTACAGGAATTAGGTGAGCGATTTAACGTTCTATTAATGCCGTAGATAGTGTCAGTTCGAGCGGACTAGGCCGCTAGGTGGTTGAGAACTCGGATTAGATTATTATAAACACCAGAAATGAGAAAAGTCAATATCGGAATTATTCAAATGTCTTGCACCGATTCGGTGGAAGACAACCTGAATAAAGCCATTGAAAAAATTATCGAAGCGGCTCAACGCGGAGCAAACATTGTCTGCCTACAGGAGTTATTCACTTCACTGTATTTCTGCGATATAGAGAGTCACGCCAACTTTGATTTAGCCGAACCCATTCCGGGACCGACAACAAATCGTATGCAGGAAGTTGCTAAAGAACACGGCGTGGTAATTATTGCGTCGCTTTTTGAAAAACGAACGGTCGGGATTTACCATAACACTACCGCTGTAATTGACGCCGACGGTTCTTATCTGGGTAAATATCGTAAACAACACATTCCCGATGATCCGGGTTATTACGAGAAATTTTATTTCACACCCGGAGACGAAGGTTATAAAGTATTTGAAACAAAATTCGGTAAATTAGGTGTACTAATCTGCTGGGATCAATGGTTCCCTGAAGCCGCCCGAATCACCGCGTTGAAAGGGGCAGAAATTTTATTTTATCCAACAGCAATTGGTTGGGATACCAACGAAGAATCGAAAATTATTAATCAGGAACAGTACGATGCTTGGCAGATTATTCAACGCGGTCACGCCATCGCGAACGGTCTTTTCGTTGTATCGGTAAATCGGATTGGGAGGGAAGTTGATCAATTATTTTGGGGCGGCTCATTCATCTCCAATCCGCACGGACGATTATTGTACCTCGCTCCGCACGAAGAAGAGGTGGTTCATGTACAGGAAATCGATGTGGATCAGGCAGGGTATTACCGCCAAACGTGGCCTTACCTCCGCGACCGCCGCATTGATACGTATAAACCGATAACAAAGAGGTACCTCGATTGAGCAATTTTTAATAATTAATAACCAACAAATAATTTCCAATTGGTTTGACACGTACGAATATTAAAATTTTGTCACTTCCAACCTAATCATACCGCCGAAGTGACTTTGTCGAAGGCACCGTAGAATTAAGTAAATACTTTTTATACATAAAACTTATCGCACCCTGATCGCAGCTATCGGGATTTTAAAAACTAACTAAAAATTATGCAAGCTATACACGCAACAACAGTAGTAGGAATATTAAAAGACGGGAAAGTAGCACTAGGAGCCGACGGACAGGCGACGATGGGAAATACCGTGGCAAAATCTAACGTAAAAAAAGTCAGACGACTACAAGACGGGAAAATATTGGCGGGTTTTGCTGGCTCAACCGCCGATGCCTTTACGCTAATCGAGAAATTTGAAGAAAAGCTCGGAGCCTACGGCGGAAATATGAAACGTGCCGCTATTGAACTCGCTAAAGACTGGCGAACCGACCGTTACCTACGGAAACTTGAAGCAATGATGATTGTGGCAAATACGGAAGAAATTCTGATAATTTCGGGTAGCGGTGACGTCATTCAACCCGACGAAAATGTAGCCGCTATTGGTTCTGGCGGAATGTACGCTCAATCTGCAGCTTACGCTTTAAAACGCCACGGACGGGAAATGGACGCCGAAGAAATGGTACGCGAATCGCTCAATATCGCCGCCGATATTTGTATTTATACCAACCACAATTTGACAATCGAAACGATTGGGTAAATTACGTTTCAGTTATTTAAGGGATAAGAGTTAGTTACACTCAATAACCCGAAATAGAATAATGAAGTCCTTTTCTTATCAGGGCCGGATCGCCGGGATGAAAGGATTTAGGATGAGGTTAATGTAATAAATAAGTCTTCTTAGTCAATGTCCATTCCCCCAAACCGCTATTTTATCATTCATAAACCTTACAAAATGCTTTCGCAGTTTGTGGGTGGTGATGAAGGAGCGAGGTTATTGGGTGGATTGGACTTTGATTTCCCCGAAGGTATTCATGCCATTGGTAGGTTAGATAATGATAGTGAAGGGCTGTTAATTTTGACAACCGATAAACGGATAACCAAACTGCTTTTCAATAGTGGACAACCCCACGAACGCACATATTTAGTAAAAGTACAGCGAAAAGTAACCGAAGAAACGCTCGAGAAACTACGTTTAGGCGTTGAGATTAGAATCAGGGGTGGCGATTATTGGACAACTACCCCCTGTGGTGTTGAACTCACCGACGAACCACAAAACCTCCCTGATATTCCCGAACGGTTGATGTACGAAGGCGAAACTTCATGGCTGAAAATAACGCTCAAAGAAGGTAAATATCATCAAGTCAGAAAGATGGTGCTTGCCGTGGGGCATAAATGCAAACGGCTTATCCGTATTTCAATTGATACGCTAGAATTAGAAGATTTACCAAGCGGTGGCGTTTCGGAAATTGCGAAAGATGAGTTTTTTGAGCAGTTGAATTTGGAAAAGATTAGTACCCTATAAATCATTTCTACGCCCTCTGATGGTTTTATCTTCGAAGTGGTATCCTTCGAGTTCTACTCGTCAGAATGAAGAACTCTTTTGGAAAGTAGTTAGATATTCGATTACTGCAATCCACTAACGCTTTGGGTATGATGTGGTAGCTGACGTTCAGAAGCTATGCGTTATATCAACTGCTGATTAGCTTTATTCTTCCTCAAGGACTGCTTTGTTAATAATATTTGTCATTCCCATCGGGCCGTCGATATACATTGGTTGTTCTTTATTGACATAAGTCAGTTTAAACCATTTTCCTTGAAGTTTAGGGTTAGAACCCCAACCTTGATTTTGAGTGTCTGACTCA
>Ga0136554_1000531_pt1 | contig 14176 bp, 15 predicted proteins | sample AntRauTorckE5431_FD_104637 | JGI IMG/M metagenome (GOLD analysis project Ga0136554, IMG submission 104637) | Saline lake microbial communities from Rauer Islands, Antarctica - Metagenome Torckler E5 #431 | ecosystem: Environmental > Aquatic > Non-marine Saline and Alkaline > Saline | place...
GCTTCTTAGGTCTAATTTGCGCTGCTTTGCTTTTCTTCTCTACCTGTTAGTCTTCTAATTCCGGCCCTTCGGGGCCTGTCTCATAAAAAGCAAAGCAGCTCAAACTGAACATAAGAAGCTTACTAGGCGCACATGCCCGAGTGGCCATGGAAGTGACGGCAGCGGCCAAAAATTGTACGCTCCTCCGTGCTCTGAGAGTTCTGCTCAATAGATGAGCTCCCGCTCGTCTAGTCTAGTCTAGTTAATACTCCCCAAATACAAAGAAACACCACTTTGGCATATAGCAACAAAAAATGTCCCGCAGAGGAGGGAACTACAACGAAGTCTCAGAGCCTATCCAGAAGAAGAGTCGCCCATCCCCGATCGTGAGTGTGACCCCATAGCATCAAGAGCGCGACCCCATTTGCGAAAAGCCAATGCTTTAGGGTGCCGCGTGTTTGCGAGCCATTTCCCGAGCGACGAGGTCCAAGATGAGGCTGAGGTCAGAAGAAGCACCCCCATATCGGCCGACGACTTGAGCAAGAACACGGCCGCTGTGGCCGTACTCATTGAGTTCGCTCTCTATTGGGCCTCATTGGTCTTCCTACGTGCCATGCAGCTCGAAGTCGAGCTTCTTTGTGCGAACGTCTTGCTCTTTGTTGACAGCTTTTTGTCGGTATCTGCGTCTGTATATCATCTGCCGTGCCTGAATTCTGCATTGATGAAAGGAGAGCGCGCGAGCCATTGCTCCGTGGCTCCACCTGCTTTGTCGCACTGGGATGGCCTTTGTAATTTACTGCGATCTGCAATTGACAAAACGCGCAGGCGTAGCAATCTCTAGGAAGCCAGTGTGCTCGCGCTACAGGTTTCGATCGAAGAAGGAAGAAGGAGAAGGAAGAACGGAAGAACCAACCAAATAAAACAAATACTTCCTCGCGCTCCTGCTTCCTGCTTCGCTCCTTGCTGCTTCCCGCTTGCGCCCACACGGCCACACGCCCACACCGCCCACCTCAGCCCTCGGCGACTGCCCTTACCCCTTTGTCTCTTGTCTCTATTTTTTTATCTTCACGCCGGCTTCCTTCTGGAAACGGATTTCGCATCAATATACCGTCCACCTCAAACCCCATACTTCTAACTCAAAATCCCGTATCTAACTGATCGCTGATCGTATCTGAAAATATGTAGATCGAGGAAGAAGTTCTTAGTGCACCCCGAAAGCACAGTAGCACAACAAAAAACTAGACATGGACCTCTCTTGTGCCGCTTGCTCGATTGCCCGGAATCACTGCATGGCCCGTGGTAAGGGGAGGGCAAAACATGAGCGCCGGCCCTCAACACAAGAGTAAAGTCCTCAGAACTAAGCCACCACCAACACTACGTTTCCTGCAGCAGCACTTTATTTCTTGCTCTTCTTCACCGCCAGCTTCTTGACGTAGAAGTCGAGCTCGCGGCCCTCCAGCACGTAGCCGTCCACGCGGCCGGTTTGGCCGGGCCGGGACATGATCCGGGCCAACAAGCGGCCGTTGCCGAATTGGTCGTCGAGGGAAGGCGCCAGCACCCGGGTCTTTTGCCGCTCCGCAAACTTCTTCTTCGTCGCTTCGTGCTTCATTGGGTGCTTCTCAGCCTAGTAGTGCATACAACCAAAATAAATTCATATGAGATGGAGGGAGACTTGTGCACTGCAGTGAATTCACTAGAAGGCAAAACAGGCTTCAGGCAGGACGAAAAGCGAGTGTGTCAAGGCGTAGGCACAGCAGCGGGGAATAGACTGTTGATTGGCTATGTACTTACAAACTCCTCTGGGAACTTGGAGCTGCCACCCTTGTTCTTTTTCTTGCCAATCTCCACGCCGTAGTGGTTTTGGTACCAGTTCTGGAATGGCTTAGCATCTACGAGGACGATGGCCCCCTTCACCAGAGTCTTCGTGCGAACCAACTCGTTGTTGGACGCATTGTAGACCACATCAAGCACGTGCACGCGCTGCGTGTTTACTTCAGTGCCCCATGAGATGTTGCCTGTGTCGAGGCGCATGGCGCGGAACTTGACGTTGCCCCCGCGGCACCGCACCTGGTGCACGCGCTTGGCACCAATCTTGGTCATGGCTGCTGGCCGGCCGAGCTCGTACTTGCGCTTCTTGTACATAGGCACGCGCTTGCCGCCGGTGGCGCGCCGTTTGTGGTTATCGTTACGTGTGATACCTATAGTGGGGTGATTAGGCACGCGAAAGAGCAAGAGAGGTCAGAGGGCGACAGAGGTGGGAGGAGCGGTCGGCGACTGCTGGCGTGGGTCTCGAGCTCCGAAGTAGATACTGGCTATGGGAGCTAATCCAAAGCTAAAACTAATGCTGTCGTTTGAAGGCACTACTGCTATGTCGCTGAAAGTCTCACCCATCTTTGCGGCGAGGTCTTATGAGGAGCACGGGGCTGCGAGAAAGACTATTGCTGCTTGAATCCACAGATGAGAGAGGAACCCCCGATTTTCACAACAATCCCAATGATCTTGTCTCTGGATTGTGGAGTACGTAGTTTTGTGGCAATCTAGACAGAACTCGAGGCATTCCCCCCCTTTTCGTCCACTCCCCATTTTCCTTGCTCTTCATTTCCCCCCTGTACCGCACATCCCACTGGGTAGGGTCGAAGTCGAAACACAGGGAAAAGGAAACATAGGAAACAAACCCTGATTTTTCGCGTGTTTCGTTTCCAAGAAACAATAGAAGCGCCGCCCTGGGCGTTTCTGGTTTCTAGAAACGAAACATATGGGCCTCGTACGCTGCTTCTCTCACCATTCACCTGGATATTTCGTTTCCATCTCTTTCTTACGTGGTGCGTCGCAGATGGGATCAGCAGGCACTAATAAGAGGCAAATCGCGAACAGTTATACTGGATCCCCATGTATTTGAACGCGAACTTCACTTCCGATCAAAATTTCCGTTATCGCACCAACTAAACCGCGATCCGGGCTGATCCTCAGAAAAATCTCTTGAGGAGCACATACTTTGAGGGGCGGAATTGAAACGAAACCCGAAAGAAACCTCTGAAATCCAGTTGTTTCGTTTCCACCTGAGAAACAGAAACATACAGTCCGCCTGCCAGGCCAGTTTCATGGGAAACGAAACATTCATGTCGGGCTCTTTTCCTGGTTTCTTCTTCACTCGGGTGCACCCAGGAAACAATCCCTGAAAAGTCCGTGTTTCGTTTCTTCCAATTTTCCGTGTTTCAACTTCTTCCCTACCACTGGGAGCTTGATCTGCAGATTCTGTAGCGTTGGAAGTCGTCTGCCTGGTTGACTGCCATACTGCCATGGTTCAAGGCCCTACGGCTCCACCGCATCTTCATTCACAATCTAGTAGAGTCCATAGAAATATGAAAAGAACGCTTACATCTTGTGTGGCGTTAGTATTATTGCCCAGTGCTAGCGCGTTCTTCTCTCCTCGGGCCTACGCTACTCGCTCCATGTTAGCAACTCGTTATGCAGGAGCTGAGGAGGGCTCCTACACTTCGAATTCGGTGGAGACAGACTTTTGCCTAGCACCTCAAGGTGGAGAATAAATTTCATTGTTCATTCATATCTTCAGCATAAGTAATTCTAGGTGCTGGCTCCTGATTTGGTCATCCCTGTGTCATTCAAAAGTCTTGCTCTCGATTCGAGTTTCTTCACATGAATGTGGTTGCTGGGTCTTGCTTGTTGGCCCTCTCTAGATTCATCCGTATCAGGGGATTCTGTCACAAAAACGCTCAACCAACTCTCCAACCGTGTAGCCCGAGAGGTATGATTAAAGCGGTGCCGTCGAATGCCTGGGCAACTTTCAACCGAACTCTCTTTGCCCTGTACACGTACCAGAGGACATTGCGCACTTCGCTAACTATGCCTTCTTTGCTGGGACTCTGAAACAGGTGCTAGTGCGACGGCCATCTTTGGGTGGACTTGGTGAAGTTGTCGAGGTTGAACCATTGGCTACTCAGATATCTGCGCTGCGCCAAGCTTTCGTTGACCAGTTCAACGTTGCCAGCGAAGGCGACGCCACCACCGGCACCTCCACAGCTGAAGTGTACGCTGACGCCGTTGCTTACTTTGATGCCGTCGCGGCCGTTGCCCTTTTACCAGTGCCTTCGCTGGAGTCTGGTGTCGCTACGCCAGCCGTTGCTTCCGAGGCTGCTCCCACATCTGTGTCAGTGGCGCCTTCCTCGCTGGGTACCTACGCGGGCGCCTACCAGCGGTTTCGCGCAGTCCTCGACAGTTTTGGCTACGACGAAGCTCGCGCAGCTTCAGACCCGCCGTCCCTCAACGACCGCAACTTTTGCCTCTCCATGCTGGACCAGCTTCAACCTGTGGGCTTTCCTCCTCCAAAGGCGCGTGCAACGGCTGCTGAGGCTGCTGCTGCCACTGCTGCCACTGCTGCTGCTGCTGCTGCTGCCACTGCTGCTGCCACTGCTGCTGCTGAGGCCAAAGCTCAAGTAGAAGTCGAAGAACCTCCCACGCCAGCTGATAGCTCCGTTGCTGTCGAGACTGAGGTTGAACCTGCAGCAGAAACTCTAGTGACTTCAGCTGCATCATCATCATCAGGTGTAAACACGCCGCCGTGGGAGCAGTTAGCGCGAGGCTTCGAGACGGCCTGGAAGCAGTTGTTTGACTCTGGCAGCAGTTCCACGGACAGTAGGTCCAACGGCGCTTCCAAGAAGGAGAGTAGCAGCGGTAGCGGACAGGAGAGTACCACGGGTGGTGAAAGTGTGAATGTGCCGCCAGCAGTGGTTGAAGAACCTGTGCCGCCGCCGTTCTTTGCAGGCATAGACCTGGAGTCGTCGTCTGCAACGGCCACTCTGAACTGCTTAGCCAACCGCGTGCTTCGGTGCGTATTGTACGGCAATGACGTAGACAAAGCTAGCTTGGCGGCGGCCTGGCCAGTAGGGGCCATTGCTTTCAAAGAGCGCTACGGAAAGGCACCGAAGACCAGTGGCGGTCGCAGGGGCGGCAAGTCTGAATCGGACTCGAGCGAGCTGATCGTCGGAGAAAGCGAAGCGGAAAAGTTTTACGCAGCTTTGGGGGATTTGCTAGGACCTGCGGGCCTGCGCGCCGGCACGGCCTCAGCCACCAGCGAGCGAGGGCTCAAGGACACGTATGCCGATGGCCTGCGGCGAGTCACGGCGACTCTAGTGGAGAGCATGGGCCAGCCAGAGCTTGGGCGAGGCACTCGAAAGGACTTGCAAGCATTGAGCGACTTCGCGCTCTGGGTAAAGAAGAGGAGACGGAAGAACCTGTTGCATTTGTTCATCACACGCAAAAGAGAAGATGCTTGCAAGACCATTTTTTACCTGATTTCTTTTTTTTCTGTGGCTTTCGTTCTATTCCCACTCTACTAGGAGCGGGACATTCGCTTGAACATGACGAGCACTCTATGGGACGCCTATCCAACGGACCTGGTGGGCAGCTGGCAGCTTGTGGAAACCGACAGCGCGTCCCTCCTCGTAAACCCCAACGAGCTGGCCGAGTTCAATTACGCTAGTGGAGGCGGCACTTCGCGCACTCGGCGCCCGCCACCCTCCCTGCTCGCGCCTCTCAACACCGCCTTGGCTCAAGCCAGCGGCACCACGAGCAGCCCGCGGGGGCAACGCAACGCGCCTGCCAAAGCTGCGGTGACCCTGCTGGAAGGTGGAGGCGTCACCTTGGCTGCGCGCGACTGCGAGGGGATTGGGTGGCGCTTAGACCCGGGCCCCACCCATTTGGACACCTGCTACATTACCGTCGCGGCGCCCCGGGGCACCCTGGGTGGCAGCGCCGTGAGAGACTTCCTCGGGAGCGATCGGGGCAACCGAGGCGCAAACAGCGGCAGCAGCAGTGGTGGTGGTAGCGACGGCGCGCCCGAGAAGGAAATATTAACGTTCATGGGCTATGTTGACCGTGGGCAGCGCATTGAGGCTCGCTTCTCGAAGCGCCCTGTCCGCATGAGCGGCCTCGTCTCAGCCGCAGATGTTCAAGCGCAAGCGGATGTGAGCATGCCTGTAGCGAGCAGCACGAAGGGTTCTGCCGCGAGCCGATTTGTCATGGAGAAAGACCGCGTTTAGTTGTTTAGTTGCCTAAGTGGAACTGGAAGTGATAATCTTTTTTAGCAAGCCCCCAAAGGGCAAAGGAAGGGCAAAAGAAGGGCCAAATCGATTTATACATTTTCTGGACTCCACTTTTAACCGGTTCCAATACGAATACGGCTTTGGCTTTGGTCGATTGCAGATCGCAGTCCAGTCCAATATTATACTTAGCACTTAGTATCGAGCGCAGTGTTTACAGTGTGCTGCGTGCTGAGATTTGCTATATCTGCGATGTCTGCTGTGTGGTGTGTACAGGGACCAGTTTTAACTATCAACCGGTTTGATTTTTTTTGTACAAAAGTTCCCAAAGTCCGGACCCCAGAAAGCATGAAGACCCGCGAGTTAGTTGCAGCCGCGCGAACGGGATATAATTATGGTGCATGTAATGTGCCTTCGTATGCGTCTAAAGGCGTTGATTTGCCCTCATGGTGGCCAATCTCGCAGTGACAATGAAATTTTACTCCACGTGAAAACGTGGACTTCGTGGTGCATTTTCGACCGAAGTCCCTAAGAAAAGACATGAAGACCGACGAGTAAGTTGCAGCCGCGCGGGCGGGAGATAATTATGGTGTTGCTTATGATAAGCACGAAGTCTCAGACGATACCACTCCCATCCTCGCGAGTTACAGACCACGCCCCTACTGGAGCTAGGAGTTGATGGGAAGTTAAAACTGGCCCCTGTACAATACCGACTGCTACAGTACCGTACGAACGAAGCTGCAGGAACGGAAGTACAACCGAACAACCGAACCTAACCTCAGCAATGCAAGAAGACAGCATCCTCGCATCTCCTAAACGTAGAGCGTTGGCTTCGCAGCAGATAATAGCGCCGGCCTAGGCATCCAGTAATATATATTGTGGCTTTTTTTGTCGAACTACCCGATGGAGCCGCGCCCTGAGACTTTAGAAGTAGGTCTGAATCAAAGAGATGAGGATGTAGCTGCGACGCCACCCGAGACAAATTCACCTTCTCAGATCCTACCCGCGTACTTAGTAATTGCTAATATCAGCAAAAAAGACAACATTAAGCGCCTCATCTCCCTCGCTGTGGCATACGGTATCGAGAACGTGCTCATCGGTGAGTTACTGAGCGCTTAAGGAGCCTAGCTAACATAACTCTAGCTAGTAGACCATGTCGGCATATCTACTGACTAATGCTTTTCCATTTGAGATACCCTAAGGTGTACTTAACTAATGAAATGACTATATATTATGGCAAATTTTTTTGCAACATTCAGTGGGCCAGCCGCACTTTGAGTTCGCAACCCACGCGCCGCCATTAGCGCAAGTGCCTGATTTATTAGCGCGAGTGGAGTTCCACAAATTTGATGACTTGGCTGCGTGTAAAGCCTTTCTGCGAGCTCGAAATGTCAGGTTGTTTCTTGGAACCCAAAGTCTAAGATGAATTCAGAGATTTATTAAGTAAGATATACTAATGTGTGTATTATGAGCACTTTTCAAAACACATCAAACATTTGCACATGTTGCGTTCGGGGTGCAGGCTTTACGGGGTCGAAATTGTGGAAGGAGCCACCAGCGTGGAGTGTGCGTGCTTCACCGGCCACGCTTGCGCGTTCATGATGGGCAACGAAGGCTCGGGCATGAACAAGCCTCAGGTGAGGCGAAGAAACACTATTGTTCACAAGACATTTTGTAGCCATTTTATTCTACTGATTATATTTGCTTTGCTCTGCTTCCGTTGTCATGAAGGCGTAGACTTTTGATCTCCTGCAAGAAACGACCTGTGACTACATTTTTCTTTATTATTCTGATACTCACGCCGTCTCCTTGTATTGAATAAACAGCTCGAGGCCTGTGATGAGTTTTTGATTATCCCACAATTCGGCAACGGAACAGCATCTCTTAACGTGTCCAATGCCGCTGCGATTGTCCTGGAGCACTTCGCTCTTCAACGCGCAGGGATTTCCATAGGCACTAGCCGCGATTTATAGAAACACAGGAGATGAATGTAACACAGTGCTAGTTATCGATTGGTCATTTGTTATTATCCAAACAAATTTCGTAGCTCTGAACGTAGTCGGTTTGGAACGCGCTTTAAATCGCTTCTTTTGACTGCTGACTCCTGACTCTAACTACTTACTTCTACAATTAAAAGCCGATTTTGGCCGCATATTCCAGCCAGAGACATTCGAATTCGATATCATATATGAAAAGTATATATCGCTCTCCAGATGGCGCTGGAGCATTCAACTGTTAAGTGCTAAGCTTCGCGATTTCTTCTGTATAATTCGGATTTATATAATTATTTCGACGACATAAAACATAGATAGGTAGATGCAGCTATATCACAATTAAAAGACATTCAGCAAAGAAAGCGAGAGGAAAGAACCGGGAATTGAGAGAAAAGTTGCTCTTGTGCACATGACGTCGTTCTGATAAAGATACCAATGCATCGCAGTGCGCGCTATTCCTCGTCATTATCGCTTTCGTCGTTATCGTCATAATCACCGCTGTGATCATCCTCATCGCTGAACCCATCATTATCGCTTTGGTAGTCGCTTTCTGCTCCATCGATGATCACTTCATCTTCATTAACATCTTCATCGTCATCCGAAAGGATTTCGTCATCGTCGGCTCCTGCCGCTTCGCCAGAAGAAGAAGTTTCATCTTCTGAGCCTTCTAGATCTACCCAAGCTTCTCTGCTTTCATCGTCGCTGCTACTCGTGTCTGCTTTTGCCTTTTTGCTCTTCTCCGACTTATCATCGTCCACCACATTCAAGCGAAGGTCTAGAACCACCGCTGCGCTATAAGCAGCGCCTTCCTCACTGTTGTCTTTTTCTCCTCCTGTAGCGAATGTCTGCGCAGCGTTGACCGCCGCTGCTGCCTTCTCGAGCAACTTCATGTGCCGTGCTTCGAGACCACATCCTGCCAAACGAAGGAGGAACCCAGAAGTAGGGGAAGGAGGACCACTAGCACCACCACTGCTGCTGCTGCTGGGGCTGCTGACAACATCTTCTCCAATTTTCTTCTTGCTTCCGCTAGTACTACTTGTGGCGGTGCCCCTCCCACTGGTGCTGCTGCTGCCCCCACTGCTCACACTGCTGCTCCGGCTCCGCAACAAGCGTGCTAAAGCCCCACTGCCGCCAGCGCCGGTGCCGCGTTTCTTGGGTGCGAAGGTCTGATGCCCACGGCTGAGGAATTGATCGGCCGCGCTGAAGACGCCACCCACCATCGCATTGCCATCGCCGCCAACGCGCCCTCGTGCTTTCGCCAGCACTCCACTGACCTTCAGTAGCGCTGACCCCACCTGTTCTTTGTACTTGTCGTCACTTTTTGGTTTGTTGCCTTCGATCCAATTCCCACTCAAATCCAAATGCTGCAGTCCTAGCCCAGGCGACACTGATGGCGCCACTAGTGGTTGCACAACTCCTTCTTCTACCAAAGCAGATGATGATGGTGGTGGCGCTGCGGCCGCACCTGGAACAGGAGCAGTATTCGAAGCAGAAGAACGAGTAGCCTTAACGGGCGAAGCTCCAGCAACAGCAGCTGCAGTGGTGGTGGCACGAAAAGTGTGTGCTCTTCGAATCCCATCCACGACAGCCTTGCACCCTTTCGGGCCAATTCCACACCACCCCAAGTGCAAGCTTGTCAAATGCTGCCCGAGCCCACTGCCTAGGCAAGCACCGAAAGCCGTAGCTCCTGCGTCGCCCAGTTTGGGGTTTTGCCTCAAGTCTAAGGTGGTCAGCCCACATCCGGGGCTTATCAAGGCCTATAACATACACCAATATTGCACATCAACACACCACAAAGCAATTATGTTGAGCGCTCTTAAGATAAGTCATTCTGAAAGTAATGAAAAAAAAAGTATGAAAGATGATATTTTGGTTGATGCATGTGACTGTATAATCACTGCATGAATGCAAAATGTGCGCCAATAGCGACAACCCATCATTACCTCTGCTAGTTCTGCGGCGCCAAGCTCTCCAATCCGGTTGCGGCCTAAGTCCAGTTGCTTCAACGTCGGGTGGTACCTCATGGCGCTTGCCAGGGCTTTGGCTCCTGCATCGCCGACGCCACAATTGGCGAGGCTCAACACTTCCAAATTAGGACATGCCCCCGGCCGGCTCAAAGCAGCGGCTAGGGCTACGCAGCCTTCGTCCCCCATAGAGGGGTTGTCACCCAAATACAGCCGCTGAAGCTGGGGTGGGCCGCAAATGCCATTCGTATTACCGCGAGAGTCAGTAGTACCACTGCTACTAACTGTGCTGCTTGCACCTGTATCAGCGCCACCGTGACTGCTCTCACTGCTACTGCTGCAGTGTTGAGCACACAGGGCCGACGCCAAGCTGCGCGCGGCACCCACTCCCAAGCAGCAGCGCCGCAAGCTCAATTCTTGGAGCGTGCCACGGGCCCCACTCGAAGCAACGCAGCCGGGTAAGCCCCGCAGACTGTCGTCGCCGAGTGGGTTCAAGTCCAGGTGCAAGGTGAGCGGTTGCTTGCAAGCTCTTGGTAAGCTATCCTTGAGATTGTTCATTGAGCTAGCTTTGCTAGTCTTTTCGGTAGCTGGAGGCCGCAGACTGGCCCGCAAGAGGCAAGCACCACCGGCAGCAGGAATGGCGTTGCGGCATAAGCTGAGATGTTCGAGCGGTGGAGCAGGCAAGCTATGTAGCTCTCTTAACTGATGAGCTAAGTGCGCAGCACCCAAGCCTCCCAGTGACGCTTCTTCCATGCGCACATGGCTGAGAGAGGCACTGGCTTCAGGAACAGAAGAAGTCTGAGCGCTAGTAGTAGCTAGTGAAGCATCCCAAGCCGCTCCATGTGTGGCAGGCAAGTAGGGCGTGTAATATACATCAAGGCTACCATCGCTGCATCGAAAATGGCCTTGCGCACAGCTTATATCAGTGTTTGCTTGCTGGTGCCATGCTTGAGGAGGTGGCACTAGCGTCAAGAAGGATGGCCTACTGCCGCCCACCTACATGCACGAGCAAGAGAAATAGTGGTGTCAGATGATAGCGTGTATGCCAAACAAGAAGATTTCACCATGAGCTCATAAGTGCTAGCGGGAGTAAAAAAGTACCTCAGCACCCGAAGTTTTCCATTGAAGTAAGCTTATTAGCAAGACGAAGTGCTCAATAACAGTCATGTTTCACGAAGGCCTTGACGTGCTGGGCATTCAAGGTGAATACTTCGTATTTATCTGGTACTCCCAAAGTACTAAGTGGCTTCCTAGACTGATCGCGCACGCTAGGCGCCTACTCTATCAAGTTCTGCGTCGCACATACTGCATCGCTTGCTCCACATTCGTCGCTCTTCCACCTATTCACTCACGGGTGCTCTATGCTCAATGCTCAAGCAAAGTCAACCATCATTGAATGGAAAATACTATACGTACTAGTAGATACGTAAAACATTTGACCTAAATATGCAATTTCTTGAGTTTCAAGAGAAAAAGCTATATCTGCAGAGCTAAATAGCAATGGCAAATGTGAATAGAGCTGCACAGCCGAGCTATGACTTATGACTTTCCAGTAATTCCAGCCAAAAGAAGTATAGGCTCCATTGCAACGGAGGGGGACTAAAACACCTACACATCTCCTGAGGGGGGAGGCTGAGAGGCTGAGGGGGGCCTGGACTTGTATTCTTTTATACGAAATAAAAACCATATAGCATATAACTTGTTTTTGTCTGTTCTCAAGCCTTCATCGGGTCTCTTGTGCCCTTTAAAGATACTTGAGCCGACCCCTTGTCGCGCAAGAAAGGATTTCGCGGTAAATGGTCTTTCGTCTGAGCTTCACCCTGTTGTTGCCCAGGTAAAAATGCAAAGAGAGAAACGAGACCCGATAAAGCACAACACACGATCAGCAACACAGAGATTCAGATGAATGATGGATACAAAAAAGGTAAAATAGCTGCTGTGAATGCATGCTTTCTTGACAGTATTCCATAGTCCGCAGTGCGACTCGTAGCTCATCTCTTCCTCAACAATACATCTCAGCTATGCATGTGATACACGTTGCCCCCAAATCGAAAGCACATGTACTCTTCCGTGGATCTCACCTTTTCGTCTCGCCACACAGATCCCTTGGCGACAGGCGCCACTAAAGGAGCTTCTTCAGCTGCTGCGCTTCCATCGGCATTCAGAGACGAGTTGAAGCCCGAGAGAACTCCTTTGATGTCATCGGCAAAGTTTCGCCGCACTGAGGCGTGGCTGAAAACACGCATGTAACATGAAGAAGAAAATGATTCAGTAGATAGATGGGCTCATTTTGAACTAAAAAAATGGGGAGATAGGAACGGGAGAGAAGAATGTTGGCTAAAGGGAGCACTGCAATCTGCAACACAAGTTAAATCATCTGAAGTCAAGCTTACTTGTCGAGGTGCAGCTTTGTGCGCACAAAAGCAGTGTATTCGGCCTTGATTTTCTCCATCTTCTCATTGGCTTCTCGCTCCTCTTCTGTGAACGCATGCTCCTGGTTGGCCCCTCCGCCCATGTGCTTCGGGACTGGCTGCGGGCCTGAGGATCATGATAAAGCAAAACATACAAGAGCGTGACTGTAAAATAAATAGAAGGGCAAAATGCTGTATTGGCTATAGCAGTGCAGCACAAAGTACACGCATTTGAGATGAGAGCAGCAAACCTGAACAACGAACAGGCGATTGCACCCACGATATCTTATGCATGCTTGCAGGTAAGTTTAGGTCAGGCTGGGAAGAGAGAAACACATGTCACACACACGCACGCGCATACCTGCTTGTGGCTTAGGCGGCGGCGCAGGCCGGGGCTTGTCTCGTGCACAGACCGAGCAGTGGTCGTCTTCCTCGTAGTTGCGCTTGGAGCAGGTGCCTGTATGGTATTAGAAACAGAAGGGTGAAATTAGGTAGGCCTTTTAAGAGTACAGGAAAGGCATTACTGATGGCTGCAACGACAACCTGCAAAAACAGAACTAGATCCAGAGCCTTCTCATCACATTGAAAAGTCTTACCGCAAGTCCAGTCGCCGTCACGAACAGTGCACCAGTGAGCCTTGCCCTTGCCCTTCAGACCGCCTTGGTGCTTCACCAGCCCTCGCTGCTCGGATGGAACCACCGCCTGCTTTGCGGCTTCTGCTCGGCGCATTGCTGCAATTTCAGCCACCACCGACGACGACGACGATGCAGAGGAGCTGGGTGTGGTCTCTGTAGCGGCGCTGTGCCGCTGTGAGCTCGGTTTGTTAGGACCTCGCAACCATGCGTGGTTGTCTGACTGACTGCTTCCACTGCTGCTGCTGCTGCCTATTGAGACCTTTGAGGTTGCTGCTGCTGAAGTCGTCGTTGGCACTGCACCCATCGTCCGCGTTGCTAATAAGGGATTTCGCCCCGCAGCGAGGTCATCCGTGGCTCGGGCTACTCGTCGTCGCACCGACGTGACTACAGGGCTCTTCTCTAACGGGTCCAGCCGTGAGCACAAGTAGCGCGCGCTCAAATACGACGCAAAGGCCTCTCGCCGATGCGCGGGCTCTGCCGACACGGCATCCGCTACTGCTTTCGACGCTGCCACCTCGCCTGTATCCTTTTCAGAAGAAGCTGAAGTGGACGCTTCTTCGAGGGTCTTTGCCGCCGTTTGCTGCTGTTGCGCTTGCACGCGCGCATTCACCCACGCTGTGAGTTCCACCTCGAAATCGCTCTGCGCTGCTAACGCAGTCTGATCGTTCTCACTATGTCTGAAACCCGTTCCATTGCTTGCGCCTCCTTCTTCGTCCTCATCATTGTCGTCTGCGGCTGCAGTGCCTCTGTCAGTAGTCGTTTTCACATTCTCTTTGAAATTACCGTCGGAATTTCTAACCGTGGTCGGAGCCGCGTTGTTAGTTTGGTCCATACTTGCTGCTGCTTTTGATGCAACTGTATTTTGAGCGAGCGGATAACTCGCATACGAGGATTTCTCTATGCTACTGCTGCTGGCACCCTTCTCCTGGCTGAGGCGGTCTGCTCGGTCACGCTGCCGCATTCGCCGCTGGAAACTCTAAAAAGCACCAACGCCACAGGAACGTCAAGAATACTAGGCTAGCACTGCACGCAATTTTGTGTTATAGTAACGATAAGCCAAATGGCATCGAATTACCTCAGGGATGGCATGTTCTTTACTTGAGCTCGTGGGTGCTAGCAGTTCATGTTCTTTTA
>Ga0136554_1000544_pt1 | contig 14016 bp, 10 predicted proteins | sample AntRauTorckE5431_FD_104637 | JGI IMG/M metagenome (GOLD analysis project Ga0136554, IMG submission 104637) | Saline lake microbial communities from Rauer Islands, Antarctica - Metagenome Torckler E5 #431 | ecosystem: Environmental > Aquatic > Non-marine Saline and Alkaline > Saline | place...
CGTTGTTTGCGTTGTTTGCGTTGCGTTCTGTGTTCTGTGTGCACAATTAAATATTTTATTTGCAAGTTGAAAGTTGCGAGAGTTTCGATTTTTGGGAACATGTTCAATGTTTCCTGTGAATAAGGCTTTAAGGCCCAAATATCTGTAAAAGCAATGAACAGCAGACGAATGAAGGACGGCATCATCACGCATCAATCATGAAATTGAAACAGGGAAACAACACCAAAAATATTATTTGAAACAGAACACTCAGCGAACTAAATCTACTTGTCTGTACTTGTCTAGCTCTAGAGCTAATAGAATACAACTCTAGAGGTGACTGGTGCCACAGGACACTGTTGAAACTCGAATAATAATTGTGCTTGCACCTAATCAATTATACCTTGAATTATTCTTGATGAATGGTATTAATAACATCAAGATGGATTCTGCACTCAACAAAAGTACAACGAAGAGGGCATCTGAAAAAAATCCTCATCGGGAACAACGAACCAATTCTCCTTCCGCACCTCAGAATCGTCGCAGTTCAAGATTGAGTATCAATAAACCCAAGGATATTATAGATGATGCCACGGATGATGTCATGGGATCCATCACTAGAACTGCCTTGACGGACGCTGAGATTGTCAAGACTGACGCCGGAATTGAAATTGAAAGTGGAATTGAAATTAAAACTGGGATCAACATTGATAGTAATGAAAGTGAAAGTGAAAGTGAAAATGAGACTGGAATTAAAGTTGACTCTTGTACAACTGCAGAAAAAGAGATAATACCAACAAGAAAAAGGGGAAGGCCGAAGAAATGTCCCAAACCGTCTAGTCCAACGTCTACCGCTAAACAATCGCCTGCGGTTGCACCTGCTCAAAGACAACAAAGGACAAAGAGAGGTGCCATTAATATCGATGCAACTACTTATAATTCTGGATCGCCTTCCTCTTTGCGCAAATCTCGATCATCAGATATAAAATCAAAAACAGGAAACACCCTGGATACACCATTGAGAAAAAGCTCAAGGTCGAGGATAGTTAGATCCTTGGAGATCCAAGAAACGCAACCACACAATGGTGTCAATGGCAATGCTGATAATAATGCCAATGATCGTGATCATTCTTATCCATCTCGATCTCAAGCATTGAAGTCGATAACCACATCCAATGGTATAAGCACTGATTTACCGAGCAGAGCCCTGGATGCAAATTGGAGGCAGGTCCTCCTCCAAGATCTCCAACGAAAGGTTCGGCGCAAAACAGATCCGTATGGATTCTTTTCGAAACCCGTTGATCCTGAAGAAGATGACTGCGAAGATTATTATGATACCGTTGATAGATCACAGGCTATGTGTTTCGATATTATGGGGGAAATGATTGATGATTCGTCCAAGATTAAGAATGTGGATCAATATGTCAAATTTCTCTTGATGATTGTCAGATGTGCCAAACTATATAATACAGATGAAGAGAATTTTGTGAGGAAACAAGCGGATCTAATTGACAGCAAGAGTGAAGGATTGATCAAGATTGCGAGAGAGAGATGGGCCGATAAGGAGGGGCGGGAGGAGAGAGAGCGGGTCGAGGCAAACGCATTCGAAAGGCAGGATAGGCAGAGAAGTATTGATTCCAGATTAAGGAGATTAGAAACTAGGTCTAGAAATGATTCATTGTCCAGTACATATGTTGACGACGAAGACGATGACTATGGTATATCTATAAGCAATGCCCAAAGTACAAGACGAAGGCGTGCTTTACAACGCAGGAACAAATCTCGGACAACAACGAAAGCAGATGATGTTGATGGTATGCAGCGGTCACGACGGAGAAGATCGACTGATATTGTCTATAACGATGAAGAGCATTCCATAGGATCCTTATCTGAAAGTGATCTGCTAAAATCGAAGGATGATAGCAAAGACGACGGCGACGACGACGACGACGGCCCAATTGAAGGGTCTGAAATACCCTTTTGCAAACCCATGCTAGCAGGATCTGCAATAACTCCTTGCGACAAGAGGGAGGATTGGCTCGACATCTGCCCACAATTAGCAATAGTGTGTAATGAAGCAGCAAGAAGATCGACATTGCGCGTAGATCATAATGCAAAACGGTACGAAAAACCGCTATCTGAAATCTATATCAAGGAACGGTTGGAATATGACGATCCGCTTGAAGGTTTCATCGTGAGGACAAAGGCTGACCCATTCCATGTACAAGGATTCGTTTTAGCAACAAGATTCACAACCTGGAGAAAAACTTTTCGTTGGGCAATTGACGAACCTGCTGCATTGATCACGCCGACGGATCATAGATTACACATGACTGATAGGAGTGGTGATCTCACAAAAGAGTTACAAACATGTGAGAGAGATGATTCGAATGCTGATCAAGGATATAAATATGATAGCATATGTGAAATATCATTGCTGGGTGGACTGGGCTGTGGCCGAGCTCTTTTATCTCGCACTATGTCAGAACTTAGGCAAGCACAAAAATATGAGTACGTGGTGCTTCAATCAACCAAGATTGCTATCCCATTTTATGAAAAACTTGGATTTGTGAGGGTTGGTGCTGTAACCAGGTTCAACGATGTTGAAATGTTGCCTGAGGTTGCTTACCGGCATTGGAGTGAAATTGTAAATGGAGAGGCAGTAGAACCATCCTATATGATGGCTCGAAGGCTTAAAGCAACTCATGAAATCGAATCTACAATTGTCTCAAGCAAACCTGATCAAATTACCAATGAGGAAAGACACCATGAGATCCATAGTGCTCTAGCATCTATCTACTCGTTATTGTCTGATGCCTTGACCATACGAATTGGTTCAGTTGCCCACACCAACAGTTTTCGTGAAATTTTATCAGCTGCAAGAGAATATGCAATATCTGCCGACGATTATCTATTCGTTAAAGTCATCGAAAAGGCTTTGTCTGAATTCACAGGATCTCAGTTTGGAAAATCGAAGCGGCTCCTTCGCAGCGAGCTGCGTCATGGTCGTTCAAATACAAGCGATGAGCTGAAACGAAATGGATTTGATGACATTGTTGAATGCTCTGAGAAAGAAGTTTCTGATGCCGATGAAATTGTTTCTATAACCCCAAATCTGCCAGTCGAAACTGTGGACGTCTTAGTATCGGTCAAAGTTCAAGATTGCGAGAAGGAAGAAACAGAATACATCAGCGCTACTGTCCCTACTGATTTCCTTGCAAGAGATGATATCTTTAGTGTAAAAATAATTGTCGACGGCAGTGTTATTGAAGGCAATCCTGGAATAGCATGTCTTTCACGCTCACACAAGGCTAACAAAGAACTTCTTGAAGCAACTGAGCTTGCCGTTGACAACTTAATGACCTTCGTCTGCAAGAGATCAAGCAAAACTGGGCTGGGACAAAGTCAAGTTGGAATAGGAGATGAGATTATGGTCAAAATCCTTGCATTTGATAAATCGCCATTGTGGGTCGAAACAACGGTCAAGAAACGAGCAAAGATTCAAGGAACGGCGCCGTATTTTTCTGGGAACAATGGATTTCAAGTTGAATGGGATGAGCAAGATAGTTTAAAGCGCAAAAATAGAGTACTTGACATACGCAACAGAGGTGTGGGTAAGGATTGGTGTACGGAAATGGACTGGGCTTCCTTCTCTGTGCTTCCAATTGCTGTCCTTGATTCTCTTTTGATTGGAAGCAAAGTTAATTATCCCGCTGTAGATGGAAAGACGGTAGAGGGTGTAGTGACTAAACGGATTGGTGGTGGTCTTGATAATGAACTAACATTTAGGGTTGACATAGGAAGAGAGAAAGGTAGAGGTAGACCACGCAAAGATGATGTTGACTACGCCTTCGAAGATCTATCTGCTGGTGCCATTCGCGAAGCTATCACAATATCAGATACTAACATTGTACAAACTAGGAAGCTCCTGAAAACCTCCAAATTTGTGAAGCAACAGTCAAGATCAATGGCTGATGATGACGACGCTGCTCAAACTGGAAAGGTGTCTAAGCAGCAAAAAAGAAAAACTAATTTCCAGTCTGCAGAGGCATGGGCAGAATATAGAATTCAAGAACATCGACTTATTCATATAAGTGATACAGAAAAGCTGAAAAGGCAAAAGAGTTGCAGTAAGGTGGATGATTACATTATTCGTCTCTCTACAGGTATTGGTAGCAATATGAAGGATATGAATAAAGCTGGCAATCAATCTGAAAACAACAATACAAATGTTACTGAAACTGATAAGCTCGCCCAATCAGGAATTGAGATAAGAGGGCGGAAGAGAAAAGCAGTTTCTGATGAGACGTGCAAGAATCCAAGTAGTACGCTATTTGAGCAAAAGCAAGATGATCAACGCATCAAGAAAAAGCGAAGAGGTATGACCACTGATGTAATAAAGCTGCGACGGTCGACAAGAGGAAAGAATGAAGAGCAAGGAGATGAGTAAATAGTAGACATGTAAATTTAGGACATAGATACAATTCTTTGTGGGAAATTTTACTGCTATCCTACCTTATCCTACATACACACCTATACTTTTGCTGGAGTCCTGACAAGAATATTCCTTATTCTAAAAACAATCATCAATAACAACAGAATAAAGAATAAAGAATAAAGAATGCCAGGAAAATATAACTCTGAAGAATAACGTTTTGCAAGTTTGAACGTTAAGTCAGTCGTGTAAGAATCGACATTTTTCGTCAAATTTGAAATTTGTCATAGAATGCAGATAGAATGTGTTGTGGACATCATCGCCAATTTTTCAAACTAGAAACACAATAATGCCTACGAACCTACAAAAGACAAAAGATTAGCAAAAGATACACATAAACATAACACATTGTAGATAACAAACAAACAGAATCGAATACAATATAAGATGCAAAGCCCTGGACTATCACATGCTACTAAAAAATCTGCCCTCTTCGTTAAAGACAACCATTCCCAGCTTAGAAAGAATGTCTCAACAATTCGTAAAAGTAATCTGTTTGAGAAAGATAAGAACAATATCATAAAAGATAATGTTCTGAATTTACCGAATGCGCCGAAGAAAACTAAGTTCCCCATGAAATCATCGAAAAGGAAAAGGATCTTTGGTTTAATCCTTAAAAACAAAGAACAGAAAGTCGTTATCTCTGAAAGCTTCGATGGAGAAACTGCAGATTTTGTCTGCGTTGATAACAATACACAAATCACGAAAAGGAAGCTGACAAGAGCCCCGAAGGGGTTGCAAAGTCAAGCAATTGTTTCAAAGCCTAGCCTTGAACATTCTTACGAAATGTATCCTCCACGAGCTTTGAAACCACCATCATCAGCGAAAAATGTTTCGCCACGGAAGGATTGTACTCACATTCCAAGCGTAGGAATCAATTATGATATTAATCTTCCGATTCCTCAGAGAGATATCGCACAGTCTGCGGAGACTATGACAGAAATTAGCGCTTTGACAATGACAAGCCCTCTAACTAAACTTGGTAATTTTGCAATTGAGGCTAGGAGGAGGAGGGAGTTACAAAAGACGGTGGTTTCATCAACCATACGAAATGGCTCGTATGCATATGGTGATGTTGGTTGCGTTGGTTTGGTATACCCGAGCATCCTAGTGGCATCTTCTAAGAGCTCATTATCCTCGCCAAACGAATTTTCCCTGGAATGCATTCCTCAGGTGGAAAATGTTTCAAGTCTATCGTCGCAGAGCACAGGCATTTCAGGATCGAGCTCTTCTTGCTCTGCTTCAACTCCAGTTCGGCATAATGCATCTGGTGAGCGGAAAGGAACGCAATTTGCCAGTCGTGCAGCGAAGCGTATGATCAACGGTGTTCAGGGAATGGTTGCTGGTTGCTTTGCACCAATATCCAGTTCTCCGACAGCGAAAGTTATGAATAAGAATGAGTGGAACGCATTTTGCCAAATGTCGAAGGAGAAGCCGTAAACCTGACGCAATCAATTTAAATTTACAGCCAAAGTGCTACTTGGAAATCATATAGAGTAATTAATTCATACAAAACATCTATGTTCTTTTACATTAGTCGTAGATTAGATGAAGCCATCTTCTATACTATAATACTATCATTCATCACCATCACAGGCTCACTCATATCCCTTCCACTAAAGATTTCTGGGTGTTATCGAATACAATCTCTTGACAACTGTTGTGGAGATATGGGCAATTACATCTATTTGTTGTTAGACCCCTTTGTAAGCAGCTTACAAACAACGCTTAGCTCGGCAACCTTTTTGCAACCGGCAACGGCTCCTTCTCCTACGAAAGAACCGAGGCCAAGAAATGCCTTCGCAAGAAAATTTTCTTGTGGCTCACGCTCTTCGTCGGCCTCGTCTAACTCAGCCTCTAGATTGGTAGGTGCTTCTTTCGAATACGGCATGATTCTGGCATCATTTACGTTCTTGCCTGCTTTTTTGTTCCTCATAATGACAGAAAGGTTAGATCTTCCACGAGAAACTGGCTGAGTTGAAGCATCGTAGACTTTGCGAATGTCGTTATCAATTCTTGTTTCTAATTGGTTTCCTTCCCTAGATTTCTCACGTTTGCTGATACCAACCGACTTTATCATTATCTTGGACATCTGTCCATCTTGAATTTTGGAAACTGTCTCGGTCGGGTGTGCACTCATGATGTTTTCAGTTTTTATGATAGTAAAATTTGCTTTGTTTTCCTGGCTTCCGTTGAATTGTTCAATTTTTCACAAGCCAGTGTTTAGTGTTTAGTCAAGGTTTAGTGTTATTACTGTCGCAGGTTGCAGGTGTTTTAAGTAGGTACTACCCTGGCTTTTAAGGTAAATCGTAAATCGCTCTAGCACATCGCTTATAGTCGCTTATGCAGCTAATATATTTATGACTTCGATATAATTTAGCCAGATATAAATCGCTGATGGTCTAATTATTATTAAATTAGGCTCCTTGATGTCCGATTTTATGGTACTCATCGCTTGTTGCTTGTCTCAACAAATAAGTCATCACAGAATGTTGCCTTACAATTTATACAAAAGTGCAATTAGGAAAGTATGACAAAAAACAGCTCTTCATCTCGAACCTGCTCCCGCCCTCGTAGCTCTCGCTCTACCACAACAAAACAAATGAGTGCCACTTCCCGATCAAGAAGTACAACTCGCGAGCCTAAAAACAGAGACGAACAAATTCTTTTAGCATTGAGAAAGCAAGGAAGTATTGTGAACTCCAGTAGATCAAGGAATCAAACGCGCGCCCAAAGCTTAACAAGGCACCCTAACCATGGAAGTGCCTTGAAGGGTGTTGAATGTCATAAATCAGTGCGTGCTCCAAGCCCAACTCGCATGGTAGATGTAGACATTGTTTCTGTAGACAGACAATCGAGATCGAGTAGCTGTATTCGCTCTAATGTTGGAAACGACAAGCAATCCCACGCAGAAAGGAGCAAAATTGGCAAGAAGAGCGGTGACAATATCAGAGGTTTCTTAAGCCGGGGTCGCATGAACTATGGGCAAAGCGTCGCCCATATGCCGGGATCTTCTGGTAAATCTGCTTCAAGATGCTCCAAAGCACAAAAGGATCCTTCCGCTACTAATGGGAAATCAGTCATTGTCAAGTTGAAATCAGATCGAGATTTGAAATTCAGTAGTTTTGATTCTGACAGATCTTCAAGGCTCAGTCTATCGAACGAGAGGAAGTCAAGTACCAACAAGATGCGTAGCGTGGTCGTAGGGCGGTCAAATGAAGTTAGATTAGCTAGAACCAATGCAAGCTCGCGTAGTGAAGTAGCCCAGAAGCAGAAGAGAAAGCCCATGACAAAATTCAGAGCGGCTGGATTAGGAAAGCGCAGAGCTATAATTCCAGGAGAAAAGGTCGAGAGAGAGAGTAATGCATATGAGCCTTCTTTGAGTATTGAAGAATCGAGAGCAATGCCCTCTTTGATAGTAACTGATAGTTGCACGGTCTCCATGTTGGAGTCTATTGATGGTGCGACGCACAGAGGGATGGTAGACGAACACAATGAAATTCATAGAGAAAGAGCCCGTGAGGATGAATCGCAGAAGATGAAGCAACTCCAGAAGGACAATGTAATTGAAGCAGAGAGAGCAGTCGGTAGAATTCGGGCAAAAACTGGTATCATCAAGGAACTTGTTGTAGAGCCTCTAGAAGTTGAGAATGAAAATGCTGAAAATGATGGTGTTATGGGATCGCTTGAAAATGAATTTTACACCCATGCAATATTCTTTGGGGAGAAGGCGGATATCTTCCTTTCACACGCGTTTAAAAAGAACAATACAAATAGATCAACAAATGGCCAAGAGGTCATTGACAGACAAATATTAGTTAAGATATAAGTCATCACACACTACGAAGTGTGAAGCTCATTACAATGAAATAAAGCCATGCTTCAACTTTAAAAAGTGCTATTTACAATTCGCCGGTATGAGGACGAGGACATTCAACTTTTATTTTTGTCTATCATTAATTTATCAAGCTGGGAATGTTGATGATGGAAATCCATCATCGTCGATATCGCCAACAGCAAGCAGTTTGACTCCTTTCAGCTCTCCTTTACCTTCAATAATTTTTGTAGATCCTATTGTTGGGCCATCTTCTCTGTGATGTAAAAATTTTAAAGGTCAAGTTGGATAAATTGCTAATGAAAACAAAATGCTGTAGATTTGGAACTCTAAGTCTACCTCACTTACTTTGAAGGAGACAGTTGTGCTCCAGAAACGACCAAGTTTGTCATTTGCGATGTATTTTTTTTGGCATCTTCTTCAGATTTGGGGATTCTGTTGGGCCTTGATTCGTTGCTTCCTTCATCCTCGCTCGCATTAGAATATACATCAAAGGAGAGCATGGAATCGGATTCACTCATCTCGCTGTCATTCTCATTCACGCTGAATTGAGGATCCTCTTCGTCAGCTTCTTCATCCTTGCTTCCTGCAGTAACAAGTGACAGGTCGATCTTGCCAGGGCTAACGACCTCCTGACTACCGAGAGTACTAATACTTTCGTCTACAAACGCAAGAGAATTCTTTGCGAGCGAGTCATTTTGTGTAGCAACTATTTCCTCGTTCTCTTTAGCGACACGAGATTTGTTTCCAACAGTGGGGGTAGTAACATTACCTCCAACGACCGTAACTACTGCAGTCACGTCGACGTCCTCGATCTCATCTATGACGTTTTTTTTTCTGCACAGAGAACGAGATAGACACAAATAAAGTGCGATAGTTCCTGTTATTGAAGAAAACGCAATTAGAAACGTTTGAGTAGCTTTGAAAGATCCGCTCTCGCCATTGTGCTTTGGATCGATCACAGTTGGAAATAAAGACGGCGCCTGGGAAGGAGATGGGCTAACTGATCCTGAATCAACAAATTCTTTCAAAGAGATGAATGTGATCCTTTGAAACTGCTGCGTGGTAGTACCGTCATCAGCTTTCAAGAAAGTGAGAAACTCTGGCTTCGATAACGGTACAAAGTAAGTATCTTTGGGAACGGTACTATCAGCACTTCCCCTGAATGTGTATTCCTGTGTGAAGATGATTCTCAAAGAGAAAGGACCTCTCAAATTCCTTTTTGACACGTTTGCATTTACAAGTCTACGTGCAGAAGGAACGAAAAATTCCTGGGTTTCAATGTGTGACACAAGATCTGAGAAAACAAATGTGACATTTTCCTGCTCATCCCAGTAGTCTTTGGTGAAGTTAGTCACTTTTCCCCTCCAGTGGTCAATCGCTCTAGAGCTAAATAATTTCTCCTCGAGCCCAATAAGGTCCATTATAATGAAAGGTGTCGTAACAGTCTTTTCTCCAAATGTTGGTGTTGAAGAAGGCGAAGTGGATGGAACAGGTCCTGATGGTGTCGATGTGGGCAAAATGGAAGGAAAGATTGAAGGCATAGATGAAATTGATGGTGAAAGAGATGGACTTGTCGTAGATGTTGGTATTGCTGAAGGTATAGACGACGTTGATGGAGCAGAGGATGATTCTAACGAAGGTAAACCTGACTCTGCGATGGTTGGTGTTGAGGAAATGGAGGGCGTTGATGAGGGCAATCCAGACGGTTTCGTAGAAATGGACGGAGAGGAACTGGGTCCAAGAGAGGATTCACTTGAAGGTGAATCTGACCCTGTGATTGATGGAGAAGTACTAGGCTCATTGGACGGCTGACTCGACGGATTATTGCTAGGTGGCAAAGAAGGATCATCGCTTACTAGAGGAGATGGCATTGTCGACGGAGTGAGAGATGGCTCTGCTGAAGCCAACAAGCTTGGACTAGGAGATGGCTTGTTTCTTGGACTGTCGCTGGGTAAGAATGAAGGCTTATTGCTCGGAGTGACACTGGGACGAAGGCTAAGAGAGGGAACCGAAGAATTGGATTGAAGACCTCTCTTGATCTTAAAATCGAATGCTATCGCTTCATTGGCAAAAGGCTCTGCCATCAGAATCAGGGTAAGAAATGCAAACAGCATGTATCTAGTTCCGTAACTACTGCTATGCATAGTATTGTATTTTTTGTTGTTTCCTCTGATGTGCGAGACTTAGGTATGGTCGCTTCTGATATTTACTGCAACAATGATCTCAAAATCGTTTTCAAGAACAAAATTTTCACAACAGTAGTATGGAAAAAGTTGGAAGCACAACAGTACTGTTGTTGGTTGTGGATATGGATCATTCACAGTTCACAGACGAACTCACTCGGGTCTTGTGTAGGAGGGTGGAGGTGCGCAAGAAGATTTACTTTTATCTTTTATGTTTCAAATTTCAATTATTTAGCTGCAATAATGATGAGGATCAGATTTTCGAAGGGTTTGATGTTTTACATAGGCCTTTTATATCACCCCCTCCTCGTCCTCCTCATCCTCTCGTCACTCGTCACACAATAACAACAAAATCATCATTGATCATTGGCATCATCATTGTGGCATCATTGACATCTATCTGACATCAACCGACAATCAAAACATTATCTCAAATCATAACATTATAAATTGGCAGAGGACATCACTCATTTAGTCATCAGTTATCTATCATCTGGAAACTTGGAAGAAAATGTCTGAAGCAGATGAAGCCTCCAAGGCTTCCTCCGGAGAAATTATTTCATGTCCATCTAATGAATCTAGTAGCAGTTCTGACAAATCCAAGGTGGTACACAAAATGAAAGCAAAACAAACTCATGAGAAATCCAGTTCTGAGAAGATTGATAGATTTTTGTCATTGTATTGCAAATGGACAGCAAGTTCCACACTCACAGAACGTGGTATCAAGATGCTGCAGTGGACAGCGTGGCTGTTATCTCAGCTGACAAAAGATAAATACAAAATCTTATCGCCCTGTCTGAGAAAATTATATTCCGACCTATCTATAATGCGATATGTGCTGCGATTATATGGTATACCTACTGCGATTGAAGGCATTCGGTCAGGCAGCCGGTCAGGAGGAGCTTGGAAAGATAAAAGAATAAAACTATTAGGGAATGTTATGGCATGGAGCATGGCTGCGTATTATCCACTTGAACATATCGCCTGGGCAAAGTGGACTATGCCACAACTAATGCCGAAAGTGGACGGAAACAGATTCAGCGCTTGGAGTTGCCGATTTTGGATGGTGTTCATAATTGCAGAAATGACGAATTCTGTTCTCAAGAATAAGGAACTTGGGGAGGAGCTTCGTTCTATTGATAAGCGTGCGAATGATTCTGATGATAGCGAGGCTGCGATTTCAAAAAGTAATGCAATAGAGAAATCCATGCATATGAATAGATTGCAAATTATGAGAGATATTCTATTCACTGGACCCTGTATCAATTGGTCTCTTGATGAGTGGGCAACAAACCCATGGTTAAGTGAGAACTGGTGCAACGGTATCTCGTTCACTGAAGCTTTGACGTGCATGTATCAATCCGTTTATAGTTTACAAAATGATTAATAATTACCACATACTTCAAATCGCTTTTTATTTATTTGGAACTTCTGGTGTTGATTTGACCCGATTTCTGTTTTTCCAAAAAGGAGGACCGCATTTTTGTTAGGTCGCGAACCTTCAGTGGTGTAGAAGATCTTCTCCTTCCTGATTTCGGGCTTTGCTGATGCATATTTCTTTCATTAGAGGATCTATTCCTTTCCGATCTGGGTCTTTGTTGCTTCGTATCTCTTTCATCAGAAATTTTGCTTCTTCCCGATCTGGGTCTTTGTTCCTTCGTATCTCTTTCATTAGAAATGTTGCTACTTCCCGGCTCGTGTATTTGCTGGCTGTTGCTTCTTTTTTCGTTCGATCTTCTACTCTCACTTCCTCTCAAATTCGAGGTACGAACGTACCTTTTGTAGATAATTTTCCTATTTTGATACTTTCTCTTTCCTAACAACTGCATAACGACTTTGGATGAAAATGTGGTAATCTATGGGACGAGTGATTGTTAGCATTGTCGTTCTACATGCAATAAGAATTAAAAGCTCCAGTGATTCAACTTACATCAACTCCCTCTAAAGCAATGATAACATCCCCTGGTTTCAAATCTTTTGCGATGGAGTTGTCACTGATTCTGTGAATAATGAGCCCGTCAGCCGTTTTTATGATTGTGAAGCCTGCTTCGCCCGGCGGCATCACTGTCTCCATAAGATCAGCATCTTCAAGTAAATTTATGTTCATGGGATGTTGACTCTGTGCGTGTAAATGTTCACCTTTAGATGTACCACTGAGGTCAGTCGCAGATCTATATTGAGCCAGCCTTGCTTGCTGCATTGCGACCGCAGATGAATGATCTGGAATTTCGGACTCTGCATGGCTGAGACGAGGGGTTGGATGTATACCGTTGTGCCTTTGGTGATCTCCAATATGATCTCCAATCCCCATTTGCTGAACACTAAAGGACTTTTGACTCTGATCCCTGTTAATAGGACTTATGACTGATGAGGGATTAAGTTCTTGAAATCTGATCTGTTGTTGAGATAATTCAAGGTTATCCGTCAAGTTCATCGCTCGCATAGATCTAGCGATTGGAGATACTGAACGAGAGACTAGACTGGGAATCGGCTGTGTGTACTCTGGCGTATTAACTAGCGTAGGGGTAGAGTTTGGATGGTTATAATCGTTCATACTGAAACTAGCGTCGGAAGGATGCCGCGTCGTAGCTATATTCCCTTCGCGAATCAATCCTGGGCGATGGTGTAGTGGTGACGAAGATTGCTGCAGAGTATGCTGGAGTGGATGTTCCATTTGATGCAAATGAAAGAGATCATCTTGTGATACATTTGCAGGATTTCCAGGCATTTGATAAAGAGGTACGTTCGGGTGGGCATTCATGTAAAGATTGTCATTCAAATGGCGAGTGGAAACATTTAAAGGACTCCCATTCATCTGCTGCCTGGACGATGTATTAACTGGACTTCTGTTCATCTGCTGTCGGAACGATGTGTTTACTGGACTTCCATTCATTTGCTGTCGAAACGATGTATTTACTGGACTTCCATTCATTTGCTGTCGAAACGATGTATTTACTGGACTTCCATGCATCAAATTTTGTAGTGACATTTGTGCATTGCCATTAGGAGGCTGCATTAAAAGAGGGCTTTGTATCATGTCAACAGGAATATCCTTTACTGGATTCATTGATCGAACTGAAGTCTGCATAAAAGGTTTCATCCTCATATTCTGTGTCACATGCTTTGGCTCAAAAGCAGGTGCCTCGTCTCGAAGACTAGTAGATTCTGCAGAAACATCTCTTGACAAAGAAGGTTTATTAAAACTATCACTCGAATCTCTCTTTTTCCTACTTCTAGATTTTGACTTCTTTCTCTTAATTTCCTTTTTTGATTTTCTACTCTTGCTCTTACTCTTACTCTTGCTCTTGCTTTTGTGGTTCCGTGCGTCGTATGAATCGTCATAACTATCGTGACTATAGCTACGACTATTATTTCCAGCATCTCGCGCATCGAGGTAGTCAAGAATGTCAAGCTTCAAGATGTCTATCCCCGCACATGCTAAAAGTGAATCCAAAACACCTTCTCCAGCACCCCAAGGAGCATCATACGAATCCATTGTATTGGCGTAATCAAAAGATTCC